>JAEEGG010025249.1_pt1 | contig 11457 bp, 11 predicted proteins | sample 9134161 | NCBI WGS metagenome assembly JAEEGG01 (sample SAMN16246543, study PRJNA631951) | gut metagenome | biome: gut microbiome; feature: rumen; material: CR-attached | host: Bos | place: Iran: Karaj | collected 2018-10 | reverse complement strand
ATTATGCCGCTTATTTTGCGGAGATATACAGAGCGGGAATAGAGTCCATTCCCATAGGTCAGTATGAGGCGGCTGAAGTCTTGGGATACAGTAAGAGACAGACATTCTTCAGAATAATCTTTCCTCAGGTGATAAAAAGGATACTTCCGCCGGTGACCAATGAGACTATCACTTTGGTTAAGGATACATCCCTTGCGTTTGTAATAGCGGTTGCCGAGATGTTTACCATCGCCAAGCAGATATCGGCCAAGCAGGCTTCTGTGAATGCACTGATGGTAGCAGGTCTTTTCTATTTCGTATTTAACTATGCGGTTGCATACATAATGGAGTTTTTCGAAAAGAAGCTGTCATACTACAGATAAGTGTTTTTGTGTATGACAAAAGGAAAGCATGATATATGGAAGATAACAATCTTTTAAGAATAGAACATATAAAGAAAAATTTCGGCGATACCGGGGTGCTGTCCGATATTTCGTTATCGGTAAATGAGGGCGAGGTAGTATCCATAATCGGTCCCTCGGGATCGGGTAAGTCTACTTTATTAAGATGTGCGACTCTGCTTACGCAGATGGACGACGGTAACCTTTATTACGGCGATATGTGTGCCGCAAAGAGCGTTAACGGTAAAAGTGTTTACGCAGGCAAAGATGAACTTAAAAAGATAAGACAGTATTTTGGGCTTGTATTCCAGAATTTCAATCTTTTCCCGCATTACAGCGTATTAAAGAACATAATCGACGCTCCGGTCAATGTATTGGGACGTTCAAAAGAAGAGAGTGAGAAAAAGGCGGCTGAACTTCTTAAAATGTTGGGTCTTGCCGAAAAGGGAGATGCTTATCCCTGTGAGCTTTCGGGCGGACAGCAGCAGAGAGTTGCAATAGCCAGAGCACTTGCTTTGGAGCCCAAGATCCTTTTCTTTGATGAGCCTACATCGGCACTCGATCCGGAACTTACGGGCGAGGTGCTTGCGGTCATTCGTAAGCTTGCCGCCAACCATATGACGATGGTTATCGTGACGCATGAAATGCAGTTCGCCAAAGAAGTATCAGACAGGATACTTTTTATAGAGAACGGAGTCGTTGTTGAGGAAGGAACTCCCGATAAGCTGTTCTCTTCCGATAATCCCAGAGTCAGGGAATTCATAGGCAGGATGGCCAACTAGGTGTTGCGATACTTGAATTAAGGAATAAAACAAAGTATACTTATAAGGCTGTTTGGCAGATTGTTTGGAGGTTTTAATGAGTACAGATTGTTACAGTTCTCCGTTATCGGAGAGATATGCGAGTAAGGAGATGCAGTATATCTTCTCTCAGGATAAGAAGTTCCGCACATGGAGACGTTTATGGGTCGCTTTGGCGGAGACGGAGAAGGAACTCGGATTGGATATAACCGATGAACAGATAGAGGAGCTTAAGGCTCATCTGGATGACATCAATTACGATGTTGCGCGTGAAAGAGAGAAGGAAGTACGTCATGACGTTATGAGTCATGTGTATGCTTACGGAGTGCAGTGCCCCAAAGCTAAGGGCATCATCCATCTCGGTGCAACAAGCTGTTATGTAGGCGATAACACGGATGTTATCATTATGACCGAGGCCTTGAAGCTTGTTAAGAAGAAGCTTGTGAATGTCATGAGCAAGCTTGCTGAATTTGCCGACAAGTATAAGGATCAGCCCACTTTGGCATTTACTCATTTCCAGCCGGCTCAGCCTACAACCGTCGGTAAAAGAGCGAGCCTCTGGCTTAACGAATTTGCCATAGATTACGAGGATCTTAATTACGTACTGTCTACAATGAAGCTTTTGGGAAGCAAGGGAACCACAGGAACACAGGCTTCGTTTATGGAACTTTTCGGCGGAGACAATGACAAGATTGACAAGATCGATCCCATGATAGCAAAGAAGATGGGATTTGAGTCATGCGTTCCGGTATCCGGACAGACATATTCACGTAAGAATGATACGAGAGTATTGAATGTTTTGGCGGGCATAGCGGCATCTGCCACCAAAATGAGCAATGATATAAGATTGCTTCAGCATCTTAAGGAGGTTGAGGAGCCTTTTGAGAAGAAGCAGATCGGTTCTTCCGCCATGGCTTACAAGAGAAATCCCATGAGAAGTGAGCGTATGGCATCCCTTGCCAGATATGTGATGTGCGAGACCATGAACCCCGCCATCACATCCGCTACACAGTGGTTTGAGAGAACTCTTGACGATTCTGCCAATAAACGACTTTCTGTTCCGGAAAGCTTTTTGGCTATTGACGGAATCTTAGATTTGTACTTAAATATAGTGGATGGTCTTGTGGTATATGAAAAAGTCATCGAAAAGCATCTGCGCGCAGAACTTCCCTTCATGGCAACCGAGAATATCATGATGGATGCCGTTAAGAACGGAGGGGACAGACAGGAACTTCACGAGAAGATCAGACAGCTTTCCATGGAAGCGGGTAAGAATGTGAAAGTCAACGGTCTTGATAACAATCTCCTGGATCTGATCGCAGAGGATCCGGCCTTCGGAATGACTGAAGAGAGCCTTGCAAAGTGCATGGATCCTTCACGTTACACCGGTTGTGCTGCTATGCAAACGAGGGAATTCATTGATGGGGTCATCGCACCAATATTAAAGGAAAATGCGGATATTCTCGGAATCAAAGCTGAGATTAACGTCTGATGACAAATGAGTAAACAAACACGTATAAAGATTATAATAGGTGCAGTGCTGCTGGCGATAATTGCCGTGGCACTGCTTTTGATGTGGAAGAACAAAGAGGATGCAGAGAATCTGGAGTATGTAAAAGCGGAGTATATGATCCCCGAAGGGGAAGCCATGCTGATCCTGGAAACCGAGGTTTCCGAGAGCAATGTGCTTAAAAGGGGAGAAAGTCTCTATCTTCCCTATTCCATTGCCTCCATGCTTAACGACGGATTCTATGATGACGAGGACGAGGACGATAAGACTCTGACCTACGTTCTTCCCGGAGAGATAATAAGGATCACCCCCGATCAGAAGTATTACATGAGTAATGATGAAAGGATCTACACCGGGGATCCTGTGTTCATTAAGGAAAATGATACCGACTATATGGATCTTGCCTTTCTTGCCAAGCTTTCGGACATGACCTACGAGTATCTTACCGGGCCCGACAGGGTCATTATCCACTATGACTGGAAGGATTATCTCTTTTATGAGATGAAGAACGAAGCTCCCGTACATGTTCGTCCCGATGCCATGAGCGGCATCACGATGAAACTTCCGGAGGGAGAAAAGGTCTATTACATAGGCGGTTACGGAAACAACAAAAATGATTTCGTAAAGATCATGACCAAACAGGGGCTTTTCGGATATGTGCAGCGGAAACATATGGGCGGATCGGAGCACATTTATCAGGAATCCACTTTTGTAGAACCACAGGAAGATCACATTCTTTATGATGAAAAGATAAAGCTGGGCTGGTGGTATGTGGCAAGTACCGGCGGAAATCTAACCTACGATGAGTGCACCAGAAATGCAAAGGCAATGAATGTTTTAAGCCCTACCTGGATATCCCTTGCGGATGATGAGGGTAACATAAAGTCCTTCGCGGATATAAAGTATGTGGGACGTGCCCACGACGACGGTTTTAAGGTGTGGATCATGGTGGATTTCCCCGACGGAGAAGTGAGCCCTCACCAAAATCTTTCCAGAAATTTTGCAAGAGACAGACTTATAAAGAATCTTATAGATGAGACTTTAAGCGTTGGGGCAGACGGCATCAACATTGACTTCGAGGCTCTTTCCGTACAGACGGGCGTGCATTTTGTACAGTTCATTAAGGAACTTTCCGTTCGCTGCCATCTGGCAGGATTGGTGCTTTCCGTGGACAACCTTGTTCCCACTGCCTACACTGCCCACTACGATGTGGAAAGTCAGGCAAAATTTGCGGACTATATCGTCCTAATGAGTTATGACGAGCACTATGCAGCAAGCAAGGAAGCAGGTTCCGTTGCATCTATAGGCTTTGTCAGGGATGCGGTTACAAAGACAGCCAAGTATTGTGAGCGTTCCCGTATAGTCATGGGACTTCCTTTCTATACCAGGCTTTGGAAGAATTCCTCCGCAGGTCTCACTTCGGAAGTGCTTTCCATAAATGCCCAGGAAAAGTACATTTCAAAGAATGATCTTAAAAAGAGCTGGGATGAGACTACCTGCCAGAACATCATAGATTTTACAGCGGACAATATCCATTACACCATGTGGTGCGAGGACGTTTCCTCCATTACTTATAAATGTGCCGATGCGGTCAGCGGTAACCTGGGAGGAGTGGCATGTTGGAGACTGAGTCTTGAAACTCCGGAAATTTGGACTATAATAGATCAGTACATTAAGTAATTCATGAAATAAGGTGATCTTTTGGAAACCAGAGTAATAAAACTGGACAGAAAAAACATAAAAAAAGAAGATTTTATCGAAGCGGGTGAGATCTTAAGAGCCGGAGGGCTGGTGGCTTTTCCCACGGAGACTGTTTACGGTCTGGGAGGAGACGGCTTGAACCCGGATGCTTCAAAGAAGATCTATGCGGCCAAGGGCAGACCTTCCGATAATCCCCTGATCATCCACATAGCGGATAAGGAGGATATAATGAAGCTGGCAGTGGACATTCCGGACCTTGCTTGGAAACTGGCGGACAGATTCTGGCCCGGCCCCATGACCATGATCCTTAAAAAAGGTCCCGCAGTGCCCAAAGAGACTACGGGAGGTCTTGATACGGTAGCCATCCGTCTTCCTTCCGATGAGATAGCAAGAACATTGATCCGGGAATCGCAGGTGTTTATCGCGGCACCTTCGGCCAATTCCTCGGGGCGTCCTTCTCCCACAAAGGCAGAGCACGTCATTGAGGACCTTTCCGGAAAGATAGATATGATAATAGACGGAGGCTCCTGCGATATAGGTCTTGAGTCTTCCATAATAGACTTAAGCGGCGATAAGCCTTTGATCCTTCGCCCCGGATTTATAACCCGTGAAGATTTTGAAGCTGTGGCAGAGGGCGTGGAATATGACAGAGCTGTTATAGCAAAAACTCCCGAAAAGAATGTGGTGGCCAAAGCTCCGGGCATGAAGTACAGACACTATGCTCCCAAGGGGACCATTACCATAGTTGAGGGGGACACAGATAAGGTGATCGAAAAGATCAATGCGGAAGTGGCCCTTAACGAAAGCAGGGGAATTCGTACAGCAGTCATATGCTCGGATGAAAATAAGAGCAGATACAAGTGCAAAAACGTGTACGACTTAGGTTCCAGAAAGCATGAGCTGGACATTACCTCAAGCCTTTTTGATGTGCTGAGGCAGCTTGACAGCGATGATATCGGGGTGATCTTTGCGGAGAGCTTCGATGAACTCAGACTTTCCCAGGCCATTATGAACAGACTCCGTAAGGCAGCGGGATATAACACAGTAAGAGTTTAACGGCCGCGGGTCATCCCGGTCGAAACCATATTAAAATAAAAGAAATGCGAGGAAAAGAAAATGATAGCATTGGGCTGTGATCACGGCGGATACGAACTTATGCAGGAAGTAAAGAAACATCTGGAAGACAGGGGCCTTACCTATAAGGATTTCGGAACCGATTCCACCGCATCCTGCGATTACCCTGTTTACGCAAAGGCAGTTGCAAAGTCGGTTTTAAGCGGAGAATGTGAGAAGGGCATCCTGATCTGCGGAACGGGCATAGGCATTTCCATCACCGCCAACAAGTTTAAGGGCATACGTTGTGCTCTCTGCCACGACTGTTTCTCAGCCGAAGCCACCAGACTTCACAATGACGCAAACATCCTGGCAATGGGCGGAAGGATCATCGGACCCGGCCATGCTCTTAAAGTAGTGGATACTTTCCTGGATACGCCTTTTTCGGAAGAAGAGCGTCACAAGAGAAGGATCTCCATGATAGAGATGGAGTGACCTGAGTGACGACAAATTGTTGTTTTTTCTAAGGAATAAATTCTATTATTTCGATGCCCACCGCCTCAAAAATCGCGGGGGCATCGAAAATTTCAAATTTCAAAATCCCGATGCCCTGAATAGCATATTCCCCTGGCCTATGGCATCGGAAATCCCCAAATTCAAAATCCCGATGCCCTGAATGACTGATTTCAATGACATATGGCATCGGAAATTTCAAAATTAAAAATCCCGATGCCCTAAAGGCCTGATTTCAATGACATATGGCATCGGAAAATCCAAAAATCAAAATCCCGATGCTCTGAGCCCTGTGAACTGAGGAAAAAGAGCATCGGGATTCTATAAATTCAATTAAAGGAAGGCAATTCCAACCGCCCTCAAGGCAATTAAGGAAAACGGTTCTCCGTTACCTCAACTGTTAACGGATGAGGAAAGATCTTTTTTCTCCGTTGTTATTCCTATTCATGAAGCTTTTTTGGATAAAAGGCATTTAGGTGAAAAGAAAGACGATAAAGCATTAAAAGGAACAAAACGCAGAGGGAAAAGTCAAATAAAAGATGAAATATTAGAAATATTGGAAGTCGAAAGCATTTCGGCAAATGAATTATATAAACGGATGGGATATTCCGGAAATGCATCAAAAACTTTTCGAAGCTGCATTGAAGAGTTAATTGATGCGGGCAAGATAAAATATGGTTCTGATAGCTTGCAGGATGCAAATAACACATTGATAAAGATATCGCATACGGATTAGTGCAAGTTTACTTAAAATGATGTATCTAAAATGTATCCAAAAAAACTCGTTTTCGTCGAAAAATGGTAGAATAATTGTAAAATCTATACCAGATATGGACGAAAATGGACTGAGTAAACTCAATATATAGTTTACAGTATAGAGGATTAAGATTTAAAAAGATCAATAGGGAATAACAAACTTTTCGTCGGAACAGTCTATCTTTCCATAGCGGCTGTACAGCACATGGAGATAGCTTTCGGCGGTACGAAGGGCCTTATCCGTCATTTCCGGCGTGATGAGGCCTGTTTTTTGTGCCTCTGCCAGCTCGTCCATATCCGCAACTTCAATAAGCCCGTTGGGATTAACGATGATGTCTATTAAAAGATCCTGATAAACTATGGGTTTGACGCCTGAAAGTCCGCCGCTTAAGAGATATTCATAGGCACCGTTACGGAGCTTGCAGTTGTGGTCCACATCCAGGGCCTCTTCACCGCATTCCGTAACGATGTCACAGTACCAATGAAGGAAATTTCCTTCATTGTCTATGATCTTGGAAATCTTGATACCTTTTTTTCTGTAATACGTGGAAAGTCCGCCCGCAAAGTCGGTTCTCGGTTTCAGAGAATCCCAGCGGGTTACGATCTTCTCGTCATTGTAGGCGAGGATCTCGTCATCTTTTAAGCAGGTCAGCTCATTAGGTATGAAGCGACGACGGAAAAGAATGATTTTATCGGACATATAAGACTCCTTCGTATAAACAGTGCATAGGTTTAAACTACATGGTTACAGTTTATTTTCTCCAGGTGCTGGGGCTGATCAGCAGCAGCATGGGGATGATCTCAAGTCTTCCGAATAGCATGTCAAGTATCATTACAACCTTTGAAGAGGCCGAGAACATGCCGAAACTGTCGCCGACACATATGCCTCCCAGACCAACGCCGATGTTGTTATAGGTAGACATTACCGCAGCGAAGGTGGTTGTAAAATCAAAGCCGTCAAGTGACACTACAAGAGTAGACAACACTAAAATAAATATATAGGTGATAAATAATCTGTTGGTGGAAGCCAGCACTTCTTCGGAAACCGCCTTGCCGTCGATCTTAATGGTGGTGATGCGGTTGGGGTGGATCTGCTTGCGCACGTCACGGCTGATCTGCTTTATGAGGAGCATGATCCTGGCTACCTTAAATCCGCCGCCGGTGGAACCTGCACAGCCGCCCACGAACATAAGGGTAAAGAAGATGACGCCGGTGAACACGGGCCAGTCACCGAAGTCTGTTACGGTGTAACCTGTGGTGGTCATAAGGGATGCGCAGGAGAAGAAAACGTTTATGATGTTCTTTCCGAAGCCGAAGCCCTTGACTGCCAGATTTATGAGCATCAGGGCAACTGCTGTCATGTAGACTCCCGCGTACCATCTGATCTCCTCGATCTTAAAGGCTTCCTTTGCCCGTCTCATCATAAGGAGATAGTAGAAGGAGAAGTTAAGGCCGAAGAGCAGCATGAATACCGTTGTTACTATTTTTACATAATCGGAGAAGGATGCCACGGAATCGTTTAAAACACCGAAGCCGCCTGTTCCGGCTGTTCCCATTGTATGGCATATAGCCTGGAAAACATTGATGGAAGGATCGAATACGATGAGTAAAAACTCAAGTAATGTAAGTGCAATGTAAAGTCCGTAAAGGATCATTGCGGTCTTTTGAGCCTTGGGAACCAGCTTGCTGACTGTGGGCCCCGGGCTTTCCGCTTTCATAAGCGAAAGGGGTGAACCGCCCGCCATGGGCATGATGGCCAGAATGAAGACCAGAACTCCCATACCGCCCAGCCAGTGGGTGAAACTTCTGAAGAAGAGGTTGCAGTGGAGCAGTACTTCCACGTCGCTTAATATGCTGGCACCTGTGGTGGTGAAGCCCGAAACGGTTTCAAACACCGCATTCAGGTAGTTGGGGATGTCTCCCGTTACAGTGAAGGGGATGGCACCTATAAGACTCATCACTATCCAGCTGAGAGCTGTGGCTACGAAACCTTCTTTACCGTAAAAGCCCTTCTTGCTCTTGTCTTTTCCGAGAAGGACCTTTACTATGAGGAGCGCCAGCAGTATACAGATAACACCCGTGGTGAAGTAGACCGTTGCGCCGAAATATTCTTTATATATCAGACCGACCAGTGTGGGAAGGAGGAAGAAAACGCCCTCGATCCCAATGACAAATCCGAGTATTCTTAAAACACCTTTTGAATTCATTTGCCTGCCCGTCCTTACGCTATGATATCCGTGATGTCTTTAAGACCCTTAACGGTGGTGACGATGATCACGGTATCGTTAAGCTGTATCATGTCATTACCGGAAGGAGTGATGATCCTTTTTCCACGGACAATGGAAGCCACAAGAATGGAGGGCTTTAAATGCAGTTCGGTAAGAGTGGTGTTCAGCACCGCACTCTCCTCGGATATTGAGAATTCCAGGGCTTCAACCGCTCCGTCCATGAGTTCGTAGAGAGCTTCCACGTTGGAGCCTCTTGCAGTGTCCATGGAAGCACGCACATGCTGGAGTATGTATTCGGCGGTAAGTTCTCTGGGGATTACGATATTGCCGATGGGAAGAGAAGTTATGATCTCATCCTTTTTCAATTTCTGGATCCTGGTGATGAGCTTACAGTCGGGAGCAACTTTGTTGGCGTAAAGGGAAAGGAAGATGTTTTCTTCGTCCACCGTTGTCATGGCCACGAAAGCATCCATGTCTTCCAGACCGTTTTCCAGCAGAGTGTCTCTGTTTTCCGCATCGCCGTTGATCACTTCAACCTTGCTAAGGTGATCGCTCAGATCCTGGCATCGTGCAAGATCCGATTCTATGATCTTTACGTTTATGCCCGCATCCGACAGCATTTCCGCCAGATAGTAGCCTGTGGTGCCGCCGCCCGCGATCATTACGTTCTTTATGGGCTTTAACGTATAGTTGCCTACGCTGTTATAGAACGAGGAAATATATGCTTTGGGAAGTATTACGGAGATCATGTCTCCTTCGGAAAGTACCGTACTTCCGTTGGGAATGGAGATATTTCCGTCATGCACAAGAATGCATATAAGAACTTTACGGTCAAATCTTCTTGAAACGTCACTGACCTTCATGCCGTTCAACACCGAATTCCCGGTTACCTTAACCTTAAGGAGCTCGATACGTCCGTTGGCAAAGGAATCCACTTCAAGGGCATTGGGGATGCTGATCAGGCTGTAGATCTCTTTTGCCGCAGCCAGTTCCGGGTTAATGACCATGGACATTCCGATGGCATTTTTGAAGAAGTTTCTCTCGGGAAGGTATTCGGGCTTCCTGACTCTGGCGATGGTTGAGCAGTTGGGATTTGCCTTTTTGGCGATCATGCAGCTGATCATGTTCATTTCGTCTTCACTTGTAACCGCGATCAGAATGTCTGCGGTCTTTACCCCCGCCTCCTTAAGAGTGGAGAAGGTGGTTCCGTTTCCCACTACAGCCTGGACATCCAGGTTGGTGAGAGGAGCCTGCAGCTTTGATTCGTCCGAGTCAACAAGCGTAACGTCATGGTTTTCTTTTGAGAGGTGCTCCGCGATGATATAGCCCACACGGCCGCAGCCTACTATGATTACGTTCATATGTTTTCCTTTTTCTGAAAAAAATTATATTTATGCTATTATAACACTTAAAAAATTAGATAGCAAGAATGGGTTGAGCGGGGGGAGGGATAAGGGGATGGGGATTGAATATATATTCACAAACTTTTTATACCAATTTCACAAAATATGTGTTAAAATCTCTATGATGTGCTTTGAATTATAAGTTATATGCGGTTTTAAATTTTCTGAAAAAGGCAGAAGGCAAATGAAAAACACCATCGGAAAATCTCTTACAATGATATTGCAGATCGGGATTACAATGATGGTTCCCATCTTCCTGTGTGTTGCTCTGGCCATATGGCTGAACTCACTTGCGGACACCATTTGGTTCATGCCCCCTTTCCTGGTACTCGGAGTGGGAGCGGCCTTTAGAAACGCCTGGCTTTTGGTAAAGAGCTACACGAAAAACGACAGTTCCACCGAGAGCAGAGCTAATAATGAGATCCGCAGACTTAAAGAAGAAGCAAAGAAAAATAAGAGCAAGAGATGACCATCCATTTACTTGCCTGGAGTGGACCAATGAAGGAAAATCTTAAGGACTTGCTTTCCGATAAGGGCAAAAGAACTGCATTTGATCTGATCGCCGGAACGATCCTGTATGACCTCATTGCACTTCCCGCAGGACTTATCGCAGAGATATTTTTTAAATTCCGCTACCTGCCCTACTCCCTGGGAATCATCGCAGGAATGGCAGTGGCCGTGTTTATGGTGATACATATGTACTCCGTTCTTGAAAAAGCTGTCCTGTGTGATAAAAAACAGGCCAAGCACAAGACTAAACTGGGCGCCTTTATAAGGATGCTGGTCATGGTGGGAGTGATGATCGCAGCGGCCCTTTTGCCGGACTTCCTTTCTCTTGTGGGAGTCATCATCGGAATACTTGCATTGAAGATTGCGGCGTTATCTCAGCCGTTGATCGATAAATTTGTTTCTAAATTCGTGAAGAAGGAGGAATAGAAAGTGGTTTTAGCAGGGAACGCGCCCCGGATCGCAGGTGAGCTGTTAGCTAAAGCCGCAGCCGAAGAAGAAGAGCTGCAGCTTGGTGTTAACGGACTCATAAAACTAAACATATTCGGGCATACGGCGTGGATCACCACTACCCACGTCAATATGCTGATCATTCTGGCAGTGATA
>JAEEGG010025248.1_pt1 | contig 11457 bp, 9 predicted proteins | sample 9134161 | NCBI WGS metagenome assembly JAEEGG01 (sample SAMN16246543, study PRJNA631951) | gut metagenome | biome: gut microbiome; feature: rumen; material: CR-attached | host: Bos | place: Iran: Karaj | collected 2018-10 | reverse complement strand
GTCACACACTATTTCAAGCTTTAAATCATCCGGTATTCTAAAACAAGATCTCTTACGTTTTGGATTTGAATTTTTGTTATTTTCCATTGTTGTTGACAATTGTGTCAACTTTTTCTAGCGTAAGACACTTAAAAGGAGGCTAAGAGGAGCCTAGGAGCAGGGTAAAGGCTGTCTGAAGACTGATGTAAGAAGTCTGAAGGAAGATGTCTGATGTCAATAACCAATAACCGATGAAAAATTAAGAATTAATAATTAAACTGTAAACTAATTGTCAATTATCAATTATCAAAGCTCAATAACCATTTCAAATCTCTATAACCAATAAACTATTTTCAAAAAATATCCCAACTTTTGCAGAAGTATAGAAATTAGTTTGTATTTTTGCAGAGCTATGCAGAAGTGCATTAGCAAAACATATTGAAAAAGCGACACTAACGCTTTGTTTTTTTGATGTTCGAACTACCACAATCGAATTGTAGTCAAAAACAATGCTAAAGTGACGCCACGGAGTGTAGTATATTCTCTCCGTAGTGTGCTGCGAGGATTTTTATCCTCAATGCACACTTTACGGGCATACTATATACTCATGCGTGGGTGTTTACTTTGTCTGTTGACTACAAAGGCTGTGGTAGGCCTGAACATCAGACAGACATTAGTAGATACCCCGCTTTTTTTATTATTACCTTAAAATCTTTTTTCTGACAGTTGGGTATCGGTCAGGTTTTTGTGTTCTGCTGACTGATGCCTCGTAATGCAGTTGACATATTGGAGAATGACTTTGCCCCGGAAGTGCTGGAGCAGCTTCTTCGTGACCATACAACCCGGAAGAATATCTTTTGGGCTACAAACGATTATGAATCAATGGGCGAGGGCTATAGGTATAATGATGAGATTATGCCTGAACGCATTACGGGAACTTTCGGTAAAGTTGTGAAACCTCGTGTGCTGAAGTCGAAGGAACAGCAAACAGACCGTTCGAAAGGAATGGCAGAGGTATTTACTCCTTCGTGGATTTGTAATGCCCAAAATAATCTTGTTGATGAAGCCTGGTTTGGTAGAAAGGATGTATTCAATGTTGAAGTTCCAGACCGTAAAACTTGGGAAACACAGACAGAGAAGATAGAGTTTCCTGCGGGTAAGACTTGGAAAGATTATGTGCGGGCAACACGAATGGAAATAACCTGTGGCGAAGCTCCATACTTGGTCAGTCGGTATGATACTACAACAGGCGAGATTATTCCTCTTCAGTATCGTATAGGACTGCTTGACAGGAAACTTCGCATTGTAAGCGAAAATACAGAAACAAGCGGCGAGTGGCTTGACTGGGCACAGATTGCATATCAAAACACCTATGGTTTTGAATGGCAAGGCGATTCTCTGCTCCTTGCCCGTGAAGCACTTCTTCTCACCTTTATTGAAAACTACAAAGCAAAATTCGACAAACGACCTATAGAAAAATCTATCAAGTATATTGCCTACATAGTCAGCTGGAATCTCTGGCAGATGGATGGCTTGAGAGGTGTGGTACCAAATAGTTGTCGCGATGGAGTGATAGAAAAGGAAATGTCGCTCTTTGGTGAACGCGATAAACTGATTCGCTGTCCTGGTTGCAAGCAGGAAAACATACAACTGCACAATGGCACTTACTGCATGATTCGCGACTGGGCAAACGACAAGAAAATCCGATATGTTGACCTTTTAAGATAAATACTATGGCGAACAATAGTAGTTATAATCCTGACGTACTAAACTGTATTGCAAACCTAAGCAATGACGAGGTGTTTACTCCTCCAGAATTGGCAAACAAGATGCTTGACCTGTTACCACAGGAGTTATTCAAGAGTTCAAAGACTACTTTCCTTGACCCTTTTACCAAGAGTGGTGTCTTTCTTCGAGAGATAGTAAAACGTCTTGACAGAGGACTTGCAAATGAAATACCAGACCGACAGAAGCGTATTGATCACATTCTGCACAATCAGGTGTTTGGCATAGCCTGCACAGAATTGACCTCGCTGTTAGCTCGTCGCTCAGTCTATTGCAGCAAGACTGCCAATGGAAAATACAGCATCTCAAAGTTTGACACCCAAGAAGGAAACATCCTCTACAAGAATATCAAGCACACTTGGGTAAATGGCAAATGCAAATATTGTGGTGCCAGCCAAAGTGTATATGACAGAGGCTCAGAGGCGGAGCAATACGCCTATATGTTTATTCACACAGACAATCCAAAACAATTCTTCAAGAACATGAAATTCGACGTAATAATAGGAAATCCGCCGTATCAGTTGAGTGATGGAGGAAATGCGGCAAGTGCCATACCTCTTTATCATTTATTTGTAGAGCAGGCAAAAAGAATACAGTCACATTATTTATCTATGATAATTCCTGCTCGCTGGTATGCAGGTGGACGTGGACTTGAAGCATTTAGGGAAACAATGTTAAATGATAATAGGATTAAACATCTTACAGATTATGCCGATAGTAGTGAATGTTTTCCTGGAGTCAATATAGCTGGTGGCGTTTGTCATTTTTTGTGGGATAAAAACTATAAAGGTGAATGTACTATTTGCAATATATCCAAAGGTAGCGAATCAAAAATTCAAAGAAGTCTCTCAGAATACAAGGTCTTTGTACGTTCAAATACCGCAATTGGTTTAATAAGAAAAATGGGTGCAAATGAACAAAATAGTCTTTCAACATTAGTTTATCCATCCAATCCATTTGGATTTAGAACATATATAAGAGGAAAAGAAAAGGAATTCGATGGTTCAACAAAGCTAATTACAAGTGAAGGCGTTGGTTATGTAAGTCGTTCAGATATAACTAAAAGTTTAGAAGCCATTGATACATATAATGTCATAATGACTCGTGCGATGTCCGGCGGTAACAAGCCGGGATTGGATGGAAAATATCAAATAGTTCCTTCTACAATGCGTGTGATGTCTGTAAACGAGATTTGTGCAGAAACATATATTTGTATAGGTGCTTTTAAATCAAAAAAAGAAGCCGTTAATCTTCAATCATATCTTTCTACCATGTTTGTTCGATTCTTAATGCTTCAAGCTATGACTGGAATAATGATTAACAAAGATGTATTTCAGTTTGTCCCCCTCCAAGATTTCTCTCACCCTTGGACAGACGAGATGCTATATAAAAAGTATGGCTTGACTGACGAGGAGATAGCATTTATAGAATCGATGATAAGACCAATGGAATAATGGTAAGATAATAAAAGACAATATAATAAAAGGCGCTCTTTGACAAGTTTTTTAAGTTTTTATTTGGAAGTTTAGAATACACCTTGTACATTTGCATCGAGAAAAACGAAGTAATATGATTAAGGTGTACGAAACAAAAGAAGAAAAGAAGGCTGCTTTTAAGCGTGCTGTGAATCTCCGCAAGGTATGGGAGGATCTTACTTCTGGTAGAATGTCGTTTGATGAATTCAAGCGACAAGGGTACAACACTGTCAATATTACAAAATAATGGAATTGACATTCTCTCTCTCGGAACTGAATAAAAAATCACCATACATACTGGAATCTTCCGGTATGTATTCTTTTTCTTTCATTACCGAACAGGGTAAGAAGTATGAAATAGGTTTTATCCAAGACCTTATGATTTCCGATGAGGGTGTATATCAGTTCTTTATAACTACAGAAGACCAATTTAAGACTGTCCTAGACAATAAGATTAAAAAGACCGTCTTAGTTGTAATTGAGGAGTTCTTTAAAAACGAAGGTGCTGTATTAGATTATATATGTGCAACCGATGATAATCGGCAGGCTTCAAGAGACAGAATGTTTCACCAATGGTATTCCAACTCTTTAGATAAAGAAGATTTTTGTTTAAGGAGTATGCACCTGAAGATTGATGAAATAGAATACTTTTCTTCAGTCATAATGAGAAATGATAATCCTCGTTTTGAAGCAATGAACGAGGCAGTAGATCGTTTCATTGAAGATTTCCAAGATAAACTTAGATAACTTATCTAAGCGCCATAACAGATAAGAAATAAAGTTATGGCAACACAAGATTTACTCCGAAACAGGGTTGAAGAGACACCAACTATATATGCTTATAGCTTGCCTGATGTACCTAAATATAAAGGACTGCTGAAGGTGGGCTATACCTCACGACCTGGTACTATTCGTATCGAGGAACAGGGACATGAATTGTATCTGGACAAGGAGATTGTACTGAAACGAAGCTCCATGCGTCCTGATGGTACTTTCTTTATGGATAAGGGACTTGGTGGAGTACATTACTATCTGAGAAAAGCAAGATTTGCTAATCCTTTTGGCGAATGGTTCCGCTGTGAGGTGAAAGATGTGGAAAAGGCTATTCATGCTGCTATGGAGAGACGTGACAGCATGACGGAACGCATCTATGACTTCCCCATGCGACCAGAGCAGGAACGGGCAGTAAAGAAGACCGCAAGCTATTTCTCGGCATTTAAGAAAGACCCTGACAACAGAGGACTGACACCTCACTTCCTTTGGAATGCGAAGATGCGTTTTGGCAAGACTTTTACCACATACCAACTGGCATTGAAGATGGGATGGACAAAGGTGCTGGTGCTCACATTCAAACCTGCCGTAAAGACTGCTTGGGAAGAAGACCTCATAACACATAAAGACTTTGAAGGATGGCAGTTCTGCCAGAAACAGGAGGACAGGGAGTTTAACTATGTCAATGAAAGGAAACCATTCGTCTGCTTCGCTTCTTTCCAAGACGTATTGGGCAGAAATGCTATGGGAGGCATCAAGGCTACCAACGAATGGATACAGACGATAGATTGGGATTGCATAGTGCTTGATGAATACCACTATGGTGCATGGGGCAAGAACGCAAAGAATTTCTATGACAAGAAAGACCCAGCCCTGCAACGTGCTACAGAAGCTGGAGAGATTATTACGGAGGATGCTGACTCATCAGGCGAGATAGAGGCACGAGAAATATATGATGAGGAATTGATGCCTTTGAAGACTGGTGCTTACCTCTATCTGTCTGGTACACCATTCAGGGCTATATCGACAGGAGAGTTTATAGAGGAACAGATATTCAACTGGACATATTCTGACGAACAGGCAGCCAAAGAAGAATGGAAAGGGGACGATAATCCTTATGCACAACTGCCCAAAATGGTAATGCTGACTTATCAGATGCCTGAGAGCATAAGCGAGATTGCATCCCAAGGAGAGTTCGACGAATTTGACCTTAATGAATTCTTTCGTGCAGAAAGCCTCACCCCCAGCCCCTCTCCTAATGGCGAGGGGAGCGAAGCATTTTTTATTCATGAGGAATATGTGCAGAAATGGCTGGACCTGATTAGAGGTTCATACACAGAGAATATAGTAACAGAACTGAAGCAAGGCAAAGAGAAACCGCCAATGCCTTTCTCTGACAGCCGTTTGCTGAGTTACTTACAACACACCTATTGGTTCCTGCCAAGTGTGGCAGCATGCAAGGCTATGGCAGAATTGCTAAGGAAGAGGGCTAACAGATTCTTTGATGACTATGAGGTAATAGTAGCAGCAGGAAATGAGGCTGGTATGGGAGCAAAGGCAGTAGCCCCGGTTTATAATGCTATGGGCGACCCTCAGCAATCAAAAACGATTACTCTGTCTTGCGGAAAGCTTTCTACAGGTGTTACAGTGAAGCCTTGGACTGGCATTATGATGCTGAGGAATACCACATCTCCAGAAACATATTTCCAAGCAGCTTTCCGAGTGCAGTCTCCTTGGACAACGAAAGATGAAGAGGGCAAGGAGGTAATACTGAAACCACTCTGCTATGTATTTGACTTCGCCCCAAATAGAGCTTTGCGTCAGGTGGAGGAATACAGTTGTCAGCTGAATGTTGAGGAAAGTAATCCGGAAAAGAAGGTGGAGCAGTTTATCAAGTTCCTGCCAATTCTGGCTTATGACGGTTCTTCGATGAAGGAGATTGATGCTGCCGGAGTGCTTGATATGGCGATGAGTGGCACAACAGCGACTCTGCTTGCCCGCAGATGGGAAAGTGCTGTATTGGTAAACGTTGATAATGTGACCTTACAACGTCTGCTGAATAATCCGGAGGCAATGAAAGCGCTGATGAATATAGAGGGCTTTCGCAGTCTGAATTCAGACATCGAGACTATCATAAACAAGTCTGAACATGTAAAGCAGACCAAGAAGACGAAAGACCCAAGCCAGATGACTCCAAAGGAAAAGAAAGAACTGACGGAGGAAGAAAAGGAGTATAAGAGCAAACGCAGGGAGATACAGGAAAAACTCATAAAGTTTGCCACACGAATACCTGTGTTCATGTATCTTACTGACTACAGAGAATATTGTCTGAAGGATGTAATAATGCAGTTGGAGCCGGAACTGTTCCGAAAAGTTACTGGTCTAACTTTGAAGGACTTCAGTCTGCTGGTAAGTCTGGGTGTATTCAATAGCGACTTGATGAACGATGCTGTGTATAAGTTCAAGAGATATGAGGATTCTTCCTTGGAATATACAGGCATCAATACTCATACCAATACTGTTATTGGAGGTTGGGATACTGTTATGGAGAAATCTGCTGTTGAAGACAAGGATATAGAGGAAGATATTATAGATGAGGAGGTAAAAACAGAAGATGTCGTTCCAGAGGAAGAGGAAATACCTGAAACTCCTTGGGAGAATCTGGAGGTAGGGGACAAGGTGGTTCATAAGAGCTTTGGAACAGGTAGAGTGGTTTCTATTGACAGCAAATTCCTCATTGTGAAATTTGTGGATAGAGAATCAAAATTCCTTTTCCCAAGTGTCTTCGAAAAAGGCTATCTCAGCATACCATAATGATGTTGAATGATGTAAGAAATAGATAATAATTTAGTGGTTAGAAATGTCACAGGGACAGGGGAGAGAGGAGAGATGTCTGATGGGAGAAGGCTGATGTAAGATGGCTGAAGTCCGATTCATTTTGTATTTTACTCGCTTACCCGTATTTTTGCAGAAAGACACTTTAAGCTTTCAACCTATGGATGATTTAGATTTCATATATTCTTCGCTTGTAGCGGATAAGATGTCGAGGGAGAAATGGGGCGGATGCGGATGTTCCCCGGCTTGGTTCGCTCTTGCTGTGATACTATATCTGGGTGGATATGGCTCATATAAGGTGTACAAATGGACTGAGGATATGATGTTAGGGGTTGCTATTTACGATGAAAAGGCAAGTTTTGAGGTTATTGCTGTCCGTATTGCTATAATCTGTTTGATTGTCGTGTTCTGGGTTCTGCTTCTTGTTTTGCTTTGGAAGTTTGCAGGAAAGAAAGAAGAGAAGAAAAATGAAGGTTGATGGAAGAGGGAAGAGGAGGGTAGTTAAGAGTTAATAGATAATAGATAATAGTTAATAGATAATTTTTTATTGGATAGAGGTTAGGTCAGCCGTGCGTCCATGTATGGCATAATGAATCTTGTTTTGTATTTTTTTGAAAAACTTCTGAGATACTGATGCTTATTCTATGCGTGGGCTATGCGTACCCTAGCGTGGGGGTAGCGTAGAGGTAGCGTGGAGGTAGCGTAGAGGTAAGCTTGGGGTAAAGAGTTGGGGTGATAACGGTTAAGGGTTAACGGTTAAAGACGTATGATGGCTGATGTAAGATGTATGATGTAAGAGAGCTGAGAACCAGTATCGTCTTAACTCCTTAACTCCTCTAACTTCTTAACTCCTAAACAGGGAGCTGACATTAGTTTGTCAGCTCTTTGTTTTTATTACCTAACATCTTGTAGAATAAAAAGACTTTACTTATCTTTGTCACAAATTCATAGCTTTGCACAAATAATTACTATTAACCCACGCTTATGAAGCACAATACGATACCGAGTTATAAGAAAGTTGATCAAAGGTGCTGAGATGCATACAGTATTATCCATCGTCAATATCACCGTTTGTCTGGTTATCAGCCTGACGTGCGGCATTGTGATGTGGCGGAAACGCAAGGAAATCAGCGACCGCTCGCGCCTCTTTCTGGCCATCTTCAATCTGCAGGTGGCAGCCTTGTGCATCCTGCGTCTTTCCACCTACATTTTCCAACCGACGTTGCAGGTCTATCATGCCGTGCTAGCACCTTTCCTGCTCATAGGTGGTATGGCCAGTATCATACTCTATCTGCTCTACCCCATTGAGGTGGTCAATCCCGGATGGCTCAACTGGCGGCGGGGCCTGCTACTTGCTGCCCCCGAACTGCTAGTTCTCGTACTGGTATTGCTGGGACTTCGTTTTCAGCCGTTGACCTATATAAGCGACATCTGGGCACACGTGCTTGATGTCGATGTGCTCGTCCGGCTGGGCATTGTGGCCTGCGTTGTGGCCTATACTTTCCTGCTGTGGTTCATTCCCTACAACTGGCGCAAGTCGAGTGCTGACAGCCGTTGGATATGGAAGACCAATATGCTCACCTTTATCATGGGATTACTGTTCATGACGCAGGTATTCACCCGATGGCCCCTCTTCCACCACGTTCACATCCTCTGGGTATGTTTCGCCCTGGCCTATTACACCTGGTTTGAGGTGTTCGAACGCCTGACCCCAGTAGCATTCAGCCACACGATGCAGCACGTCAAGATACCGAAGGACAACAATCAGAAGGACGTGCTCTGGCTTCGCATCTGTCAGACAATGGACGAGTGGGAAGTGTGGCGCAATCCCGACACCACTGCCGAGAGCCTGAGCATGGCCCTGGGCACCAACCGCATCTACGTAGCCCGCTGCATCAAGGAACACACGGGTTTGACCTTCAACGACTTTCTCAACAGGCAGCGCATTGATTTCATGGCCGACCAACTTCATAGAGACCCGCAGCGCGACCACAAGTCACTCTATTATGAAGCCGGTTTCCGCAACCGCCAGACAGCCTTCCGCAACTTCGTCAAGTTCAAAGGCGTGTCGCCAACAGAGTTTGTTGTCACCTAATTACCCTTCTGTAACCCTTTGATTTTCTTTTTATTTCATTTTTGCAACATCATTTTACGATATTGCCACACGCCCCATTGCCACCCTTTGGAGGCTTTTATTTACCTTTACAAGTGCAATAATAACCAATAAGGCAAATCATAAATTAAACAATACATCTATGAAAAGAAAAGAGTACGAAAGTCCGACGACACAGGTCGTCCAGTTGAAACAACAGCCGCAGCTGCTGGTTGGTAGTAATGGCCAAGCCGGAGTTCAGAACTACGAAAATTGGCACAATGTAGATGAAGAGTAACAAACCCACTAAAACGAAGAAACAATGAAGAAATATCTTAGCATGGCTGCCCTCGCACTGGTGGGTGCAATGATGACCGGCTGCTCTAACGAAGACGACGGTGTCAGCAATCCGCAGCAGCCCGAGAACCAGAGTAAATCAGTAACCTTAACCGCCACCATTGGCCTCGACGGCGGAATCACCCGCGCACTGACCGCAACCGGTGTGAAGACCTTCGCCGATGGTGAGACGATGGCTATTATTTATAAGAACAACAGCGGAAATACTGTGAAGGCCGTGAGCAATCCTTTGAACGGAAGCGGCGACATCGCTGACGGCGGCAAGAATGCCAAGTTCACCTTCACCCTGGACAACCCCGACAGGACGCAGGACGTGACCTACATCTATCCCGCTGCAATGGCTGGTGAAACCGATGTGGACTATACCAAACTCAACTCGCAGTCAGGCGGCACACTCGCAGACCTCGGCAGCAAATACGATCTCTGCACGAAGTCTGGCGCATGGAACGGCGGCAATCTGCCCACGCTGACGCTTGAGAACCAGCTCGCCATCCTGGCTGTCACGCTGAAGAACAGCACCGGCAGTAGCGAAATCACCAGCGGAATCACGAGCATGACCATCAGCGACGGCACCAACAACTACACCGTCACCCGTTCGGCAGCTGCTGGTCCTATCTACGTGGCCATCCGTCCCACGATCTCTGCGACCATCAACATAACCGCCACCGACGGCACGACATACTACACAAAGTCGTTGACCGGCAAGACCTATGAAGCAAACAACGGCTACAACGTCAGCTGGAAGATGGAAGCATCAGAACTCGCCCGTCCCCTCACCTTCGAGGCCAAGACGGCAGGTGCTAAGGTGACGCTCAAAAAGAACGGTAGCGCCCCCAACATATCGATGAAATACAGCACCGACGGCACCAACTGGACCACCTACACCGTGGGCAATGCCATCACCCTCGCCAGCGTGGGCGACAAAGTGATGTTCCGTGGCACCAATAATAATACGCTCGCAACGAGGGCGAATAGATACCACTATTTCTTCCTCAGCGGAGACTGCTACGCCTACGGCAACGTCATGAGCCTTCTTAGTGCCAACGGCTTTGCTTTCGCCACCTCCTTATCGAGTATTCTTAGCTTCTACAGCCTGTTCACGGACTGCAGCACCCTTTACAGCCATCCAGAGAAAGCCCTCGTGCTGCCCGCCACCACGTTGGCTGCAAATTGCTATCAGTATATGTTCCTAGATTGCACAAATTTAACAACCGCACCCGCATTGCCCGCCGAGACGCTGCAAAGCAATTGCTACTATGGCATGTTCAACGGCTGCACCAGCCTGACCACGGCACCCGCGTTGCCCGCCGAGACTCTGGCCGTGAGCTGCTACTCTGGCATGTTCTACGGCTGTACCAGCCTGGCCACGGCACCCGCGTTGCCCGCCGAGACGCTGGCTAACTACTGCTACTATCAGATGTTCTATGACTGTATCAGCCTGGCCACGGCACCCGCGTTGCCCGCCGAGACGCTGGCTGACTACTGCTACTATCAGATGTTCTGCAACTGCACCAGCCTGAACAGTGTGACCTGCCTTGCCACCAATATCTCAGCATCGAATTGCACGACGAATTGGCTTATGAACGTGGCTTCCGGAGGCACTTTCACCAAGGCTGCATCAATGACAGGATGGACCACTGGTGTCAGCGGCATCCCTAGCGGATGGACCGTCGAAAGTAAATAGTGACACACGAGGTCAGCAATCAGGGGGACAGGAACTTTGATTCACGCTAAGGAGTTGTATCAGTTGACCTGTCCCTCGTGATTCCTGATACTTATTTGCTGGTGTCAAACAAAAATATTGAATTTTATTTGCCGGTGTCAAACAAAAAATGGCAAGACCGCCTCTTCCAAAGCGACTTTGACAGATTCTTGGGCGAATTACCCCTTATCGACGAAAACTGTGACAATGTAACAAAAAAAGTATGTAGAAGACTTTTTGCTTAATTACATCAATATGATGAAATAACTATCTTTGCCACAAGGAAGCACTTATTGGAAGCAACGGGCCAGCAGGCCTATAACCGCCATGTGGACGGGATAGTAATAGTAGAAGAACTTGCCGAGCCACTTCAGCCGTCCTCGCTGGCCGTTGTACATCGCCAGCAGCGGTACTGCCAGCCAGCAGGCCAGGTGGACCATGCCGTAGGTGGGACTGTGGAA
>JAEEGG010025247.1_pt1 | contig 11458 bp, 12 predicted proteins | sample 9134161 | NCBI WGS metagenome assembly JAEEGG01 (sample SAMN16246543, study PRJNA631951) | gut metagenome | biome: gut microbiome; feature: rumen; material: CR-attached | host: Bos | place: Iran: Karaj | collected 2018-10 | reverse complement strand
CGTGTTGAGCGACTTCAGGATATTCGAAATCATGTCGTAGCTCTGGTCGCGCTTGTTCGTGAGCGACTGGAGCTCGATCATCTTCTGCTGGCTGAACGAGTTCATCTCGTCCATCTTCGCCTCGATCTTCGTGATGAAGTCGTCATACATGATGTCGGCATTCGACAGGATTGAATCGTTGCGCACGTAGGTCTGCGTCGAATTGAGAACCCCCAAGTCGCGGAGAAGCTTGGCGGCGTTCGTCGAACTCGAAACCGAGACATTGTTGACATTGTACGCATGGCCGTTGGCGTTGGAGGTGAAATCGTCGATCACCGCCTGTTCGATCTTCGTCATGTCCTCAAGCTTGGCGCTTGTCGAGTTCATCTCCTCCATGAGGGCGATGATGCTTGTTTCGAGTTCCGCCGCGCGCTGGAGGCAGATTGCCATCACGAGCTGCCCGATGGAGAGCGTGCGGAGCGACCCGTCGGCGTTTGTCACGCCCGCGACGGTGTATGTCCTCGCGGTCAGGAACTCCCCCGTTTCGGGGCTGACCATCGAAAGATCGAATTCAACTGTTCCAAATGCCATGTAAAACTCCTTTTAGTCGTTTTTAGTTAAAAGTCAAAAGTCAAAAGTCAAAAGTCGAAAGTCGAAAGTCAAAAGTCGAAAGTCGAAAGTCAAAAGTCAAAAGTCGATTTGCAGAAGGTTGTCATTTCTGGTCTGTTTCCTTGTTCAAGTAATCAATTAGGCCTGAAAGCATGCGGCTTGTTTCAGAAATGTCTTGATTAAGTTCGTTAAAGTGTTCTTGCGTAATGTAACACAAGTCCAAGGCGATATACAGTTGGGATCGCACTTCACCAGCGGAGCCTTTGGCTATGGCAAGGAATTGAAGAAACGCCTTGTCAGATTTCCTCTCAAAACCTTCGGCGATGTTGGACGAAATTGAAACCGCCGCACGGCAAATCTGATCGCGAAAGCCAAAATCGCGTGCGAATTCGCCATCTTTCGCTAACCTGTATATCTTCGAGGTTAGTTTTCTGGCGAGTTGCCACGCCTTTAAATCCTCAAATTGGTCAACCTTGCTCATTGCTTCAACGAAAAAGGACTTTCGACTTTCGACTTTTGACTTTCGACTCAAAAGTTCGCCGCGTCCGCCTCCATGGAGGTGCCGAGGGATCGGACGACGTTGGACGAAGTGGAATACGCCACGTCGCGGCGGTTGACGAGCGTCTGCAGGTCGATCATGTCGCGCTGCTGCTGCTGCGCGAGCGCATCGACCTTCTCCTTGAGCGCCGTGACCGCCGCCATGCGCTTGGCATACGTGTCGATGTTGTCAGGAAGCGCCGAGGCGGCGATTCCGAGCGTCCCCGTGAGATAGGCCTTCGCGGTTGGCCAGTCCGCCGTCCCGGCGGCGATCTTCTCCATCCACTTCGACGCCTCGTCCAGCTTCACGGAGCCGGCCGTCATCGTGTTCATCTTCAGGACGCTCTCCGCCTCGTAGGCGGCGGCGGAACGGATGCACACCGACATGACGAGCTGGCTCAGGGTGAGGTTCGAGCCGCCCTCCTGGCCAGTTGAATAAAGGTTTATCGCATTCGCGCCGAGCGGCGCGTTGCGGTTGATTGCAATGACTGTCGATTCAATCATGACTACAGGTTCCTAATCAAATTGCTCCTCGTGTCGCTGACGGCGCTCATCAGGTTCGAGGCCGTCGAATAGGACTCGTCGCGGCGGTCAACAAGCGACTGGAGGCGCGTCATGTCCGTCTGCGCCTCGTTGTTGCGCGTGTCGATCATCGACTTCAGCGCCTGTATCACGCCCTCGATGCTGGACTTTGACCAGTTGTCGTTCGCCCAGCTAGGGCGCCACGTGGCGCCGGGGTCGTCGCCGCCGCGCTTGATGTATGCCTGGCGGAGCAGCTGCCACTGGTCGGACGTAATGCCAGACACCCCCGTTGTATCGCTGCCAGCGGCATCGCTTTTGAAATTCGCCTGCGCCTTGGTGAAAATCGCGAGGAGGGAGCCGAGCTTGTCAAGTTCGGCGTTGCGGTTCTTGATGCGCGCCGTGAGCGGCGTCACCTCGCCCTCGACCGTGACGGCGCGCTTCTCGCTGATGACGATCATGAGGTCCTGGAAATCGACCAATTGGCCGTTCACCTTGTAGTCGCTGAAGCTCACGCCCCAGCTCTGGCTAAGCGCCACCGCAGATTGTTTTTCGATCGTTGCCATAGTTCCTCCTAAATTAGTCGGAAGTCGAAAGTCGAAAGTCGAAAGTCGGAAGTTGAAAAGTTATTAATCTTTGGCCAAAGACTTTTGACTTTTGACTTTTGACTTTTGACTTTTGACTTTTCACCCGATGTTCCCTATCATGCTGCTGGCCGAGTTGCCGGCCTTCTTCACGAGTTTAGCCGCCGTGGAGAAGGCGTTGTCCCGCTTGGAGATATATGAATTCAGCGAAACGGAATCCTGCTTCAGGTCGTTGTCCTCCTTGTCCATGGCGTATTGCACCTCGTTCTGCCCCTTGTAGAGGCTCCTGCGGGTCATGCTGGAAGTGTTTTCCACGAACACAAGGGTGATGCCGTATTTCTGCGCTGTCGAGTTGACCCAGGCGCCGTTGGGAACCCAGGCCGTATCGCCGGATTCCTGCTCCTTGATCTTCAGGTTGGCTACGGCGTAGTTGAGGGCGGCCATCACGCCGCCCAGGTCTTCGAGCTTGCGGATTCGCTGGCGGACGACCTCGGCGTAGCCGGCGACGGCCACCTCGATGGCGGCCGCCTCCTTGAATGCCGCGGCGGTGAGCGCGGCGATGTAGTCCCTGCCGGAAACGCCGTCCACGGTGTACTGCACCTGCTTCACGCCGTAAACGGAGCAGCCAGGCAGCGCTTCTGTTTGTATCAACGAGTTGCTCACGGTGTCGTCTCCTTTTTCCCTTTGGCGCGGCCTGCCGCGCTTAGGGCAGCTTCCCCCTAACGAACATTTCAATGTATGGGCGCGCGGCGGCTGCGACGCGTCCGTGGTCGCAAAGCGGGCATTCGACGTAGCGGGCGAAGGAATGCCCCATCGCCACGCACGACGCGATCAGCAGGCGGTTCTCCTCGGCGCGCGCCTTCCACTCGTATGGCGGCTCCCCGCAGATGCTGACGATTGGCGGGAAGTCCTTGCCGACATGCGCCAGCGGCGCGAGGCCGTCTATCTTAGGCTGGTACTGCGGGTCGCCGTCGCCCGAGAACTTGCGCACGTTGTAGTGCTTGGTCGCCTGGCCGGAAATCGGAATCAGCCCGGCGATGTCGGTGTTCTTCGCGCCGACGGCGGCGAGCCACTGGGGATCCATCCCCACCATCATCGTCAGATATGCGCCGGCGCTGTGTCCGGAGACGAAGACCCTTGCCGGGTCGCCGCCGTATTCGGCGATGTGCGCGAGCGTCCACGCGACAGCGGCCGCGGCGTCCCCGATGCAGTCGGCGGCCTCGGCGGCGCCTTTTCCTAGAAGGCGGTATTCCACCGCCACCTGGGCTATGCCGGTGTCGGCCAGCGGCACGAAGTGGCGCGAGCCGCCTGTGAGTCCGCCGCCATGGAACCACACCACCGTGGGGAAATTCGTCTCGCCTTCGGGAACGCGCACGTCGAGCACGCACCCGGCGCGCTCTGAATATGGAATCCCCTTCTCCGTCCGGACTGCTCCGGCGAATGCGGTTGTGGCGGACATGGCGATTGCCACGATGACTACTGGCAGTGAGAATTTCATAATTCAGATATAATTCTCCCAAAATTCCCCGCCGATTGCAAGCGGGGCGCGCCGCAGTCTTTGCGGCGCGCCCCGGGTGCGGACTTTCAACACGCTACGCCTGGATGGCGTCGCGCATCGACTGCGTCTCGGCCTGGCCGATGGCCCGCATCAGCTGGACGACGCTGTTCACGAGTTCCTCGGCCTGGTTGAAGAGATCCTTCGTCTGGTCGAGTTCCTCCTGCTTCTTCTGCTGCTCGGCGCCCTCCATGGTGGCGTCCGCCTGCTGGAGCTGCACCGCGTTCTGGATGAAGCTCTGCGCCATGCTGCCAATCGCGCTTATGAGGCCGTTAACGGCCTGGGCGTTGTTGATCGTATGCGTGGCCTTCAGGTAGGCGACGTCGGACTGGCGCAGGGTCTGCGCCTCCTCGACGCCCTTCATGGCCGTCTTGACCTCAGCCTTCAGCTCGGCGATCCTCATGTTGCGCGCCTCCGGCGTGAGCGGCACACCCCTCGCGTCCGCGCCTTGCATGATGTCGGACTGGAAGGTCTTGAGCGCCTCGGTCTTCTGCGTGAGCGTGGTCTTGGCATTGTTGACGCCGCTCGTCTCGAGCGAGGAGACCTGCTCCTTGAAGGCCGCTCCCTCCTTGGCCATCACGGCGATGGTGGCGACGACCTGAACCGCGCAGCAGATCGCGCCGGCGATCATACCGGTAATCGCGGCGTCGCGCTGCGCCTGCGCCTGGGAGAGGATGCTCGCCTGGATCGCCTGGCTCTCTGACTGGCGCATTTCGCGGTTGGCGTCGCGCTGCTTCTGCGCGACCTCCACGAGAAGCGCCATGAGCTTGTAGAGGTCGAACATCGCGTTCGCCTTGGCCGACTTGCCCGAACCGGCTGCGGAGAGCGTCTCGTTGAGCGCGTTCGTGAGCGCTTCGTGGAACTGCTCGATCTGCTCCTCGGTGAGGTTGAGGCCGGTGTCGGCGGACAGCTTCGCGCATAGCGAGTCAATCGCCGCCTGGTCAACTTCGCCGGGTATCTCCAGGTCGTCCGGGATTCGGATCGTGACGGGCGTCTCCACGCCGTCCACGTTCGTCGTGATGGTGACGTTGGTCGTCCCCGCCGCGCCTTCGGCGCCCTGCGTCTTGGTGACCTCGCCGAGCTTGCTCAGCAGCGACTCCCAATTTACCGCAGTTGCGTTTGCATTGACATTGATGCTCATGGTTAATCCCTTTCTTCGTTGGGTCATTGAACCTTTTGATCGTTGAATCGTTGGATCTGTTGAACCTTTGAACTTTTCAACTTCCCAACTTTTCAACACTCTACTCTTACGCCATTGCGCCGATGTTCTGCGCGATTTCGTCCGACGTGTTCGTGGCGGACGAGAGCAGCTCCGCGACCTGGGCGACCGCCGCCTGGAGCTGCTGGAGGATCGCTTCGAGTTCCTCCTCGCTCTCCTCGAGGCGCTGCTTGAGCGCGGCGATGACCTTCTCGGTCTCCTTGACGTCTGCCTGGGACATCCCGGCCTGGTAGTTCTGGTAGGCGCCGACGCCTCCGGTGATGGTCGAGGCCGCGCCGACAATCATCGTGGCGATGGCGATGGCCGCGCGCACCTTCTCCATGGCCTCCGCCGCGCCCTTGATCGCGTTCGAGACCGCCGACGCCCCGCCGCCCGCGAGGCCGGAGCCAAGGGAAGCCGCCATGATGGCCACGGTGATGAGGACCTGCGCCATGATCTGCGCGGCCTGCTTGCTCATGCCAAGGCCCTGGAGACCTTCCGCCAGCTTTTCGACAATCTTGTCCATCACGCCAGTCTCGTTCAGCACCTGGCAGGCGATGGCGATGCCGGCGCCGACGACAGGACCGACCGCCAAGCCACCGGTGGCGACGCACGCCACGACCGCCGCGACGACCGCGAGAGCCGTCATCAGCCAGCCGAAGACCTTGCTCGCCTTGCGAGACTCGGCCGCCTTGTCCATGTCCTTAAGCGACTTGTCGATCTTCTCGGAGCGGTTCTTGCGCTCTGTGTCGATTGTGTCCTTCTGGATTTCGATGCGGTCCTTGGCCATTTCGGTCTGGCGCTCCTCGTTGTCCATCTGGAGGTAGGAGAGCAGCTTTTCGAGGTTCTGCTCAAGCTGCTTCAGGTCGGCGGGGTTGTCCAGCGAGGGGACATTGGTCGCGCCGGTGGTCTTCTTTTCGCCAACGCCGGTCGCCGAGGTGTCGTCGGTGCGCATGATCTTCACATTCGCGCCGGCGAGGACTTCGAGCGCCTTGCCCAGGACTTCCTTCGTCTTCGTTGAATCGCCCGCCAGTTTGGAGAACTGGTCGAGAGTCGCGCCCATCGTCTGCGGCGCCTTTACTGTGTTGCTAACGTCCATTGCCATTGTTTTACTCCTTATGGGGTTGGTCTAGATGTCTAGTTCTTCTAGCCGTTCTAGAACTTCTAGCTTTTCTAGTTCACCTATGATTACACACAGGCGGCCCAATGGTTACAACTATTTTTTTTCTTCTTCGCCATCGACGGCGAAGGCCTCCTCGCCGATGAGTCCGCGCAGCTTCGCGGCCTTCGCGCGGTATTCGCGGCCGAGGTCCGTGTTCTGCGGCGCATACTGCTCCAGGGCCAGGAGGGCGCTCGCGGCGTTCGCCTTGTCGCCGAGCGCGAGGTAGCACTCCGCCGCGTGGAACTGCGGCTTCGGGTTCTCCAGGTCGAGGAACGAGGAGTAGCCGTAGGAGGCGATCGCCTTCTGGAAGTCCTTCCTCGCCTGCTGGACGGCGCCGAGCGCGAACCAGTATTTCGTGTTCAGGTGGTCGAAGAGGACCAGGAACTCAAAAAGCTTCTGGGCGTCGTCGAACTTGCCCGTGTTGTAGTAGCCGAATCCAAGGGAATAGACGGCCTCGAGCTCGTCGTTGGTTATTCCCTTGACCTCTTTCATCGTCGCGCCGCTGGCAAATGCCTTCGCCGCTTCAGTTATCTTTTGTTCAGTGACTTTGTCCATTGTAGTTTCTCCTTAAGTGAAGTTGAAAGGTTGAAAGGTTGAAAGGTTGAGAAGTTGAAAAGTTGAAAAGTTGAAAAGTTGAAGGTGAAGAGTGAAGTTAGACCATTTCCACGCGGTTTTCCTCGATGGTTTCCCGGATGTCGCGGTCGATCTTGTCGAGCGAGTCGCGTATCGCCGCGAAGGGATTGTTTTCGGCCTCCTTCTCGGCCTCCTTCGCCGCTTCGGCGGGACGCTCAGCCTTTTCGGGGTCGGATATGGTCGAGAGTTCGTTCGCGATGGTCTTGATCGCGTTCTCGCCAATGGAGGACACGAGCGCCGAAATCTGGTTGTTGACGGACGCGATCTCGTTCTTCGCCGCCTGTATCTTGCCCTGGGTGTCGGCGACGACGCGCTCCTTTTCGTCCAGCTCCTTGCGGGTGCGCTCCATCTCCTCGACGAGTTCGTTGTGCGCCTTGCCGTCCGCGACGGCCTGCTCGATCTGCTTCGTCAGCGAATCGATCTTCGCCTGGAGGAGCGCCGCGGCGGCCTTCTCCTTCGCGAGTTCGGAAGAGTAGCCTTCAAGGCTCTTGGTCAGCTCCTCCAGCTTCTCGGAGAGGGCGACGCCCTGTTCGAGGGCGCGCTTCTGGACGTCCGTCAACGACTGCCCGATTGCGGAGAGCGACGTCAGCAGAAGCGAGAACTTCGCCCGCTCGTGCTCGTTCCGCAGTTTTGCGACAAGCGCCTCGAGGTCGGTCATGGCGCCGCTCATGACCGAGACCGACGCCCCCTTCCCGAAGAGCGACGCAAGCGCCTTGCTGGCTGCCGTGCCGGTCGTGGCGTCCTGGGATTGCGTCTGGATTGATGCCGATAGCCTTGATGAATCAATTTCGATGCTCATAGTTGTTTAACTCCTTTGTGCCATTAATACACGTTAGATTTGAAAAGGTTTCATCATCATGCCGAATTTCCGCTGCCGCTCGGCCAGTTCGGAGGATTGATTCGTCTCACGCAGAGACGCGGAGAGCGCCGAGGATGCGGAGAAATCTGAAAAGTCTCGGCGCTCTCTGTCTCTCTGCGACTCTGCGTGAGATTCCTCGTCCTCCAGCGGCTCCATCCCGTTCCGCGCCAGTTCGCGGTTCACGAGCTCGCGCTGTTCGGGCGAGAAGGAGAAGTTCAGCACCTGCTCGCGTGTCAGGCCCTGCTTCTCAAGCATGCGGTCAGTCTCCGCCATGCGCAGCTTGACAGCCTCCACCATGCGCTCGCTCTCCTCAATTGTCCGCCTGATGCGTGCGAGGTAAGCCTGAGTATTTTGGTCAGTATCGGCCATATTTAATCCTAATTTCCTAAAAAATATTAAAGCATTATATCATAATCTTGAAAGCCCAATGCTTCCTTTTTTTAGCGTCCTTCTCTTTCGCGGCGTCAATGCCGCCTTGCCGCAGCAAGTGATATATGATAGCATATTCACCTCTTCAGAATTTGGAGAAAAGCAACAATGACTATCGTCTGCCTAGACATGGAGGGCGTCCTCGTCCCCGAAATTTGGATCACCTTCGCCGAGAAGGTCGGCATCCCCGAGTTCCGCCGCACCACGCGCGACGAGCCGAACTTTGACAAGCTTATGCACTACCGCATCGACCTGCTGCGCAAGCACAGCCTCACGCTTGACAAGGTCATCGGCGTCATTGACTCCATCGAGCCCTACCCTGGCGCAGTCGATTTCCTCAACCGCCTCCGCGAAAAGACGCAGATGGTCATCATCTCCGACACCTTCGACGTCTTCGGCCGCCCCCTCATGCGCAAGATGGGCTGGCCGACGCTCTTCCACAACACGGTCGAGATCGACGCCGACGGCTTCATGTGCGGCTACAAGCTGCGCTCGGCCCACACGAAGCTCGACACCGTCCACGGGCTCCAGGCCTGCGGCGGCGTCGAGACCATCGCCGCCGGCGACAGCTACAACGACCTCGAAATGATCCGCGCATCCAAGGCCGGCTTCCTCTTCCGCTCGCCGGAGAAGATCCGCCTCGCCAACCCGGATGTCCCCGCGTTCGAGGAATACGACGACCTCTACGCCGCCATCATGGCCGCGATTTGACGTCAAGGCCTGTCAGCCTCATCGTCATTATTTCCTTCTTCGCATCGTTACCGCCGTCGCTGACAAGCACGAGGGCGCTTGACCCGTCGTCAAGGCGCGGCCCAAGGCACATCCCCTCGTAGTTGGCGAAACCGGTGTCTCTCTCTATCAGCAAGCGCTTGGACGTGGCCTTGAACGTGGCGTTCGCCAGCGCTGGGAAAGAGGATATCTCCGTGGCGCCGGTGAAATCGACCTGGTAGATGCGAAGCCGGAAAGCTGGCAGCGGGATGAACGGCCCCTTCTGGCTGTGGAGCTCCCGCTCCAGCGCGAGGAGCGTTCCGTCCGGCAGCACGCACAGTGCGGAGACGCCGCTGCGCGAGCGATTGGCGTAGAGCCGTCCCTGGATCGGGTCGGTGACGTATGCCCATTCGCCTTCCTCCTTCCAGTCGCCATCGCCGCTTGGGCGCGTGAACTTGGTCAGGCGGACAGTTGAACCCGCTTCGAGAGACGCCCTCGGCCCGTCGCACTTCAGCGCCTCCTCGTTGCAAGTCCACATGGTCAGGCCGTCGCCGGACATCGTCAAGGCCTCGAAGCTGAAGTTCCCGTAGCGTTCATACTGGACTGGAGGGATGGGCAGGCTGCGAATCGCCTTCCCCGTTTTCTGGTCTATCTCGCGGATCTTCGGGAGCGGCTTGTACATCTTGTGCTGGCCCTCGTCAGACACCCAGACGTTGCCCGAAATCGGGTCGTAGGCGCAGCCCTCCATGTCCACGGCCCCGGCCACGACGACGCCCTCGCCTATGGAGTGGGAGGAGATTTTGCCGGTCGCCGGGTCGATGGCGATTGTCAGCGGGAAAATTTGCCTCGCGCCCTCGTCGTCAACGGCGTAGTAGAGGTCGCCGCCGGCCCAGGTGACGCCACTGATCTCAACGGCGTTGGTCACGGGGTCGCGCTGCACATAGCCCACGTATGAGACGGCAAGCTCGGCATAGGCGCAGGCGGCCGTTGCGGCGAAAAGCGCCGCAGCGGCCAGTCCTTTTGCTTTCACACGCACCATTACTGGATGGTGAAGACCGTGATTTTCCGCGAGCGTGGATTGTCCGATTTATCCCACGGGTCGGTGGGATTGGTGCCGTTCCGCCATTCCTGACTTGACTTGAAGCCGTCGCCATCGACGTCGAGTTCGGTGTCGAACGGCAGCCCGTTGTCGTAGAGCCACTGATAGGAGACGGAGTTCGTGGTGGCATTGCCGTTGTTGTCGAACTCCGGCAAGCCCGAGGCGGTGTAGAGCGCGACGTCATCGACTGCGCCCGTTCCCTTCAGCAATAGCGAAGAAATCTCCGCCGGGTCCTTATCGGCAATCGCACGGAACCAGGAACCGTATGTTCCGACCATGGCGGTGTCCGCAGGCGACCGGTAGGCGTTCTCGGAGACGCATGTGGAGCCATTGATGCGCACCCGGCACCAGGTTTGGGTGCCCACATTCGAGAGGGTCAATGTCAGCCGCAGCCAATTCCCATTGGCGAATCTCTGATTGGAAAGCCTTGTGCGCATGTGCGTCAGGCCATCGGCGCTGCTATGCTGGAGGATGGGATAGCCATCTTCGTCAAAATGGAAGGCAACCACGCCATCTTCGACATCGACGATAGGCGAATCCACCGACGGCAGCGTGGCGCAGACCATCGTGTCCAGGACGACGCCCTTGGCGATGCTGGTGTCGTAGGTGCGCTCGACGTCGCCATCGACCATCAGGACCTGCGTATGGACTTCGTTGGTGAGCGGGTATCCCGGCGGAAGGGCTGGGGTATAGTTGGTGGCGACGACCCAGCCCTCGCCGTTCCAGCCGTCAAGGCCATCGGCCTCGGTTGCAACGGGTATGCGCTCGAACGAGTCCGCCGCCAACAGCGGCAGAGAGGTGTTCGTCGTGGTGGACCAACGAAGGGTGTCGTCAGCAGCGACGTCGAACGTAGCCTTCGAACCAGCCCGATTTGTCACTCCATGCTCCAGAAGCGACCATGTATGATGAATAACGAGGTTTCCCTCATAGGGGCTGCCTCCGCCGGGAAGCGACGCGGTGACGGAGGCGCTGTTTACGTATCGGTAAGGCCCGCCAAAGGGGTCACTGGCATCGTTTCCGGTAAAGTACATCTCCCTAACATTGCTAAGGCCGGAGAGCTTCAAAGTAAAGACCCCCTCCTCTGCATAACTGCCTCCATCTGAAATGAGGACGAGAACGCAGGAGCCATCATCCAGGCGCGGCCCAAGGCATATGCCTTCGTAATTGGGCATATCACTTCCATGCTTGTATTCCCAAAGCAATGTCTTCGATGTCTTCGTGTACGTGGCGTTTTTCAATGCGCCGATGGAGGAAACGTCCGTTGCGCCGGAGAAATTCACCTGGTAAATACGGATATTGAAGTCGGGGAGAACCCCTCCTTGGTAGCAGCGGCGTTCAAGCGTTAGCAATGTTCCGTCAGGAAGGGCGCAGAGGCCAGCCACACCACTGCGGGTATCGGAATCTTTGGCCGTGCCAATTGGCTGGGTTACATACGCCCATTCGCCGTCTGGCGTCCAATTGTCATGAACGGAGCTGCGCGTAAACCGCGTCAGGCGGACCACGGAGCCGACGGAGTTCGTCGCAAGGGCGCCATCAACGGTCAGCGCCTCCTCATTGGCCGTCCACATCGTCTTCCCGTCACCGGAA
>JAEEGG010025246.1_pt1 | contig 11458 bp, 4 predicted proteins | sample 9134161 | NCBI WGS metagenome assembly JAEEGG01 (sample SAMN16246543, study PRJNA631951) | gut metagenome | biome: gut microbiome; feature: rumen; material: CR-attached | host: Bos | place: Iran: Karaj | collected 2018-10 | reverse complement strand
TCGGTCATAGGTTCTACTGACAACATGGTATGGAATATTAAACGTGCAAAGATAGATATATTTTTCTATTGTAGAGGCACAATGGGACAAAAAAAAGGGCGGCACCCAAAAAGGATGCCGCCCAATTTTCGCGGAAATCAATTCCGCAATGTCATTTATTGCATGACAGTGACGCGCTTGACGGTCACACCTTCCTCTGTGTAGACACGCACCATGTAGAGGCCAGCGTTGAACTGAGCCATGTTCAGGGTGTAAGTGTCGGCATTGAGCTCGGTGTCGAAGACCACCTGGCCGAGGACGCTCACCACAGTGATGCGGCTCATGCCATTGGCTTCAATCGTCACGTTGCCGCTCGTCGGGTTCGGGTAGAGGGCGACATTGTCGCTGTTCTCCGAGATACCGTCGCAGATACCAATCACATAGTCGTGAGTCGGGTCGTCGAAGGCCAGAGCGGGATCTGATTCGCAACCATTGTCATACACAGCCTTCACCTGATAGTAATACGTACCAGGAGCAGGTGAATCGAAGTATTCGTACAGGGTTTGACCAGCCTCGGCAACCTCGCCAATCAAAGCGTAGTTGACGTTGTCGGTCGAACGATACACGTTGTACTTCACGATGCTGGCACGCACCGAGTTGTAGGCAGGAGCATTGCCTTGCTTGCTCACACCAGCGTTGACAAACACACCGTTAGGCGTGCCGTTCTTCTGGTCGTCAAGGGCAACAACTTCACCACCCTTAGCTTGGTTGGTCACGAAGCAACGGAGGTTCCAAGTGCCGGAGAGAGCACCGCCGGTGGCATCTTCAAGAGTGTACCAAGTCGAACCGTCGGTCGAAATCATCGTGCCGTTCGGGTCGCCAGTGTAGTTACCCAGGGCAGCCACATATTGACCATCGTTGTTGTTCATCACAATCCAGAGGTCTTGGTTGGCATCGAAGGCAACAGCCGGGATGTCCCATTCAACATAGCTCTCGGTACCATTGGCGGTGTAGCTGTAAGTGCCAATCAGAGTGGCAGGAGCATTACCGTTCGAACCGTTGTAGATGCGGACAGTACCCGTGTGAGCGGCGTAGTCGAAGTAACCGATCTTGGTCACCGAGCAGCCATCATACTGTGACATGGCGGCAGCCGGGAACTTGATGCCCCAGTAGAACGAACCACCGCTCTGCAGACCGATAGCGTCAACATTCTGACCATCGTCGTAGTACAGCCAGTCTTCCATCGGAGGCTGAGGCTCTTCACCCCACCACACTCTGATTTGGTCAGACTCGTACAGGTTCTCGACATGGATAGGTGCACCAGGCTCGCAAGCGCCAGGACCAGGAATGATTTCCTCGCACTCGGGGCAGCTCATCGAGTAGTAGATGTTACCCTCAGGCAGGTTGTTCGTGCCGTTGTAGACCATACGGACGCAGATGTAGTTGCCTTCACCTTCGTAGGTGTAAGAGTTGGTCGGAACAGGAACGAAAGCTTCCCATTCGCCGTCCACGAAGATCATAGCACCAAGGATGTCGCCACTCGGGGTCGGAGGAGGCGTCGGGGTGGTGTTGTCGTCACGCAGCTCATAGATACCGATGAGGTTCGGGCTCTGCTGGATGTCGCCGATGAAGGCAATCTTGTTATTGAAGCTGGCAACAGTGCAACCGCCGGATGAACCAGCATCGTAACCAGGAACATTCGAGAAGTTGAACACCGAGCCACCCATAGTGGTGTTACCAATAACCCAGTCGTTCACATCGTTGGTACCGTTGTTGAAGCAATAGATGTGCTCGACATCGTTCTCGTCCATGTAGTAGGCAAGGTCGGAAGCGCTCTCAGGAGCAGGACCGGTCTGTTGGATAGCACCAGTGCGGTCGATGAGCGTCAGGTTGCCACTCCAGTTACCGATTACCCAGAAGCCGTCGCGGACGGGATCGTAGGTGATACCACGCATGGCACCATAGCTGCTGGTGAACGTACTCACCACACTGTGGTTGGCCAGGTCGACGCAGTAGACCGTGCTACTGTTGGCAACACCGTAGAAGTATTGACCGTCGTAGGTAATACCACGGAGCGTACCGCAACCAGCAATCTCGAAGCCTTCGAGCATGTTGCCCTGGAGGTCATACTTGTAGAAGTTGTGGGCAGCACTGCTGTAACCCCAGTTGGAGGTATAGAAGTTGTTGCCGTCGTAAGCCACGCCATAGTGACCGCCTTCGGGAGCCGTGAAGGTCATCATCAGATCCCAAGGATTGCGGTTGCTCTTGGCACCGCTGGTCAGTTCAGCATCGTCAATGTTCAGGATGAACATATCGGTGCAGCCGAAGTGACGAACAGCAATCCACACGTTCTGGCCAGCATAGTTGTCCAGATTGGCGCTGAATTGATACCAGTTGCCCTCGCGGGTTCCCTTACCGTTGCGACCGATGATTTCCTTGCCAGCGCCCTTGGCCGTGATGGTCCATTCGGCGATGGTGGTGAAGTCGGAAGCGTTGGTGTTGCTGCCTGTCGAGATGGCAATGCCGAAGTGCTCGCTCGGATAGCTCACATCTTGCGTGCAAGCCCAGAAGCTGAAGGTTGAACCAGCAGCAATGGCATATTGTTGCGGTGTAACAACATAGTCGTCAGGAGTCAAAGCGCCACCAGCGTTGCAGTAACTTTCGCCCATAAGGTGGCCAGCGCCACTGTGCGAAGCAACGGCAGCTGTGCTGTGGTTGCCAGCCTCACTGCTGGGATACCAGTTGTGGCCATCGCCATCGTTGTCGATCAGGGTCCAGCCGTTCAGGCCGTTGTCCCAGCTCTCGGTGAAGGCATCGCCTTGTCCAGGAGGAGTCGGGCCGGTGCCGCCGCCAGGATAATCCCAAGTGACGGTGTTACCATCAACGGAAATGCCGTTGACAGTGCCAGCGTAGTTATCGCACGGGATGTATTGCCATTCGGCTTGCACCCAGTCGCTCATGCCGGTGCTGTAGACAGCAGCGACCTTGCAGATGTAGTGATCGCCAGGAACGAGGCTTTCAGTGGCCAACTGGCAGAACGGTTGATCAGCAGGTGTGTTGGCGTTGAAGATAGGCTCGCCGTCGAGGCTGGTGCACATCACCTTGAAGTGCTCGAGGTGACGGTCATCGCTCTTGGCACCAGAGGTCAGTTCGATGTCGTCGATATCCAGGATGAACTGGTCGTAGCAGTTGAAGTGACGGATGGCAATGTACTTCTGACCGGCGTAGGCACCCAGGTCAACAGTCTTCTGATACCAGTTGCCTTGGGCACGCATCTGACCGTCGCGGCCAATGCTCATCGTTTCACCAACGCCCTTGGCAGTCATCGTCCACGATTGAACCTCGGTCCAGTCGCTTGTGCCGTTGTCGGAGACAAACACACCGAAGTGCTCGGCAGGATAACCGGCATCCTGAGCGCAAGCCCAGAAGCTGAAGGTAGAACCAGCAGCAAGGTTCACTTGAGGCGAAACAAGGTAGTTGTCAGGATTGATGGCTGCGCCAGAATAGTTACTGTACGAACCAGAGCAAATCAGGTCATTCGATGCGTTGTGGCCGCTACCGGCGAGGCTGGCACCCGAAACGAGGTACACGCCACCGATTTGTGAGCCAAGCACCCAGTTGTAGCCGTCGTTGTTGGCATCGATGGTGGTCCAACCAGCAGGCATCTGGCTGTCGTCGAAGTTCACGCTGAAGGTGTCGCCTTGACCAGGAGGAGTCGGGCCAGTGCCGCCGCCAGGAATACCTTGGGCATCCCACATGGCCCAGCCAGTGCTGGAAACATAGAGGTTGTTGATGTTGTAGATGATTTCAGTCATCACATAACGGAGGTCGGTGGGTTCCCAAATGCTCACGCTGTCGGTAATGGTCACATAACCGTCGAATTCAACCTTGACATTGTATTCGCCCTTACGGAACGAATCAAAGACATAGTAGCCAGTTTGGTCAAGGATGATCGGGGCGATAGGATACATTTCCTGTTCGGCCTCATTGTAGTTCGTGAAGGTCACTTGGACGCCTTCTGGGCTGTCGGCGCTGTTGAGCAGCACATTGACAGTCACGTCGCCTTCGAGGAACATATCCTTATCGAGGCAGTTCGACCAGATGGTCTCGCTCTCGCGAGGTTCGGCAAGCCAGTTGAGGTTGTTGCCACCAGGACCAGGAGTCGGAGTAGGAGCCGAAGAAGCCTGCAGCTCATAGATACCGATGAGGTTAGGATCTTGCTGGACATTGCCGAAGAAGGCAAGCGAGCCATTATAATCAGCGATGAAGCAACCGCCAGCAATACCGGCATTGAAGCCAGGAGTAGCAGCAAAGTCGAAGATGGCAGCAGTACCCAGCGTATTGGTGGTGATGTTATAGTCGAAGACCTTAGCATCGCTGCTGGGTTGGCAGAACAGATAGAGGTGTTCTTCACCAGCTTCATCTTGGATATAGGCTGAACCATAAGCGCTGGTCGGAGCCGGAGCCGTGAATTGGAGAGCACCGTTCATATCATAGAGAGCCAAAGTTGACCAGTTACCAACCCACAAACCGTTGCGGACGGGATCGTAGGTGCAGTGACGCGAAGTAGCACCGCTGCAGGTGATGGTACCAACCAAGGTCTTGTTCACCAAGTCGAGCTTGAAGATATTGGCAGCGCCGGATGAACCATAGAAGTATTGACCATCATAGCTCAGGTCGCGGATTCCCGTGGCACCAGCAATGTTGAAGCCTTCAATGAAGGTTCCGTTCATGTCATACTTATAGAAGGTGTAACCACCCGTAGGAGTGGCTTGCCAGCTTGCAGTGTAGATGTAGTTGCCATCGGTAGCAACGCCTTGCTGACCAGCGCTGGTTCCACCGAAGGAAGCCAACAGATCCCAAGGAGCGCGATTGACACTGACTTGGACAGGAGCTTCGTTAGAAGCCTCAGCATTCACATCGCGAGTGATGGTGACAGGAGCAGCCCAGTCGATGGGTGACTCAACCATCTCACCGCGGTTGCCTTCGTACACGCAACCGACACCCCACTTGTAGACACCAGCCGGGAGGTCAGCCCATTCAACGTCGATGTAGACGGTGTCGCCAGGCCAGTTGGTAGCCAACAGCACAGTGTTGTCCTCAGTGTAAGGACCATCGTTGTAGCAGTTGGTACGATAAATTCTGTAGTGGCTCAGGGTACGAGTGTTGTTGACAGAAGTCATCGGAACGACTTCGGCGTTCGGGTTGATGCTTTCAGCAAAGTTGTTCATTTCTTCACCCTTGGCATACTTGCGGAGGTTGGTGCTGAAATTGGCACCTTGCATCACGTTCATCGGAGCGTTAGCCATCTCGGCAGAGCCGAGGACCACGGTACGGCCACGGTTGGTGAAGTAGTTCTTCATCGTCCAAGTGGCACCGTCCATGTGGACCCAGCCAGAGCCATCGCCCGGATTCCACCAGTCGCCATATTGGCTGCTGTGTGAAGCGCAACCGGCAGGATAACCCATTCCACCGTAGGTGTTCACAGTCCAGATGACCCAGATAGGATCGTTACCAGTGACGTTGACAGCATTGTTCAGGTCATATTCGCACCAGGCACCCAAGCTGACGGGAACGTCAACGGTGATGGTCGAAGCCAGCGTACCAGCACCAGGAGTGCTACCGCCAACATAGACGTCGCAGGTGAAGTTGCCACCCACGGCACCGTACATATCATCGCTGAACACAGCAACCTTGGTCAGGTTGTAGCCAGCATACTGAGCCAAAACGCTGGTGGGATATTCATAACCCCATGAAGGATCGCCGACATTGCTTCTGTAAGCGTTGTCGAAGTCGCTTTCAAGATAGGTGTGCCAACCTGGACCAGCGGGTTCGGGTCTCTTGTAGAAGGTGATGTAGTCGACATAGAAGCAGTCGTCATTGCTGTTCACGCTACCATCCTTCGTGTATCTCCACTGGAAGGTGTGGTCGCCAGCAGTGATGTTGAACTTCTTCTCACCCCATGAACCAGCACCAGTGTACTGACCCATTTGAGTACCGTCGATCAAGAAATAACCATAGTCCCAGTTGCTTTCGCAGGAGATCTTGCCCCAGAAGCTCATTTCACCGTCGGCGGGGATGTTCACCGTCACGGTCATATTGCTCACGACGTTGGCAACGCCAGCGCCGCCGCTCTTCATGCAGTAAGCACCTTCATACGGGTTGGTGGTGGTGATGCTCCAAGGATAGGTAGGATCGATCTGCCAATCGAACATGCTGAAGTCGCCAGTCTCGAAGGGCTCGATGATTTCCTCACCAGGCAGACCGCAGCCCCAGTACACTTTCACATACGGGCTGTTCGGATCCAGGCTGTCAGGATAATACTGAGCAATCACAGTGCAGACAGGATCGAAGTTCTCGTCGAGCATGTAGTCGATCGGGCTGGTCACGGTGTTGTAAACCATGGCAATCGGGTTGCCTTGGACAGGCTCGGTGATGGTTTGATAACCGTCCTTAGCAGCTTGGCCATTATAGCTACCAGCATAGATGTGGCCGCTATAGTAACCTTGAGCATTGGTCTGGAAGTTGTAGGTGTGAGCAACGTTGAATTCGTCGCGGCCAACCATAGTGACAGTGGCACCAGCGACACCCGTCGTACCGTCTTGTTCATAGACATGACCATTCACGTCGCCATAGCCAGAGACCTTCACGTTCACGGTGTTCGAAGGAGCGGATTCGCCCTCATCGTACACGGCGGTCACGTAGTAGTTGTAGCCAGTCATGTTGTAGGCCAAAGGACCATCGGTGTAGGTGCTCAGGTTGATTTGGTTGGTGGTGGTGTTGCCAATGAGTTGACCGTCGCGGTACACTCTGTACATACGATAGGTACGGTCGACAACGGGGTTCCAGTTGAGGATGATTTGTTCATCGTCGAACACGGTCTCGTCAACAACAGTCAAGTTCTGCGGGACGTTGAGGTGCGTGGTGAAGCCCCAGATCGGGCTGCTCACGCCGTTCGGGCAGGCGCCGCTGTTGTTGAATTCCACTCTCCAGAAGTAGTTGGTGTTGTTCCACAGGTGGCGCACAGTGTAGCTGTTGGCCAAGGTCGGGCAGAAGCTGCCATCCTCGGGGAACATGATGGTTTGCGGGTGAGCGGGATCCGGATAGTAGGTCGTACCGAAGATCAGACGCCAGCCAGTGGCATAGGCGGGGATGTTCCAACGCAGGGTGACGCTGGCGGGGTCAATACCGTCTTCGTCATCGGCAGGAGTCGGGTTGAAGGCGAAGCCATCAACTTCCGGGCAAGGCATGTCGTCGGCGTTGATCGTCACTTGGAAGTGAGGCGAGGTCGAAGAAGCCACCAGGTAGTAGGTGCCAGCCTCAACAGGCATATCGTTGATGATAGGACCAAAGCTGACAGTACCAGGAGCAGGTTCCGGATTCTCAGAAGCAGCATTGATGGTAACGTCATCAATCCAGATTTCATACATGTCGAAGTCATAGTGACGGAAAGCAATCCACACTTCCTGACCGGCATAAGCGCTCAAGTCAACAGTGACAGGAGTCCAGGAACGGTTACGATTGGCATCATAACGAACCGAGGACTTTTGTCCCTTGGCACCCATGTCATTCGAAGTCCACACGGAGGTGAAGCTTGAAGCTGTCGGATAAGTAGCGGTTGAAACGCAAACCTCAAAGTAATCATACCACGTGGCACTACCATAAGTATAGTAGAAGTTCACGTTGCCACCATCAGCAATTAAATACTTTTGAGGTGAAACAAGATAGTTGTTAGTATGATAGGACTGACCAGTCATATCATCATAAGAAGCTGAAGCAGCAAAGCCATCGGAGCCATTGTTGCCCATACCGGAATAATCATACAAAACATGATCTAAGCTATAGAACCAGCTATTTCCATCGTAATCAGCATCGATGCTGGTCCAGCCTTGCAAGCCACCTTCAAAGTCGAAGGTGAAAGCATCGCGGCTGCGGCCGTCCGACTTCATGATGATGTTGGCACGGTTGGTGGTGGTGGTCATGCTGTAGCTATTAGCCTCCATGTTGTAGGGGCCTTCAGTGTCGGAATACTTGTAAGCAGCAGCGGTGAAGTTCTGGGCACCCACTTGCCAGTTGACGCCAGAAGCCCAAGCACCATTGTTGCGCTGCACGCAGATCAGGATATTGCTCTGACCATCCCAAGCAAAACCGCCAGCATTGAAGACAAATTCATTCCAGCCCACAACGGGGGTCATGTTGCCTTCATACACCTTATTCATAGTATTGGTCAGCGGAGAGGCAGCATTGACAGCGGTCTCTGCAACATTGGCCATCCAGATGGTGATGTTGGATTGGAGGTTACCGTTCGTGGCGGTGCAGTACCAGCTGAGGCTGGTCATGTTGGCACCAGTCACACCAGCTTCAGCAAGCTCGCTAGCAAGGAAGAGCTGCTGGCTGAGGGAGTAGTTGTAGAAGCAGTAGAACGGCAGGTAGCCAGAAGTGGAAGTACCTTCACCGATCTGAGCCTCAAACGGAGCTGCGATACTACCAATGCCAGGGCCTTGGTAATAGTTGGTGGCCATGGGGCCGCCTTCGCCGTAGAAGTCCTCAGTATAGAGGGCAACCTTGCCGTTTTCACCGATGCTCACTCTGGCATCCAGGATAACATCTTGGTCGAAGACCAACTTATACACGGCGTCCTCGCCTTCCGGAATTTCGGGGAAGGGCAGGGTGTAGTCGTTGTGAAGGACGGTGTTGTGGACATTGGCAGGAATTTCCACGAAGGGGAATCCTTGGGTAATAGGATGAGTGCAGGCCAATTCCCAAACATCAGGAACCTCGGCATCATAAGGCTCAGCCATGATGTCCCAAACGCGGGCGGTACGGCCACCGCCATCATAGATGGCTGCCATCTGCCAAGCAGTTGCCTCAGGAGAGCTGCCAGTGTTCAACTGGACATCGATCACCTCGTTATGGGCCATGTGAACAGGAAGTTCAGGAGCCACGAGAGTGAAGTAGTCAGTGGGAGTGAAGTCGATGATGCTCACGTTCGTGGCGGGACCATCGTTACGCAATTGGAACGTGAAGGGTTCCATCCAGTAGCCGTTCGGGCGGCTGCCAACCATGATGGTGTCGACCACCACATCGTTCTGGAGGGCGAAGATTTGATCACCGACAGGACCACCGCCGCCAGCCGTGATGTCAATTTGGATGTTGGCACGGTTGGCTGAGGTGTACTTGTTGCCGCTATACGAACCCAAATCATAAGGATCGGGGTTGTAGCTGTCACTGTGGAAAGTGATAACCTTGTTAGTGGCAGAGGTGTAGTAGAAGTAGCGCGTGTTGTAGCCCGAGGTGTACTCGTGCATACCGATCATCAGGTTGCTTGTTCCGTCGTAAGCAAACGGAGTGTCAAGCGTGATGGTCGTCCAGCCGGGGCTGAAAGTCACGGTGCCGCTAAACACCATGTCGGAGGCCGTAACGGTCTCGTAATCCGTTGTGCCCGAGAATTCAGTTCTCGACACGTTCTTCATGAAAACGTCCACCTGATTGGTTTGGGCGGCGTCACTTTCACGAAGATTGAAACTGATGGACGTAATCGTGCCAGCAGTCCCAATTTCGTCGGCAGTGTAAATCTGCTCAACGAACGAGTAGCCCCAAAGGGAGTTGAAAGGAGTGACGTAAGTCGTACTCGTTCCATCACCAATGGTAACTACATCCGCCTTTGCCACGCCAACGAAGGCCAGCAAAAGCGTCATCATCAAAGAAAATACTTTCTTTTTCATAATGAATTGATTTGGTGAATAAATAAGTGAATTAAAAGGTTTTCTTGTGATAAAATGCGAAACGCACCGCTGCCAACGGCATGGTGACATCATTTTTCCTAAGCATAATGCGAACATTCGAATGCATAGTAAACGCGTTTGTTTTGTTGTCTAGACATCGGTATGACTACCAACTCGTCTTTTACCCTTAGTGAAATCTGCATTTTTTTTGAAAAAAGATGAATTTTTTTGAAAAAAAGAAAAATTTTCGGAAAAATGTTTGGCGGATTGAAAAAAGTTGTATTTTTGCAGCCGCAAACGAGGGGCATTAGCTCAGTTGGCTAGAGCGCTTGCATGGCATGCAAGAGGTCATCGGTTCGATTCCGTTATGCTCCACAAAACCAAAAAGAAAACCCGCTGATTTTCAGCGGGTTTTTGTTTTGTCTCCCTCACTTTCCCAGATGCATCCGAATCCTTGAAGCCAGAATGTCGACTACCACGGGACTTGAGCCTCGCGGCAAGATAATGTCGGCAGAGCGTTTGGTGGGTTCGATGAACTGCTGGTGCATGGGTTTGACAAAGGTCTGGTAATGGCGCAGCACGTCTTCCCAAGTGCGTCCGCGCTCGGCGATGTCGCGACGGATGATGCGCATGAGGCGTTCGTCGCTGTCGGTATCCACAAACACCTTGATATCCATGCGCTTGCGAAGTTCCTCTTGGGTCAGCACCATGATGCCTTCCACGATGATGACCTCGGTGGGATGCACGTAAATCACCTCCTGCGAACGGGCGCAAGTCACATACGTATAAATCGGCATCGGGATGGTTTCGCCTTTTCTGAGACGGTCAAGATGGTTGATGAGGAGGTCCCACTCGATGGCATCAGGGTGGTCGAAATTGATTTGCTTCTTCTCCTCAGGCGTCTTGTTGCCGTTGTCAAAATAGTAAGCATCCTGCGAAATGACTGATACTGAGTTTTCTGGCAATTGTCTGACCAGCTCTTTTACGACGGTGGTCTTTCCCGAACCCGATCCGCCTGCGATTCCTATGATTAACATGATTGTAAGGTTTAGAACGCACAAAGATAAGGGTTTTGTTGGATTGTGCGATGTTTTGCCTATTTTTGCACAAAATTTATAATCCAATCAAAAATGAACATCATCAAAAAGACTTTGGGCGCGCTGATGGCTGCCGGTGTTGTGGCCTTCTGCAGTTGCGGCCCAAAATTACCCGAGCTCCCCATTGAAGACATACGACCCTATTTCGCCGATGCTGCAAAGACCAAAGCCATCGACACAGCCTTTTACCAAGTCAAGGATGCCAAAGGCAACTTAATCGGCACAGTCTTGTTCTCATCGCCTTACTCCGACGAAGTGGAAGGTTTCAACGGACCTACACCTTTATTAATAATAATAGACGCCGAAGGCCGCATCAAGGAGGTGGTGCTGCTGGAGAACCAAGAAACGCCACGATTCGTCCAACATGCTGTGGCCGGTGGACTTTTCGAGTCGTGGAACGGCCTCACGCCCGAGGAAGCCATCAACAAGGAGGTGGATGCCATCAGCGGAGCCACTTATACTTCCAATGGGGTGAAAAACAGCCTTATTGCTCGGTTGAAGGTTTACCAACAGCAAGTGAAATAAACACAATCAATCCTCTGAATCGTCGTTTGTTGAAACTGTGCAACCGTCTTTACCTTCCAGAACGATGACGATTTCCCCTTTGATGTCCTTCTTGGAAAAATGCTCGAGAAGCTCAGCCACGGAGCAGCGAGC
>JAEEGG010025236.1_pt1 | contig 11462 bp, 8 predicted proteins | sample 9134161 | NCBI WGS metagenome assembly JAEEGG01 (sample SAMN16246543, study PRJNA631951) | gut metagenome | biome: gut microbiome; feature: rumen; material: CR-attached | host: Bos | place: Iran: Karaj | collected 2018-10 | reverse complement strand
AGCCACGAGCTCTTTTACTTCTTCGCGGTAGTGCTTGTCGAAGGCCACATAGTAGTCGCCGATGAGATGGTCCCCTTTCTTGCCAGATGACTCTGGGGTCTCGCCATTGCCGTATTTCAGCCATGCCAACATGGACTTGCAGATATGGATACCACGGTCGTTCACGATGTTCGTCTTCACCACCTTGTTGCCATTGGCTTCCATAATCTGTGCCAACGACCATCCGAGGAGGTTGTTACGCACATGTCCGAGGTGCAGGGGCTTATTGGTGTTGGGCGAAGAGTACTCAATCATTACGAGGGGTGAGTCGTCTGTGGCCTGCTTCATACCGAAGTGCTCATCGGCATCGATGACCTTCAGCAGTTCCAGCCAGGCACCACCGCCCACGCTGAGGTTCAGGAAGCCCTTCACCACGTTGAACTTCTCCACGGCAGAGCAGTTTGCCTGCAGATATTCACCTATCTCCTGTGCTGTCTGCTCAGGACTTTTCTTGGCAGCCTTCACAAAGGGGAAAACCACGAGTGTCAGGTTACCCTCAAACTCACTTCTCGTCTTCTGCAGCTGCAGCATCTTCTCTGTGGCGTCCATGCCATAGAGGGCCTTTACGGCGTCGCCTGCTGCCTTACTGATCAATACTTCTATATTCATTTTAATCTGATTTTGGCTGCAAAGGTAGTGCAAAATTTCGATTAAGCGAAGAGAATACAAATTTATTTGCATTCTTGAGCGTGAGAAATTTATCTAAATCGAGCGAAATACCAAATTTATTTGGATATTTCCGAGGTGCAGCCTACTTTCTTCTTCAACGACGAGAACCATAGCCCAAGAAACGTGAGCAGTCCGTTGAGCATCAGCAGTTCGTAGCCGAAGTGATAGTCCCAGAGGTATTGTGTGGTAGTGTTGAGGGCATAGCAGAGTAAGGGTGATGCGATGCAGATAGCGGGCACCATGCTGTCATGGGGTTGGCGATGGGTGAAGAGTCCGAAGGTGAAAAGTCCGAGCAACGGACCGTAGGTATAACTGGCAATGGTATAGATGGCGTTGATGAGCGATGTGGAGTTTAAGGCTCGGAACAGAAGGATGAAGAGCACGAAGAAGAGACACATTGCGATGTGCGTCTGCTTACGGAGACGCTCGTTGCCTGCCTGACGTCGGATATCCACGCAGTAGCTGGTGGTGAGCGAGGTCAGGGCGGAGTCGGCACTCGAGAACGAGGCCGCGACGATGCCGATGGTGAAGAGCATCATGAGCAGCTGCGAGTGGCTGTTACTCTGGATATAGGCAGGCAGCATCTCATCGCCCTTGAGTCCAGTGCCTAGCACCATTGTCAGCAGTACACCGAGGGCGAGGAAGAGTAGATTGGCTGGCACGAAGGCAACCCCGTAGGTACACATATCTTTTTGTGCGTCGCGCAAGGATTTGCACGTCAGGTTCTTCTGCATCATGTCTTGATCCAGTCCTGTCATCACGATGGCGATGAAGGCACCACTCAGAAATTGTTTCCAGAAATTGTGGGGTGACATCCAGTCGTCGAACACGAAAATTCGGCTCATCTCATTATTAGAAATAGTGGTCATGGCCTCGCTAACCGACAGATGCAATTGGTCTGTCACCGAAAGGATAATCATGATGAGGGCTGTGAAGAGACAGATGGTCTGGAAGGTATCGGTAAACACCAGGGTTCCGATGCCGCCACGACGTGTATAGAGCCAGATGAGTGTCACCATCGCCAGCACGTTAACAATGAAGGGGATGCCCACAGGTTCGAATACGAATTGCTGGAGGATAATGCACACGACGTAGAATCTGACAGCGGCCCCCGTCATCTTCGAAAGGAGGAAGAAACAAGCTCCTGTCGTGTATGAGCGCTCCCCAAGTCGTTGTCCTAAATAGGTGTATATACTGGTAAGATTTAGTCGGTAATAAAGCGGTAACAGCACGAAGGCAATCACCAGATAACCAACGATGAAACCGAGACACATCTGCAAGTAAGTCATCTGCGACGATAGCACCATGCCTGGCACAGAGACGAACGTAACGCCCGATATCGAGGCCCCAACCATTCCAAAGGCTACCATATACCAAGGCGCACGACGATTGGCCCGATAAAAGGTGCTGTTATCAGCCCGTCTGCTCGTCAGATGGCTGATACCGAAGAGAATGGCAAAATAAGCCAGGACCGTTGTAAGTATCATCATAACAGGGCGCAAAGTTACGAAAAATTTTTGGCATCAGCAAAAAAATGCTTACCTTTGCTGCCGTTATGAACATCAGAGACCGCCAGATATTGCAGATTGCTTTGCCCTCGATTGTGTCGAACATCACCGTTCCTTTGCTCGGAATGATTGATGTGGCAATCGTTGGCCACATGGGGAGTCCGGTTTATATCGGTGCAGTAGCGGTGGGTTCGATGATTTTTAGTCTTATTTACTGGCTTTTCGGATTCTTACGAATGGGTTCCAGCGGTCTCACCTCTCAGGCTTTAGGTCGTCGGGATATGGTCGAAGTAACCAGATTGTTGGTGCGTTCTTTAGCCATCGCTTTTGGTATAGCCCTGTTGCTAATAGCATTCCAGATACCGATGAAATGGCTGATGTTTTGGTTCATTGGACCAACTTCTGATGTAGTGCCTTTTGCTTCTTCCTATTTCGACATCGTTATCTGGGGGGCTCCCGCCATGTTGGGCCTCTACAGTCTTTCCGGGTGGTTTATCGGCATGCAGAATACGCGCATCCCGATGTTTATTTCCATCATGCAGAACATCGTGAATATTCTGGCCTCACTGTCGTTGGTCTATGGATTAGGCATGAAAGTAGAAGGCGTTGCCATGGGCACGCTGATAGCACAAATTGCCGGTTTCATCGTTGCTTTAGGCCTCCTTTTCCATTATTATGGCAGACTGTTCAAGTATTTCCGTAAGGACCGTCTTTTTCGCCATTTCGGTAAATTCTTCAGTGTCAATCGCGATATCTTCCTCCGCACGCTCTGTCTGGTCGCGGTCAACCTTTATTTCACCTCTGCTGGTGCCAGGAGCGGAGCCGTTATTCTCTCGGTGAATACGGTGATGATGCAACTTTACCTTTTCTTCTCCTATTTTATGGATGGCTTTGCCTATGCGGGTGAGGCATTGGGCGGCAAGACGTATGGAGCCAGGAACAGAATCGCCTTCATTGAAACGCTTCACAGACTTTGGATGTGGATGCTGATAGTAACAATAGCCTACACCTTATTGTATATGTTAGCTAGTAATTGGATTTTCCGCATCTTGACAGACGAGCCTCAGGTGATAGCTGCATCTGGTGACTATCTCTGGTGGACTTGGCTTGTGCCGGCAGCCGGAAGCATGGCTTTTATTTGGGATGGCATTTTTATTGGCATTACTGCCACTCGTGGCATGTTGGTCTCTTCGTTTGTTTCTGCCTTCTGTTTCTTTGGCTTGTATCTGTTGACGGAGCCCGTTTTAGGCAATCATGGATTATGGCTCGCCATGATTGTTTATCTCGCCATGCGCGGCGTGTTGCAGACCATCTGGTACAGATTAAAAATCATGAACACCATATGATGATGCAAACAACCCCACTAACCCTCAAGAAGAAACTCGCTTTGGAGCTTTGGCGCAAACGGGAGGCGATCATCAAGGAAGAGCATCCCCTGAAGCAGCTCTTCTGGGAGTGTACATTGCGTTGCGACCTGAAGTGCAGACATTGTGGTAGCGACTGTAAGATGCAGCCAGAGAGCATGGATATGCCCAAGGAGGATTTCTTAAAAGTACTCGATGGAATCGCAAAAAAGACGGATCCTCATCAGGTTTTTGTCGTCGTTTCAGGAGGTGAGCCTTTGATGCGTCTTGACCTTGAGGAGTGTGGAAGGGCCATTTATGAAAAAGGATTTCCTTGGGGGATGGTCACCAATGCCCTGCATCTGACGCCCCAGCGTTGGAAGGGTTTGCTCTGGGCGGGTATCCGTTCGATGGCCATCAGTCTTGATGGATTGGAGGAAGACCATAACTGGATGCGGGGCAACGACAGGAGTTTCCAGATGGTGAGCCAAGCCATCGACATGCTCGTTGCCACTGAGGGTTTCGTGTTTGATATCGTCACATGTGTGAATCGTCGTAACTATCCAAAACTCGATGAAATCAAGGATTTTCTGATTTCTAAGGGTGTCAGGCGCTGGCGCCTCTTTACTGTCTTCCCTGTAGGTCGTGCAGCCCTTGATCCGATGATGAGGCTGACGAATGAGGAGTTTCGTGGCGTTTTTGAGTATCTGAAGAAGACGCGAGAGGAAGGTCGCATCCAAGTGGATTATGGATGTGAGGGGTTTCTTGGCAATTATGAAGGCGAGGTGCGTACCCGTTTCTTCTCTTGTCAGGCTGGCATCACGGTAGGTTCTGTGATGGCCGATGGCTCTATTGCTGCTTGTGCCAGTATCCGTGCCGACTATAATCAGGGCAATATCTATGAGGACGACTTCATGGAAGTATGGGAAAACCGTTACCACCCCTATCGTCATCGTGAGTGGATGAAGAAAGACGAGTGTGCCAAGTGTAAGTACTTCCGTTACTGTCAGGGTAATGGCATGCATCTTCGTGGCGATGATGGCAAGCTTCTGTTCTGCCATCTTCATCGTTTGCAGGATGAATAGTTACAATAGCAGGCGGGCGATACCTACTGCCTCGAAGAACATGGCAATGCCGAGATGGATGATAATTCCTCCCCAGAGATGATGCGTACGCCAGGCCAGAACACCTAAGATGTAGCCGCCTATCACCGATGAACACAGCTCAAGGTCGGGCTTGCCCAGATGGATGCACATATAAGTCAATGCCATCGGCAGTACGGCGCGAGGCCCGAGCCATCGTGCCAAACCTATCACCAAAGCACCGCGGAACATGCCTTCTACACCGATGAAATCGTTGGCATAGAACAGTTCGAACAGCCCGATCAGTTGCCATTGCTCCCATCCCAAAGCACCAACATAACTGGTGATGTGCATCTTCGGATAGAAGTCGAGGAACTGAGGTGTAAACGATACGAGAAGGAACATCGGCAACAGCATGACATAGATGAGCCCATAGACGCGCAGGTATTTGCCAGAACGCTTCAAGCCGAATAGGCCGAATCGTCCTTCAGTCAGTTTGCGGAACATGCAAAGCATCAGCACGATGAATACAGAACGGAACATGAACGACCCCACGAGTTCCAGATAATATCTGTCTTTTGATGTTGTGCCGAACTTTTCAGCCCACTCTGTATAGCCGTAAAAGCCTTGTCCGGCACCATCGATGGTTAAAAGCAATATGGGAAACACCCATACCTGCCATCGTCTTAGTCGCCACAGTTCTCCATGCATGGCCAGCGAAGGTATCAGGACGAGGAAATAAACTGTTGTGTAAATGAGCGGTATCCGTAGCATCGAGGTGCCGTTATCGTAAGTCGGACTGATGATGATATCATAGATGTTGAATTTCACCTGTGCCACGATGATCATGATTGCAAGCCCCAATGCAAACAGATACTTCTTCCATAGAAAGTCTTTCTTGATAAATCCCGCGATGTCGCCCAGAAACTCGCCCAACTCATGCAGCAGTGAGCCTTTTGCTACAAACTGATGCCACCAGGCAAAGTGCCGTCTGTATTGGCTGTATGCCAGATCGCGCTCCATCGCGTAGGCCTCCTGCTCGAAATACAGTTCACGATAGGCCTTCATGCCGTTGCGACACTTGGCAAAGCGCCACAGCCACTCGATGCAGTACCAGAGCGTGAACCCCAGGAACAGCATCTCGCGTTGCTGCAGGGTGTGGATGTATTCGTGGTTCTTATCGACCTCGCTCATCCGTCCCTTGTCGCTCCTGCAGAAGATGATGCCGAAGAGGTTCGTGGCAAAGAAACTGCCAAAGGGGAAATATTTGTTATAGATAATTTTCATCTATTCTCTTTCCGCCTTATACGATGTTCTGGGGCTTGCCGTCCAGGAATGCCTTGACATTGCTGATGACAACTTGCAACAGTCGGGTGCGAGCCTCGTTGGTGGCCCAGGCGATGTGAGGGGTGATGAAGGCGTTCGGCTGTTTCAGTAGCGGATTGTCTGCCTTTGGCGGCTCCTCAGTGAGCACATCGGCACAGAAGGCCGAGAGTCGGCCTTCCGCCAGTGCTGTGGCAACGGCCTGATCATCCACCAGAGGACCGCGTCCTGTGTTGATGAGGATAGCCGATGGTTTCATGAGTTGTAGTGTTTGCGGATTGATCATGTGGCGAGTTCTGTTTGTCAGAGGACAATGCAGTGAAACGACATCCGATGTGGCCAACAACTCTTCCAGGTCAGCTTTCCCGATGCCTGTGGGGAGGGCATCAGCAGGCTTGCTGGTTACCGCTTTCACCTTCATGCCAAAAGCGAGGGCTATCTCGGCCACGCGTTGCCCGATATTTCCAAGTCCTACGATGCCGAAAGTCTTTTCTGCCAGTTCCATGTGAGGAAAGTCCCAATAGCAGAAGTCTTGGTTCTCTGTCCAGCGGAGTTCTCTGTTTTGGGTGGCGTAGTGATCCGTACGGTTGGTGGCGTTCAGCAGATGGGCAAATACCATCTGGGCTACGCTCTCTGTGCTGTAGGCCGGAACATTGGTTACAACGATACCTCGCTCATGGGCAGCCTGGATATCCACCACATTATAGCCCGTAGCCAGCACACCGATATATTTCAGACAAGGCAGTTGAGCCATCACCTCCCGACTGATGATTACCTTGTTGGTCAGCACGATGTCTGCATCAGCAGCTCTTGTCACCGTCTCTTCAGGGCGCGTGCGCTCATAGACCTTCAGCGAACCCATATCCTCCAGCTCTTTCCACGACAGATCGCCTGGATTAGCCGTATAGCCGTCGAGTATTACAATCTTCATATCAGTATCTTTACGTTTTTGTTTGCAAAGATACAGTTATTTGGGAAATAATCAACATTTTCTTTTATAAATGTTGCCTCATTCCCTCGTAGAACTTCTGTTGCAGATCTTTGGCAAGCTGGTTATCGGGCTTGAGTTTAAGGGCCTTCTCGTAGTTCTGCATGACATCGATGTAATACCGTTGGCCGTTTTGAGCAGGGTTTTGTACGATACGCACCATGTAGAGGAAACCGCGAAGGGTACAGATGTCTGACTGGTCTGAGTTCTTCATCTGCTCCAGTTTTGCGATGGTCTGCTCTGTTTCAGCCAGCAGGTTCTCTGTTTGTGGCGCCTGAGGGTTCATGACAGAGAAATTGAGGCTTTGCAAAGCCATCTGATACTTGGGCTGAATGCTGTCTGGAAACATGACGTCGATACGCTTCATCTCCGCAATACAGTTGAGAAAAGCCTCTGGCGTAGGTTGCTCGAGCTTAGAGAGCGACTGCCCGATAAGTGCCTGCATATCTGACTGCTGGGCTTGGATATTAACACTTGCCATCATGAAGAAGGCGATTACCAACACACGAATCTTAGAAATTTGAGATGTCATACGCTTTATTATTTTTAAGTGAAACAAAAATGCCGATATAGAAGAAACGATCGCGTGAGGGCACTACGGGACTGCCATTGGCGTTGTAGCGGAAGATGTTGGTGCGACCGATGATGTTATTGACTGAGGTATAGATGATAACCTTTGGACTCAGCAGATAAGTGAGGTTCACGTCCACACTGTTGTAATGTGGTGTAGTACCGTTTGGAAAATGTCGTCCGCTGGCGTAGGATTCTGCGATACCGATTATGGCTTTGCCAATAGCGTATTTGGCAGTTACGCGCAGATTGTGGCGTGAGGCAAAGTCGGGTGTGCGCTCTTCAGTATAGTCGAGATAGTATCGTCTGGAGTCGTTGAACGAGTAGGAGAGCGTGGTCGTCAGATGCCTGATGAGCGAATGATCCTCCACAAAGATGTCAATGCCTTTGCTCGAACCGTAGCCATGAGACTGATAAATGCCGTTCTCTAATAGCGGAAGCCGACGATATTTTTTCCAATAGGGCTCGATACGGAGCAACATGTTTTCCGACTTATACTGCATCGAGAGAATAGCATGGTCGGCAAGGCTTTGGCTCAGTGTCTTTTGGCTCATTGCCAGATAGTCATCCTCTGGCGTCTGACTATAACGGCCTGCTACCAGCGAGAACTGCAGATGCTTGTTGGGGATATAGCTAAGCGTGGCTCTGGGCATCAACAGGAAGTTTGATTCCATGATCTCTGTCCTTGCCGATAGGTTGAGGAACAGACGGGGGATGATGCGCCATTGGGTATCAATGTGGGTTGCAAAGATGTTGTAACAAAGTTGATAATTGTTGGCATCGTACCTCATCGTACTGTTGCGAATATAGTCTTCCACCCCTGCCGATAGCTTCAAGGCGTCGGAATAGGATTTACGGATATCTGCTTTCAGATGGATTTCGTTTCTGAAATTGTGATAATGGTCGCCAGCCACGCGGGCATCGTCGATATCGTTGAAAACCGTAGAGTTGGCGATTCCTGTAAAGAGGGAATAGCCTCGGCCAATTGATGTCCGATGAGTGATATTGGCATAGATATTATGCTCTTTCAGCGAAAGATGACGGAGCGAGTTGGTTTCGGAGTCATCGATACGCTGTCCCACCGATGTCAGGTCGTAGCCTACGTACGACTTCAGGACACTTGAGGCATTGAACTCCTTTTTATATTGTGCTTCACCTGAGAGTTTGCGATAAGGACGGTAGAAATCGAACCGTTCTGAAAACAGACGATTATAAAGTCCCATGCTGGTCAAGGCGGTGTTGAACGACAGACTGCTATTCTGATAGGCCTTGGTGCCTCCGATGTTCCAGTCCACCAGCGAAGCGCTCACTCCGAACTTATCGCTTGTGGCAGCATCAGTCGTTTCCATCGGGAGTACTGACGAAAGTGCCTGCCCATATTCACCGCTATAGCCGCCTAGTGAGAAGTTGATGCCTTTGAAGAGAAATGGTGAAAAGCGCCCACGAACGGCTGTGTTTTCTGTATTTGTGCTGTATGGCACAAGTACGTGCATCCCATTGACGAACGTCTGGCACTCTTCGCTCTCGCCACCTCTAACATACAGTTTACCGTTCTCGCCCACTTTCTGAGTGCCGGGCAATGACTGCAGGGCTGCCACAATGTCGCCACACGAGTTGCCCGCCATCACCACGTCGAGCGCATCCATCGTCTTGAAATTCTCACTTTTACCAAAGCTGAAGGTGCTGGCCGTCACCACCACTTCATTGATAGTCGTGGCCCGCTCTTTCATGCGGATATCAAGATTGGCCAGTTGGTCAACACCTGTTGTCAACAGATAGTCCTCATAGCCGATAAAGGTGGCCTTGAGTGTTACTTCACCTTTGGCGGATGTGGTGAACGAGAATCTTCCCAATGAGTCTGTCAGACAACCATCAATCGTACCTATTATAAATATGTTGGCACCAGCAAGCGGTTCTTTCCCGTCGCCTACAATGCCCGAAAGGCTACGGGTAGGCGAGCTGTGCTCGGGAATGATGATTGTCTGCGCTGTCAGGTTTCCGACAGCCATCAGCAGAAAAACGATATGTATAATCCGATGTTTCATGCCGCAAATATACGGCAAGAATCCGATGCCTCCAAATATCCGTGACAGACAGCTAAAACGGCTGACGGAAAGCTAAGGCAGATGACGAATGACTATGATTCCGGACTAATGACTAAGCGATAAACGACTTGAGCTGAGCGACATAAGAGCGCGATACGGGAATGCTGTTCATACATGGACCGAGTGTCAATTGATAGCCGTTGGAGTTCCCCTTGGCAGAGGTGATATTATTGACATTGACCACAAACGAGCGATGGCATTGGAAGATATTCTGGTAATCCTTTAACTCCTCAATGACGGTCGTCAGCGTCGTGTGCACTTCTATGGTTATGGGTTTCCCGTCTTTCGTATAACAGACAGAAACATTATTTTTCTGGGCTTCGATATATAGCAGACTGTTAATGGGAATCATGAGGTCGTTACCTCTGACATTGTTATCATGAATGGTAATCATGATGTCCTTCTGCTCCTCCGACGTGTTGCTCAGCAGCGCTTCCATCTTGTCTCTTAGACTTCGGTTATACTCGATGCCGATAGATATCACAGTTATCATGGTGCCAATAATCATGGTCCAATACAGGAACAGGAGGAACCCCTCGATGGTGATAGGATAATGGAAAATAAGAGCGAACAGGGAAAAGTTGCAGATGGCGATGAAAAGTATCAGTCCGAGCACTTCACACCCTTGATGCCAGATGCGCCAGGGCTTAACTCGCAAATGCAATGGCTTGGATATCATCCATCCGTAACTGACATAGCAAAACGATGTGATAAGTCCAAAGATGGCTGCAATCAGGCATTTGTTCCCCTGATACATGCTGAACCCAAACGGCTGAAGGAAATAGAGTATTGCCCAGATGACAACTCCATAGACGATGCTGTCTCTCAGCCAGTGGCTACTTTGCTTAAACGGGTATGTTCGGGTAAGTAATGACATAGTTTGTAACTTCTATTTGCGAGTGCAAAGTTACAAATTTTATTCACAATAGTGCATTCAAAAGAAGGAATTCTTTTCTTTGTCATAGATTCTCTTTTGAATTTATTCGATTAAGGGAGCAGCGATAGTTACTACTCCCTTATCACGAGGCCACGACTCTTCTCAATCTGAATTTCTACTGTTTTTGACATAATCTCTTTCGTTTTAGTGATACTTTAAGGTTCCAATTTCTATGCAAAATTAGCAAAAAAAGTCGATTTTTAGAACGCTACAGGGCATCACTTTTTCGATTTTTTAAGATGAATGAAGAGCCGTATTTAACATTTGTTTGCCATGCAACTGCCTTACGATGATATTGCCCAGATTTTTCAGTTTCGGCATCTTGCTCATGGTGCTACGCACGGGCTGGACATCGTAGAGCAGCATGAGCAGCAGGACGATGGTGCCGATGATGCACATCGTGCCAAACATCTCCTTAACAGCCACCATGAGGATGTTCTGATAGTCGGTGTGCAGACCTCGGTTGAGCGTGTCGGCTACCTGATGGCGCAGGCCGTAGCTATATATGCCTGAACACATTGACTCAGCAACGCCGTTACGGATGAAACCTGAGATGGTGAGCGCATGAAAGAAAAAGGGAAACTCGATAAGGTCCTTCAGGTAGAGCGTCATCGTGGCAAAGAAGATGCTGTAGCCAAATGTGCGCAAGAAGGTGGGCAGCCACATCCTTTCCAGATTGAGCACAGGCGAGACGTAGAAATACATCAATACCTGATAGGCAAGCAGACAGGCAAAACCCACGGTGAGCAGGCGTGTGTATTTGAAACCCAAACGGGGGAGTGGTCCCCATTTTGGTGTCTCTTTGCCCCATAGGATGGTAAATGCACAACCGCTGACATAGCCAAGTATCTCGAGCAGCGAGAACTGCGACGTGGTGGTGAATCCCCAACCGAGCACT
>JAEEGG010025228.1_pt1 | contig 11464 bp, 13 predicted proteins | sample 9134161 | NCBI WGS metagenome assembly JAEEGG01 (sample SAMN16246543, study PRJNA631951) | gut metagenome | biome: gut microbiome; feature: rumen; material: CR-attached | host: Bos | place: Iran: Karaj | collected 2018-10 | reverse complement strand
GAAAGCCAAGGATTGTGCGGCAGGTGCCGTCCTTGTTGCAGCTATCGGCGCAGCAATCGTCGGTTGCATCATATTCGTGCCCAAGCTTTTGGCCTTTGCCTGGAAAGGTTGAGATAGGCAAATGAAGAAAATAAACAATAACGGCAGAAAGGGATGCCAGTGAAGCTTGAAACAGAGAACGTGCAGGAGTCCGAGGCGAGCGCGGAACTCATCCGCGAGCTGATGGCGGATGACGCGCGGCGCGGCAATTGGCTGATCCTCAGTCGCGACGAGGACGATGCGGCGTTCATGCAGATTGCCTTCGATGACCATCCCGACGGTATTGATCTTGAATACCGCGATGGCGCGGACAAGCCGCTGTACCACTGCAAGCGTCCGGTTCTGAGACTTGAGGCGGAGAACGCGCTCCTCGACTATCTTGACGGAATAGATACGTGGAAATATCGCTTTGAATGGGAGGAAGAGAAGGGGTTTGGCGGCGCGGGCGGCTCTGGCGGACGATCCTTTTTCAAGAAGTTTTCTTTGTTTGTCGGTGTGCTAATTGCCGTTCTTGCTGTCATAGTCTATCTGGAGAGCGGCAAAGTTCCGCGCAATATGGTGATTGCGGCAATTGTAGTGCCGCTTATTGGGCTGCAATTCCACAGTTTCACTAAGTCAAAGCCGCAGAAGACGCTGGAAGACCTTGATGACGACGACGGTGGAATCGACTGGCGCGAGACTGATGCGAAGGACGTCGTAGTGGAGGCCCGCGACGGATGGGCGGTTCTCATGGACAATGTCGCTGTCCATGAGGCAAAGGCGGCGGCGCAAGCGCTTGAGGATGCGCACATAAGATGCCGACTCGACATCCTCAGCGAAGATCGTTCCTATCACCGCTACGGAAATGGTGGACTTGGAACGCGCATGTGCGTGCTCGTCGCGCCGGAAGACTACGAGAAGGCGAAAAAGGTGGTGTTGTAGTGTTGCCAGTACCAATACCAATGAGGTTTAGCCGCAAAGAACGCAAAGGACGCAAAGAAAGGAGCGACGAATGCCAGTAGATTTGTCCTATAAAGGAATGTTTGTTGATATCTTTTTGTGTGGAGGTATTGTATTTGCGTATCTTGCACTTGTTGTGTATCGAATTATGGCGGCTTCGTTGTTTCCGCGACTCAACAGCAAGACATGTTATTGGTTATTTAGCCTAATGACCATTATTGCGGTTTCTATGTCGTTGCCGCTTGCATTGCGCGGCGGAGTTGCCGTCGACGATTCTGTTCGCGGCGCGTTGGCTTTGGTTGTATTGTGTGTGCCTTGTATTATCCTGGGTACGGTTGGAATAGTGTTGAGATGGCGCTGGCGTACCGTACTGTTTTCGTGCATTTCCGAGATATTGCTGTTTCCAGTTTGGTTTTTCTTGTTGTTTACGGTTTGCCTTTTCTTTGATTGTAGTGATTGAATTGGGTGAATGTCTGTGCCAATGAGGAGATGAATGCTATACGGAGCTTCAAGCATATGAGCAATTCAATATCGTACAGTCGCCCCAAATGGGATTTGTGGATGGTCGTCGCGCTTGTGTGCGTTGCGGTTGTGCTGGGCATCTACCCCGCCGACAGGACGGTGTGGTGCGTCGAGATGGTGTGGGCGGTCGGGCTGTGGGAGATTCTTTTCCTGACGCGCAGGAAGTTCCGCTTCTCCACGCCCGCCTACCTCTGCTTCTTCGTATGGACGGTCCTTCAGATAGTCGGCGCGCACTACACGTTCGAGCATGTTCCGATGGAATGGCTGATGAGACCGCTTGGGCTCGTGCGCAATCCCTACGACCGCATCGCGCACTTCGCTGTCGGATGGTTCGCGTTCCCGCTCGCCGAGCTCTTCTTCCGCAAGGGCTGGGCGAAGTCCGCTGGCTTTGCCGCGTTCTTCGCCGTCATGTCCACTGTCGCAATGGCCGGAATCTGGGAGCTTGTCGAGTGGTGGTACGCGGTTGTCGACGGAGGGGAGGCGGGGGCGGCGTTCCTCGGTTCGCAGGGCGACGTATGGGACGCGCAGAAGGACATCCTCTGCGACACCCTCGGCGCGATCTGCTCTTCGGGACTCTTCCTCTGGTGCGATAGAAAAGATCCTCTTTATTGGGCGCCCAAGGTTCATGGTGTTGCAGTCTTGAATCCCGAAAACGATGCGCCGACGGCGATCTGGATGCGTTCAAGAATGAAGCACCAGTGGATATGGGATATTGTTGGCGTTGCACTAATCATGTCGGTGATTTCGGCGATCATCGGCTTGCTTTGGCTTTGTGCGATTGGAATCAGGAACCTTGAGTCTAGATTTCTGTGGCCCGACGCATTGCGGGTAATTCCTGTCGCAAGCGAGCTTCCGATCCGTGATTTCAAGTGGGATGAACTTCGGCTGGGGGATGTGGCCGGTATGGAAGAGCGATATTCGACGCGCATCGGGAAGGTCTTCTCGCCTTCTGGCGGAGTCGCGCCGAAGATCGATGTTGCCAAATACATGAAGGAGCTGCGTCTGCCGGCTGTCTCGTTCAAGCCGCCGGCCACGCTTGCGGACGCCTTGCTGTATCTGCAGTCTGCGTCTGCTCCGTTTGACGGCTCGGGCCGAGTGGTGCTTTTCGCTTTGATGCCCAAAGAGGAAGGGGAGGTCTACCCTACCGTTCCAGAGATAAGCGCAGAAGACATTTTGTTTGCAGACATCCTTCGCCTTGTCTGCGAGTCGACGGACGCCCGATATGTAATCCGCGACGACGGTGCAGTGGTAGTCTGGCCTCCGGATTTTTGCTGCGAATGCAACTATATGCCAGGTGAGGAGTGGAGGTTGCCTATAGGAACTTGGCCAAGGCGGTCGTCTTTCGAAGAGGGATGCCGAGGGAAGGTTTTTAGACAGGATTGACAGGATCAAGAAAGTCGCGGGAGAATAATGAAAAAGGCTTCACTTCTTTTGTTCGGAATTGTCTGGTGCAGCATTCTTGCCGTCATCACGTGGCTCTTTTCATGTAGCTCGGGGGTGGGCAAGAGTGATTTTCCTGATCCGTACGGACGATGGATGATGTACACGTTCTTTTCTGGATTTTGGGCATTCGGCGTTCTCGTCGTAGCATCGGGTATCGCGATGCTGTTCTCCAAAAGGGATGAAAAGCCGAGACCGGGTTCTCTGATGGGCAAGTTCTTTTTTATCATATTGGGCGCGATGTTCGCCCTGTTGGGTGTATTCGGCGTCTGCGGCACCGTGGCCGATAATGCCGGAGTCGACGATCCTGATCTACCAATGTTTTTCAGGGTGTTCGCGCTGGTGATGCACAATGTCCTTCCGGTAGTCATGTTTGTGATTTTTTTCTTGATTGGGATGCTGGTGTTTTTAATTGGCGTCAATGAATTTGCGCGTCCGTTGCGCAAGAAGAAAGCTGCCGTACGCGGCAAGCGGACAGTGCGCCTGAGAAGGACGCCAGACCTTGATGTTGTGAAATTGTTCGGAAGCTTTCTGGGGTGCACGGCGGCGATAGGGTTCATAATCGGGCTTAAGAGCTTTCAGCTTTTCACAAATTCCTTTGCCTTTAAATGCTTTCTTGTTGTCTCGCCCGTGGCGGTGATAGGCACCTATGCGGCGTTTGTATTTCGCATGGTCAGGCGCGAGGCGGCCTTGCCGCACTACAAGGTCACGTTCACGGGCGGCAAGTGGAGGACGGGCGCGGAGATGTGCGTCCGCTACGAGTTTGCAGGCGCTTCAGCACCTGATGCCCTCAAGGTTCTGCTCGTCCAGTCCGACGGCGCGATACGCGACATGAACGCGCCGGATGAGGATTGGCAGGAGACGGTCTACGAAGTGGATTCGCCGGCAATGGTACATGCGGGCGGCTTCGCGTTCACTGTCCCGAAGGCAATATCCTCCGAACACATACGATGGGGACTTGTATTTCTCTTCAATTGCGAAGGCCAGGAGCGCGAAGACTATTTCAGACTTCCGGCAAAATAAGCATTCATCAGGCGTATCAAAATCGTAAGAAAAAAACGAAAGGAACTGAGCTCATGAAACTCTTTGCGCGAATAATACTTGTCTCATTCCTCGTGCTCGCGGTGGTGGGGGTGTTTGCCGACTGGTCGGATGCCGACTGGTCGGATGCCGACTGGTATGTGTCAACATATGGCGCAGAAAGCAATGTGTTCTCGATTGTCAACATGAACAAGATGAGTTGTCGGATATATGCGTTCAACCGTTCGACGGGCGATCTGAAGCACATTTGTTGGAACACGTCGAAGGTCGAGGAGTTCTATATCAATGGCGAAAGCGAAGTCTTGCTGACGATTGGCGGCAAAAAGGCCAAGCTCGATTTCGTTTCGGTAACGGAGAACGAGAATGAGGCACCTAAAAACAGAAAAGGATCGAACGTGCTTGTGACGGTCGAGAGCCTCTTTGCCGTTCCATCCGAAGATGTGCGCGTTTCCGTGACGTATCGATTTCGGCGTGACAACGAGGTGCGCGTCGATTGCGCCGTAATCGCAAAATGGCCCTTGGCCGACGATTCTCGCTTGAGTGTCGCCTATCCAATAAATCGAGATTACACGAAGATAGTCAAGAATCCTAAATCTAGTGATGAAGTGCAGAATGTCAAACTTTACCGCGACTGCGATAAAGGCCCCACGTTGATTTTTGCGGCACGATCTCGCAAAGGGGACGAAGAGCTCCGAAAAGGAATATTCGGTGCGATATTTTCGTCTGCGCCGAAAGCCCGCATGGAAATCAACCTTTCGACAAAGGCCAATCCATTGTCGCCTACACACGACCGAATGTTGACGCTTTCCGCGCCCTTGCGTGACCCTGAAACACTGGACGACGGCACACTGCGATACACGTTCAACTTCTCCATTCCGCTTTATGAAAAGGACTGAAACAATGAAACCATTTGCACGAATCAACTTGTCCTCCGTTTTATCCTCCATATCGTCGCGTCAAGTTCACATCCGCACCGCGCATCGGCATCGCCTACGCCTCCAAGCGCGACCAAAACCGCAAGTGGCGGTGGACACTTTGCAAATAGGGATGCATGTGGAATACAGTTGGAAATACAAGACGCCCGAGGGGTTCGACGATCTCGTGATGTGCGGGGACGGCGAAGCGCTGACGGGGCTTTGGTTTGAAGGTTCGCGCGATGACTGGCGCAATACGCTCGAGTGCGAAAGGCGCGAGGCGCCGGCGTTCCGCGATACGTGCCGTTGGCTTGACGAGTATTTCGCGGGACATGATCCCGGCTTCACGCCCAACTATCGCATCGAAGGATTGACGCCGTTTCGTCAGTCGGTCATCGATGAGATGCTGCGAATCCCGTACGGAGCCACGGTCTCATACGGCGATATTGCGAAGGCGATTGCGAGAAAGCGCGGCGGCAGGGTTTCGGCACAGGCCGTCGGTGGCGCGGTCGGATGGAATCCGATCTGCATCATCATCCCATGCCACCGTGTCATCGGCGCGGACGGCAGCCTCACCGGCTACGGCGGTGGGTTGGAAAATAAAGTATCGCTCCTTGCGCACGAGGGAATATGGCTGAGATGAAGTTTTCTGTGCAGATGTGTTTAATTTCATTATAATGAATATTTCTTGAAGATTGCCCTTGCACGGCGGCAAAAAAAGGCGTATAATTCATTTCGATGAATAAATCAGAGATAGGAACGGCGATTGCGGAGAGGCGCGACACGCTCGACATCACGCAGGCGAGGCTTGCAAAGTTGAGCGGCGTGTCGGTGCATACTCTTTCCAATCTTGAGACGGGCGAGGGCAATGTCACGCTCGATACGCTTCTCAAGGTTGCCGACACCGTGGGCTTTAAGGTGAGGGTCGGCGTATGAAGAGCGGAACTGTGTATTATCGCGACATCCCTGCGGGGACGCTCGTCAAGGACGCGGACGGCTATCTCTTCCGCTACGATCCACTTTACTTTGCGGACTCCGCGATGCCGGAGATATCGGCCACGCTCCCAAAGACGCAACGCGAGTATCGTTCGAAAGTGCTTTTCCCGTTCTTCTTCGGTCTCCTTGCCGAGGGCGCGCAGAAGGAACGCCAGTGCCGCGAACTCCACATCGACGAGAACGACCACTTCACGCGCCTCCTCGAGACGAGCGCATACGGGGCGATAGGAGCGGTGTATGTTAAGGCTTGACTTCTCGGCTTCAGACCTGAACCTCCCCGTTAACAGGGAGAAGACGCGCCGCGCGTCCATATCTGGCGTGCAGGACAAGGTACAGCTGAAGCGCGTCCGCGGTGGATTTGCCGTCGTGGAGTCCGGTGGCGACTACATCCTGAAGCCCGTTCCCCGCAACACGTACGCGGAACTCGCGTCCGACATCCCGGCGAACGAGGCGCTTACGATGGACATTGCGGAGAAGGTGTTCCGCGTCAAGACGGCAGAACATGAACTCGTGGAGATGAAGGACGGCGAATACGCCTATCTCACGCGGCGCTTTGATCGGCGCGATGGCGAGCGTGTACAGCAGGAGGACTTCTGCCAGCTCGCGGGGCATACGCCGGAGACGCATGGTGAGAACTACAAGTATGACGCGAGCTATGAAGAACTGGCCGATCTTATGCGGCGGTTCTGTCCGGCGGCCGCCGTGGAGAACCCCAAGGTGTTCTTCCTCATTCTTTTCAACTACGTCTTTGCAAACGGCGACGCTCACCTCAAAAACTTCTCGCTCTATCGAAGCGAACAGGGCGACTACATCCTCACGCCGGCATACGATCTCCTGAACACGGCTGTGCATTTCCCAAACGAGCCGACGGCGACGGGTCTGGAATTTTTCGCCGACGGACATTTCACGCCGGCATACGAGACGCTGGGCTTCTATTCGTCTGCGGACTTCATCGAACTCGGCGCGGCATTCGGCGTCTTTGAGGAAGATGTGCGCGGGATGATTTCGCTTTTCAATGTCCGCAGGGGCGAGACCGAACGGATGATTGATGAGTCCCATCTTTCCGCAGAGGCGAAGTCGCGCTACCTCGCCAAGTTCTTCGACCGTCTGAAAGCCATCGCGCAGTAAAAGGAAATGACATGGCGAAGTGAATGTTGAGATGAAACGACTGTTTGAAAAAGTGCTTGCTGATAGGCGTGCAGATGAGGCGCGCGAGGCGGGAATCTATCCGTATTTCCACCGCCTCGAGTCGCGCCAGGACGCTGTTGTCGTCATGGAAGGCAAGCGCCGCATCATGCTCGGCTCCAACAACTACCTCGGGTTGACGTCGTGTCCGGAGGTCATGGAGGCCGCCATCAAGGCGATTGAGAAGTACGGAACGGGTTGCTCCGGCTCGCGCTTCCTAAATGGCAACCTCGATCTGCATCTTGAACTCGAGCGAGAACTTGCCGTCTTCATCGGCAAGGAGGACGCGATCATATTTGGAACGGGTTTCCAGACGAACCTCGGCGCGATCAGCGCGCTCGTGGGACGCCACGATTACCTGATCTGCGATACGGAAGACCATGCGAGCGTCTATTGTGCCGCGCAGATGAGCTTCGGCAAGATGCTGCGCTATCGCCACAATGACATGGAATCCCTTGAACGGCGTCTCGCCTCCGTACCGGACGGCGCAGGGTGCCTTGTCGTCGTCGATGGCGTGTTCTCGGTCGGCGGCGACCTCGCCGATTTGCCGTCGATCTGTCGGCTCGCGAAAAACTACGGCGCTGCCGTGATGGTCGATGACGCGCACGGACTCGGCGTCATCGGGAAGGGCGGACGAGGTACGGCGTCTCACTTCGGACTCGACGCGGATGTGGATCTCGTCATGGGCACGTTCTCGAAATCGCTTGCCTCACTCGGCGGTTTTGTGGCGGGTCGCCGCGAAGTCATCGACTACCTGCGCCATTCCTCTTTCCCGTTCGTGTTCTCCGCCGCCGTCACGCCGGCAAGCGCGGCGACGGCGCTCGCGGCGCTACGTCATCTCAAGGCACATCCAGAACTGCTGGAGCGGTTACGCGGCGTTTCCGATTTCGCTCGAAAAGCGTTTGCGGAGCGCGGAATCCCGTTGGTTGATTCCGCCAAGGACGGCATCACGCCGATTCTGCCGATTCCGACAGGCGGGACGATGGAGACATGCATCGCCGCGAAGAAGATGTTCGATGGCGGCGTGTTCGTCAATCCGTTCGTTCCGCCAGGCGTGCCGGAGGGACACTCGCTCATCCGCACGAGTTTTATGGCGACTCACACGAATGCGCTTGTCGAAGAAGCTACCGACGTAATAGCAGAGGCGCTCAAATGCTGAAGTTTCTCTACTACTACCTCCGCTCAATGCGGCTCTACTACGGTTTCGTCACCGCGACAACCGTGCTGGCGGGTCTCTATTACTGGCATTGGTTCGGATTTCGCGCGGATTCGGCATGGCGGCCCGTAGGGTGGACGCTACGCGCTACGGCGCTGATTGCGATGGGATTCTTCGCCTGGGGCTTCAACCAGATATTCAGCGACTGGTGTGACAGGAACGAGGACGCGATCAACGCACCGCACCGCCCGATGGTGACAGGCGAACTGAAGCCGCTTCCGGCGTTTGCGGTTTCTGTAGCAGGGCTCGCCGCCATTGCGGTTGTTGGGTGTTTGATGTCGCCTTGGACGCTTGCATTCCTCGCGCTTGGCGGGGCGCTGAATATCGCATACTCGCTCCTGAAACGTGTGCCAGTATTGAATTGCCTTGTTTACGCCTGCGCCATTTCGTGCTGTGCGCTGTTCGCGATTGCCGGTATGGCGAAGCGCTGCCCGACGCTGGACGAGTTCGGATTTGTCGCGGCTTGGATCATGCCCGTCCATTTTCTCATGTGCCACAACAGTTATTACAAGGATGTGAAAGGTGACCGCGCGGCGGGTGTGCGGACGCTCCAGACGCTCTGTCCGTCAGTGGCGTTGGTGATTTCTGATTCCATGGTTTTTCTATCTGTTGTACTGTCGGGGTTTACTGCCATTCTGAACGTGCGTTTTCTTGTGTTTACCGTACTTGTTGCCGTGTTGGCGGTAGCATTCCATCTTGCCGTTTCGCGTTCACGCTTTCATCGCGCGACGTGTTTGAACTGCCAGCTCTGCGTTCTCTTGCTACATTTCCATTTTTTTAAAGCGTCATGGCCGTATGCCATCGTCTCGCTTATTGCCATCCAGCTTCTCTTCCTCTGGTACAACGATGAAAAGGAATGAGAACATAACGGGCTCTCGGAAGTTTCTCTTCTACGTGCGCATGTCGCTCGCGTGCGCGTGGCGGTATTGGCGGCATCCGTCAGCACTTATGAAGGCGTCGCAGTTGACACGCATCTTCTACAAACACAAGTTGAAGCGACTCGCCAGTGGCGAATACAAGCTCGACTTCTATCTGCCGCGTTATCCGTCGCAGGCGTTCTTCACTGCGCTAGAGGATAAAGTCATCTGCCGTCCGCCGCGTCCCGTCAGCGTCGTTCTCTCGATTGCAAAGGCATGTGCGTATAAGTGCCCGCATTGTTATCAGCGCAAGGACGATCCACACGAACTGCCACTTCCCGTGCTCATTGAGAACGTCCGCAAGATGCGCGACTTCGGCATTGTCGCGTGGGCTGTCGAAGGCGGAGAGCCGCTTCTCCGCTTCGAACGCCTTGAGGCGGTTCTCGCGGAAATCGCGGGGCTGGAGGTGTGGGTAAATTCAACTGGACACGGCGCGACGCCGGAGAAGATCCGCCGCCTCGCGGAATTGAAGGTGACGGGCGTCATGTCGTCTATTCATTCCGTTGACGAAAAGGCGCACGATGCGTTCACAGGAGTAGCCGGATCGTGGCGCCGCGCGCTCGATTTCCTGCACGACTGCCGCGAGGAGAGAATGCTCGTCGGATTCAACACCGTGCTGACGGACCGAGAAGTCGTTGACGGAGGAATCGACCGCATTATGTCGCTCGCCGCCGAAAACAACTGCGATTACATTCAACTTATCCACCCGAAGGCGTGCGGCGCGTGGATGGGCAAGGCGTTCGACAAGTCGCTGCATGCGGAAGCCGTCCGCGTCGCATGCGCCGCTCAACGGCACTACAATTCCGCCAAGTCGCACATTCCAACGATTCTCACGGCGCAGGTCTACGAGGAGTCTGCGGAGATGCTCGGTTGCTGCTGCGGCGGAATCGACCGCTTCTATGTGGGCGCGAACGGAGACGTCCAGCCCTGCGAGTTCGTCAACATCTCGTTCGGGAATCTCGCCGAAGTGCCGTTCGAAACGGCGTATGCGCGTATGCGCAAGGCGTTTGCTGTGCCGTGCGAGGAGTGGACGTGCGAGCGCCGCGCCGCCGAAATCGCCTCTAAGTCGGGCGATAAACTTCCTCTTCCTTGGACGGAGACGGAGAAACTCGTTTCCGGCTGGAAGGGCGGCACGCCGACGAAGGTTTACGACAAAATGGGAATCTACAGATGAAACGATTCCTCGTTTTGGTCAATCCGCTTTCGCACGGTGGACGCTCCGGCCGCATTTTGCCGCGCCTTCGCACGCTTCTGCCTGAAGGCGATTTTGTTGTGTTGGAGAATATCGACGAGGCGTCGCGTCTTGCGCGCGAGGCGTCGGGATATGAGGCGGTGGTCGCGTGCGGCGGCGACGGAACGGTCAACGCCGTGGCGCGAGGCGTTTTGGCGAATAGCAATACTTCTCTCAAATTCGGCGTTCTCTACACGGGGACGAGTCCCGATTTCTGCCTCGTGCATGGCATCCCGACGGATGCGGAACAGGCAATCGCCGTCTTGCGCGGTGGCGCGGTCCGAGAGATTCCCGTACTCACCGCGAACGGCGAACCGTTCTTCTGCTCAATGAACTTAGGAATGGGCGCGGCTGTTGCCGCTTCCGCCAACAGGTTGCGTCCGAGGCTCGGCGATTTCCTTGGAACGCTCTGGGCTGTTCTGCGCGAAATCGTGCGCGGCAGACGTTACGACATCAAAGTAAACGGCGAGGAAATCCGCAACGTCGCCCATGCGCTCATCACGCGGATGTCGCGGATCGCCGGCGGGCTCAAGGTTGCGCTCCCTCCGCTGGACGACGACGAGTATACGCTTTGGTTTGCGAAGGATGTGTCGCGTTTCGGATGCTTGCGGATTGTCTGGAATCTGTATCGTGGCAAGCCATGCGGAGAAATCCGTGTCCTTCGCGACAAGACGATCATTTCGTCCGCCTCTCCGCTTGCAGTCGAGTACGACGGCGACCCTCACGGCACGCTGCCGGTGTCGGTCGATTTGTTCCCAAACCGTCTGCGCCTTGTGGTGCCCCAGAATGAAGGAGAATGCAGATGCAAGAACAGAAGCTGATAGAGGTCTTTTCCCGCATTCACGGCACACGGCCTTTCGGGGCGGATGCGGAGGTAGTTCCATTTGAAGGGACGAATCTGCTCGTCTCGACGGATTCCTTTTCCGAGCGCGAGGATTTCCTCTCCGGCCTTGAGCCGGAAGCCATGGGAAGGGTGATGGCGTATGGCGCAATTGCGGATATTCTCGCCTGCGGGGCGAAACCG
>JAEEGG010025226.1_pt1 | contig 11464 bp, 13 predicted proteins | sample 9134161 | NCBI WGS metagenome assembly JAEEGG01 (sample SAMN16246543, study PRJNA631951) | gut metagenome | biome: gut microbiome; feature: rumen; material: CR-attached | host: Bos | place: Iran: Karaj | collected 2018-10 | reverse complement strand
AGATTGTATGAAACGCCGAAGGTCTTCAATTCTGATGGAATAGCATATAACGACGGATCCTGGCTTATTTATAATACATATCGGTCAAGAGAAGGCAAGTATAGGGGGAAAATCCTGTGCAGTAATAAAAAACAAGTAATAGAGCATATCTATGGGTATGTCTGTTTTCTCCGTAAGGTCGGTATCGACTGGCGCGATGAAATGGAGTATTATACTATTTGCTATATCGTTGATAAACTGACATTCCCGAAAGGGATATTTGGTTGCACCCGGTCCAATATACGATTGATAGAGGAGAAGGTGTTTAAGATTATGAATAAGGAGTATGAGGACATTGACTGTTCAAGACAGGACAAGAGAAAGTTTTGTATGGATCCGGCAATAAAGAAAGATATGAGCCGCTCTGATAAAGTCAGGTTAGAGAAAGCCGAACAGAAAAAAGAGACATATAAGTTTATCGCCAAGTACTATGACCCCAGACGGACAAAGATAGAGAATCTGATGGAGTTCATAAAACACGGAAAGCCTATATCAGAAAGCACATATAAGCGCTGGAAAAGGGAATACAAGGGGGGTCATATGGATTTTTGATAAAATGACAGGCATAATACTATACTCCTGGTTTTCAGGGGGTTATGAGTGTCATATGGTTTGTGATAAAGCAGACATCACATTAATTTCCCTAATAATAATGTTTGATTATCAATGAGTTATGGGTGTCATATGGTTATATACTATATTACATATAGAAACTACTCCGTAGGAATCCATCAACACAAATAACCGTTCTTTTGCCTTTGGGTGTGCCGAGCAAGCTCGGTTAATCATTCTTCTCTCGCTTCGTAAACTCAGCACCGAGAAGAATGAATTAAAGGGTAGGGAAATCGATAGATATTAGACTATCCAATAGAATTACTGTTCTACGGAATAAGAAGAGTCATTCTGTCTCTCAAATACTATCAATACCCCTTACGGGAAGGCCAAGGCCGGTGGCTTCGCTTCACTCAGCCACCACCCTTGATATTTGGATAGAGAAAGATAAGGAAGGTGCTCCTTCTTTTCTTTGATGTAGTATAAGAGGAGGTCTGGTTCTGGCAGGGTTATTCCGCTCTCCACCACCTTCCCTTATCCCTTGATAGACTGGTCTCCTCCCCCGGTGGTCATACTACCACCTTATTAGCAGAGACACCCTAGGGCTCCCTTGGGAGAATTCCCTTATCTATCTTCCTTACCCCTGTCACTGCCCCTGTTCCGCTGGCGCTCCACCACCCATAGACCATAAATACTGTACCTAGGGACATCAATAAAGTCCCTAGATAGAGTAATACAATACAATAAAAATTAAGTGATTATGAAACGTTACCTTATTAAACTAAGCCAACCGGTGATTGTTGATGACAGCACCTGTAAAGAAAAGAAACAAACCACCATTTATGGCTTTCTCGGGCCTGTGGTAGAGGAGAATAAAGAACCGGCTGATTATCTCTTATATGACATCAATTCTTATGTTGATTATCTGGCCGCGATGGACGAAAGAAACACCATAAATGAAAAAGAATTTGATGCTGAAAAAGATAATAACTTGATAGGCTGGAGTCAAAGAGTAAGTGAAATCGGCAGAAACTATAGGGAGAAAAATGGCCTTACTTTTACAATATCGACGATAGACCTTGAAAGAATTGAAGGAGATTGTCTTATTTGCGGTTTGGATAGATCTATCATCATTTGTGACTCCTTGATGGATAGTCTTACCAGACTGGCAGAACAACAGGCGGAAGAGGAGAAAAAGGAGCAACACAACGTCGTTTTATTCAACCGCCCTATCTGGTTACCCAATAACATACTCTGGGAAGGAGAAGATGGATTCTGTCACATATATGGACTTGTTCTTGATGAAGATATTGATAGAAAGCTGCTTGAAACCTGTAATTTATACCTGGGATACCTAGCTATGATAGAGGAAGTCACCTTGAATGATGTGACTCCATCTGGTTATACATCAGACGTGAAGGAGGATGGCGTTCTTTGGTATGATAGAGGAAGTGGCTATACCTGCATCTCTGATAAAATTAAGAAAGAATGTGACATCTGCCGCCATAAGAACAACTTGAAACTCCGCGGTGCGGTTGTTCATATCCCCCAGGAGGATATAGAAGATTGTGTCAAGGATGGATATATCTTGTCCCAGTGGCTATATGAGCACCTTATAGAGATTGTTGCGAATGCGAAAGATGCAACTGGATGTCGAAATGAAAATCCAGATACCACTAAAGAGGCCCCTTTACTGATAGATAACCCCCCTTTTAAATGTCCCAAGTGCTGACAGGCACGTTTCATACCCACTTTTTACCCCGGACCGAGAGAAAGATAGAATTCTGGATCTCGGTCCGTTATTCTTCCTGAACACACACTGTTTAACCCCCTTGAACCAACTAAACTCCCCCCGGTTTGATAGAGCCGTCAAAAATGATTAAATTAGCAACATCAAATGGGAATCATATGGACAAGAAACAGATTGATGCTTATGTAAAGCAGATTGCGGACGCCCTCACGGAAGAAGCAATGGACTATATTGTTGAGAATGGAAATGAAGACCTCATCTCTGATGAAGGTCTGGCTAAACTATTCAGTAAGAAGTTCATTTCTTTTGAGGATTATCCTAGGGGTTGGTTTGGGATGTCCTTGGAATATGATGATATCAATTCTGAAATGGGGTTGTTCTCAAGTTGGGGCCATTGTATATGGAGTGTAAAATGCGACGTCAAAGACCCCCAGTCAATTATTGGTTGTGCTATTGAGTGTCTGAACAATAGCCCAAAAGAGTTTGATGTTGAGTTTGATAAGTATAAGAACAAAGACGAGAACAAATCACAAAAGGTGTTTGATAGGCTCTTCAAGGCTTTGGATAAGGAGTACCAGAAGTTTCTGAAAAGGAAAGCCAAAAAGAATGAAGAGATAGAAGACCCCGAGGAAGATGGAAACTGGACTACTTTCTATGAAAAGGCGGAAGAGATGGGGAAGGATGCCGTGATAGAAATGGGGGTAAAGGAAGATCAAGCTGAAATGATGTTTGAGGAGTTTTGGGATGATGCGAACAGCGCTAGGGATGATGCTAGAATAGATAAGAATTATCAAGCACTTGTTAAAAAGTTCACAAAGCACTATAACAAGGTCATTGCAGAGACAGTAAATGCCATTTGCAGGATAAGGTTGCAGATGATTGACAAGTATGTCTATGAAATGAAATAGCGTACGTGACCTGATGAATAATTAAAGGGCATCACCCCTTTTAAAAGGCCAGGAGAAGATTGTTCTTTCTCCTGGCCTTTTTCTTTGTCCGCACCACTTAACCTTGAATACAGAAAAACCGCTGCGATCTTTGCGAACGATTTCGTGCGAAACATCAAAGCCCTATTCCCACATATGTTGATAGGGTTTTTTCTCTGCGAAAAATATCGCAGCGAACGCCCCATTTTGAATACGCTTTTATCTCACTAAAGGGGTCTCAATATTGAGTCCCTGACCAAACTTTTTAATAGTAAATATCTTGTCACTGCTTTCAGATGGAACCAGGCTGAAAGATATGTTAAATGCTTAAAGAACAAGATATTATGATTACAAAAGGTATGAGCACTAATGAGGTGCTGAAAGAACTCCAGAAAGACGACAGGGTCATCCACGAAAGGACGAATGGACTCAAGCTCAAGAACCGCAAGAAGCTGAAAAACCGCTTTGTCAAGCACAATGAGATTATGTCTGTTTCCAACTGGGTTATCCCTGAAACACAGAATGAAGTTGTGGTATACGCCACAAAGAATCTGATGACACTGAAGGGAAAAGACTATGCTTCAATGTGCCTTAGCTATTACTACAAGACTCCATATGGCACCTACATTATGCCCTTTTTCAACGAAACGACTCTGGCGGAGTATATGGAGGTTTCCTCTCACGCTGTTGATAGGATTAAGGAAAGGCTCCATAAAGACTTTGATACCTTCTTCAAAGAGGACTGGATCAAGAAGAACGAGTCGACAATGGCCATTGTGGATTATAAGTACAATGGGAATGAGTACGAGTATGTCGCCCACATTGGTGATGCATTTATGATTATGGAGGAGGACGCATATGGGAAGAAGACCACTGTCAAGACCGTTCTTGACACAAGTAAACTCTATGTAAATCAGTTGAAGTGTAAACTGAATAGCAAAAAAGCGGGAGAGTATTACAGCGATCGGTTGCAGGAGCAGATTGATTCTATCTCTGAAGCTCATCTCAAGGTGCTCCGCAGGATGGGGGTGGTAATGAAGGTGGCTTAAGAACCAATCATCTATCAAGGGTGCAAGGGAACTCTCAATATTGAGTCCTCAAGCAAGCCCGAGAATAGCGCCTATCTTGTGACTGCTTTCAGAAGAAACAAAACTGAAACAACAAAACAATAATAGTTTAACAAATTAACACACAAAGTATTATGGCATACATTGCAAAAAACAAGTACAGTGAATCACTGCTGAAATCATTGACCGAAAAGGGATGTCAGGTTTTCTGGCACCGCAACAGTTGTAGGAAGGTTTATTACAAGGTTAGTGTGACTGACGGCGGCCTTGATCTGAGGAGGGCTACCAACACTAGGGAGTACCCGGATAAGGAGGGATACAAGTGGTTTATTGCTGGAACTCTGGATTTGGAAACTGTTGATAGGGTTCTCGATATTGTCCACGAGGATTTTGCTAACAAGCGGAATAGTAATCGTGCCAATTCCAGCCTTGAGAAGTTTAAGAAGCAGTATTATTCTATCATCTGTGCCTATGGTGAAGAATATGCCGATTACCTTCTCGAAGAACCGGAGCTCTTTCTGGAAAGCGTAAAGGTATACGATAGGTGGAGCGACAAAGATATCTATTGGAAAGATGTCAAGTATAAGGAAGATGTTGATGAATGGATCTATTGGTCTGTTGATTCTGAAGACATCTACGACTATGTGGCACAGGAGATGATTTGTGACGATGAGTCCAAAAGGAAGGAAGGGCAGTACAGCAGCAAGGAATATGAAGAGTTGGCAAGGAAAGCCGGGGATAAGGAACTCAACTATTTCTGCGGTGGGATCTATCGCCGTATCAAGAGTTGCGTTGGTTTTGAGAATGGCTATTATGGTTCATTTGGACTGAGGTTCAACAGCCGGCTCTATAGGAAATTCAAGGAGTACGATGTGTTTGAAGGAGATCCTGATAAAATGACCGCAGGAGATTATAAGCGCAGTTTTATCAAGATTGGTGAAACCCCTGATAGTATTGCTGACTTTGTTTCTATCCGTGAGGGAGACCTGTCTTTTAAAGAGGACATTGAAGAACGTCAGTATAAAGAAGATTGGGACTGGGACAAGGTGTATGCTGATGCGGTCAAAAAGATTAATAAGGAAGTTGGTAAAGGCTCTGTCTATTTCGCCTATCCTGATTTTGCAGAGTGCGTGGCGGAGTATGTTGTTGGGAATTATCGCTTTGCAAAGTGGTTTAAGAAGAAGTATCCTGGAACTGACCTCAAGACCTGGCTTAAGGAGAGCATTGTTGATGAGGATGGAGAGTACTACGACCACAGCTATGGGAAGCACTTTGACTTTGAGGAGTGGTGGAAGGAATCTTTTGAGTCTGAAGCAGATTAAAGGTAGAATGATATGAGAACATTTGGAACTGAAAAGAACTACGCTGTCTGGAACAACCAGATTACTGAAATCCTGATGCAGGAGAGAACGACTGCGACCAGGTTTCCTATCAACCCTGATGAAATTATGCCCAGGTATCTGAAGGCCGCTATGGAACAGAAGTCCAGGACTAAAGGGAAAGCGGAGGTCTTCACCCCCTATGACATTGTAAAGAAGATGAATGATTCCGTCCAGGAGGGTTTCCAGGGATCCAGGGAGAAGTTTATTAAACAGCGGGTACTGGAAGTAACCTGTGGCGAAGCACCGTTCCTTACCACCAGATATGATGCTGCTACCGGGGAGGAGATTTCTATTGAGAACAGGATTGGTCTCCTTGATAGGAAGCTCCGCTGCATCCCCGACGTCCTTGATAATGAAGGATATGTAGAGTGTGCTAATGAAGCTCTGAAGGCTGTGTATGGATATGAATGGCAGTATGATTCCCTTTTTCTGGCGAGAAGGAATCTCCTGATGACCACTATCGAGAACTATGTTGATAGATTTGGTGCCGAACCAGGCTATGAACAGGTGTTGAAGTGGGCGACAATCATCTCCTATAATATCTTTAGGATGGATGGGGTTTCAATGTGCTTCCCTGAAACGAACATCCCAGCTATGACTATGAATTGGGAAACCGGAAAAATGGAATCATTTGGTTAATAAACTCAATCACGATTCTCATTATGACCCTGGTCTGCAGTGATGCACGCCAGGGTTTTTCTATCAAAAAAGTCCAACTGTATTCAAATCTTTCCCGACAAAACGACAAAACAGACTGACGCACACCATATCGGCGCAAAGGCTGTAGATAGAAAAGTGTATTCGATTCCTTGACGGAACGACAGAACAACTAAAAAAAACAAGGTATGGAAGACCAGAAAACAATCATTGTCATTGACAAAGAGACTTTATTATTTCTAGCATCAGCAATAATCGTTGCTGGAATGGCCAGCAACTATTCCACAGTTTGCCCATCAGAGACTCACGCTCTCATTGCCAATGGAGTGGCCGAGAAGCTTATGGAGATTATCCGCAAGTAACTAGATGTATTCAAACAACTCAAAGCGTTTCACGCATACGAAAACGAAATCCCCAAAAAACAAGAATAATCAAGAATCAACAGCAAAAAGTGTATTCAATCGTGCTTCGCATTTTCTGAATACGCTTACTTCTAAAAGACAAGCAATATGATGAAAGGTGTTATTTATGCTCGAGTGTCCTCGGAAGGCGACAGGCAAAATACCGAGCGCCAAATATTTTCTCTTACCAGCTGGGCGAGCAAGAACGACGTGGAGATAGATAAGGTTTTCTCTGAAAAGAAATCAGGAGGAGTCAAGAACTCCGAACGCTTGGTGCTTCAAGAGTGCCTGAAGTACTGTGTGGAAAACAAGATAGACCTTCTGATGGTAAATGCCCTTGACCGCCTGGGTAGAAAGGTTGATGAGGTGCTTGAAACTATCAAGTGGGCGAAAGATAGAGGTTTGAATATCTATCTGGAGAAAGAGAATATGTCCCTCTATGATTTCAAAGAGCACAAAGAATCCCCCTTCCTCACAATTTTTGTGTCAATCCTCGGTACCTGTGCTGAACTCGAAAGATCTGCGATCGAGTACCGCCTTCGCCAGGGGTTGGCTCTCTACAAAGAACGAGGCGGTAAAGTTGGACGACACAAAGGTTCTATCAAACCAAGAGAAGAATATGAGGCCGATTACAAGGCCACTATCAAGTTGCTCCGCCAAGGCTTTAGTGTGCGCAAGACTGCGGTTCTTTCAAAGACCTCGGTCTCGTCTGTACAAAGGATAAAGAAGATGTTTGGGCTATAGCAAGAAAAACGAACCTAAACTCTGGGATTGTTTCGCAAGCAATCCTAAACCTTTGGCACAAGGCGGCTCGATGGTTCAGAGTGAGGTCCGTTCAAAAGACAAAGATAGCAAAAATGGAGAATAAAGACGTCAAAAGAGGTCCGGACACCAGAAGAAAATGTCCAATCTGTCGGAAACGCTTTGAAGGTTATGGGAAAGATGCAATACCTGTATGGCCAGGGAGATGCTGTGAAAGGTGTTATAGAAACTATGTCATCCCTATGAAAATGCGGCTTTTGGGGCAATTGAGTGAAGAAAATGAAAAAAAGTGAAAAAAAGTTCCACAAAATCCCACAATTCGGGCGGTTCTTTGTTATATTTCCAGAGACCACCTCCACAAGTGTGAAGATTTCTAGAGTCTGAAGATGAAGGATGATGGTGTATATTGTCTAATTTAAATTCCTGAATATGAATGATTTAATTAAAAATGAAGGGACTAATGTCCCTGTCCCTGTGGGTTTTGTCCTGAATGATAAGACCGCTGGAAGTATCAATTATCTTTTGTTGGGACTGCGGTATGCGATGAAGAAGATTGTTAAAGAAGCGATGGAAGAAGTTATCCTTGAACAGAACTACAAGGCGCTGGATGAAGAAAGAACTCTCACCGCCAAAGAACTCTGTGTCAGATGGAACATCTCACCAAACACTCTACGATCCTGGGAGATAGATAAGAGAATAGCCCCTCTCCCCCTGAATGGCAGAAAGAAGGTTTATTCAATGAAAGATGTACTAGCAGCTGAATCAGCGGGGTATATCAAGAACGTTTTGTAATCACATCACAATGAGCAAAGTACAAATCAGAACCACAAAGAAGGAGGGTGAAGCGCCCCTCTATATGAGAATGAAGATTGGTGAAGAGGCAATCTGGGTGAATCTTTTGCTCAAAGTTGATGTTGTGAAATGGAATGCCGTCGTTGGTAACGAGAGAAAAACAACTAACCTCCTTGATAGACTGGGTCATTCCAAGAAAATCTCTGATATTGAGTTTGCCATTAAAGATTTGAGAAAGAAGCACAAACTCTCAAAAGAAACCGTAGCATCTACCATTGATAGCATTGTTTTAGCAGAGCACAGAGAGACAATCTCAAAAGATGAGGCACTCAAAGAGAAATACGTCAAACGAGTTCGCAATAGTTTTAGGAGGACTCTCATAGATTATGTGGATGGAGCACTAGATGGAACCAGACGCCACTCTTTTGGCGTTAGTTATGCCCATTTCTCCTTGAATATCTTCAAACAGTTTAAAAGGATAATGTGTGAGTATCAAGATAAGCACCCTTTTGATTGGAAAGACATTGATGAACCTCTTGTTGATAGGTTTATTGCTCATCTTGAAGATTATGGTTATAGCAAGAATTCTATCCAGAGATATATACGAGCCTTTCACGCTTTTGTCGTTTATGCGGAGAACCAGGGATGGCACAACAATACCAGAGCGAAAGCATTTATCAAGTATGCCACACCCAGGGATGATGAAATGAAGAACAGAATCTATCTTTCCAAGGAGGAGATTCAGGCGCTGTATGATATGAAACTCTCTGGATTTGATGAAGAAGTTAGAGATGTATTCTTGATAGGCTGCTATACTGGACTACGCTATAGTGACCTTTGTAGAATAACAGAGTCCTGCATTGGGGAAACTGCCTCTGGGACACCAGTAATTCGTATCGTTCAAAAAAAGACCAAATCACCTGTCATAATCCCCATCCTGGATAACAACCTCATTGACCTCCTTAAGAAGTACAACTACAACGTACCTCATATAATTGATGTGAGCCTTAATAGGAACATAAAGAACACCCTGGAGCGCCTTTCTCATACAGTACCTTCATTGGCAAAGAAAGAGAGAACGATCCTTACCGTTTTAGAGAAAAGGATAGAAGAAGAAGGACGAAAGAAGGGAATTGAGCCTTTCGAATATGATGATGAAGGATTCCCTATCAAACCCAGATGGGAGATGGTTTCGCTTCATACAGCACGCAGGACTTTTATCACAAATGTCTATCTTTCAGGAAAATTCTCAATAGAGTTTATGATGAAGTTGAGTGGCCATAAGAAATACGACACCTTCAAGAAATATGTTAGAATGTCCCTAGATGAATATGCTGATGATATTGCCAAGAGCGCAGATAATTGTCTGTTCTAAACCCGGTCACTTTTGGTCACCTTCCCCAGATTTGGTCACTTTTGGTCACCTTTTCTGGGGATTATTGTTGAATAAATCTCAAGTTTCAGAAGTTATTTACAACTAAACACTTACTTTAAGATAAAGAATACACATCTATCAACAATAGCCACCAGTTATTTAGCTCCCATCCGAGGCACAACAAGACTTTGTAAGCTGCTGATTTTCAAACACTTTACAAAGTCTTGTTTTTTGTATCCCCCAAATTTGGTCGCATTTGGTCACTTTTTTCTTTCAGACCAAAGAACCAAAGAGACCGATAAACAGGAATTTAATGGTGTCACTAAAAGCCCACCCCCAGATGTAGCCCAACGGTATTGGTGGAGATGGTGGGCCCAAGGAAAAGGTGGACATTCCTCCAGAAGCGGAAGCGGATGCCGGGCTGCCAAGTAGCGGCAAATATGATGTCTCCTGGACTGTCCTCAATCATTTCGGTTTTCTCGCCGGTTTCGGTGTTCTCCCAATACTTTCCGTTCACCTTATACACATACCCTGCGCCTACTGCGAAATCACTGTAGAGAGCAACGATATCCTTCTTTCCCAGATGGAAATACCTGCGCATATAAAGTCCGGCGGACACATTATAAACATCCCCTGGCGCCGCATCGATATAGGTTTTGCCTTGCCATACCATCAGGCCTAACGTGCGCTTGTCATCAACCCTGACTCCGCCGGTAATGGCCGGACCTTCAGTGACGAACCCGGCATATACACGTGCCGTGAATTCAGGCTTCCAAGCCTGTCTTCCTTCAGCGGAGAAGGCATATTTCCAGTCCTCGGCCCAAACCTTGATATCATCGGCCATCGTCTGAGCCGATGCTGTGAGTCCTATCAGCAAGGACAACTCAATCATCAGAAAGCGTTTCATATAAGTCAAATCCCAATCTTTTGGAATCTTGCATCGACAAATCTCGATTTATCGAATCTAAGTATTACAGGTGTCTTTAATAATCCATTTTCTCATGGAGGATACGATCTACGCTAATGGAACCATTCTTGCCCTTTTTGTAAAAGATAATGTGATGCCCTACCTTCAAACCAAAGATCCCGGGTTTGATGACATCATATCTCTTCTCAAGGAAAACAGGCAAATTGTTCAGACCTTGGATAGCGCCATATATCTGCCGATAATAGATGACCGCCTGTTCTTCCGACCATGTTTGGGCGGTATAGTCCCAAATGCTATCCAAGTCGGCTATTGCCCTTCTGGATAATCTGATCTTAGTCATTGCTCTTCCGTTTTGCCTTCAACTCCTCCAAGTGGGACTCGAAGTCAAAGTCTTCGACATACCCGCTTGCTTCACCTTCCTCTATGGCAGCACGGAGAGCTGCTATCTTCTGCTCATCTTCTTCCAGCCTCCTTAGCCCGGCACGAATCACCTCGCTGGCGTTCGTGTAACGGCCGCCAAGAATGCTGGCCTGGATAAATTCGTCAAAATGAGACCCTAATGCAACAGTGGTTGTTTTCATTTCTATCACTATTTGCAACAAATATAAGAAATATTCTTATACGGCGCATCATCTGACCATCAATTATTGATAGAATTCTTTGGTCACTTTGGGTCACATTTTTTTTCAGCAGAAGTGCCGGAAGACCGAAAATAGTATGTCTCTTTACAGTTCTTTTTTCAGGCTCCAGCTACCCATTTTGTGCCCTTTGTATTCAATCTCCCGCTCGTCGAAGACCTTGTAACCGCGCTTGAGATAGAATGAAAGATTCTT
>JAEEGG010025219.1_pt1 | contig 11466 bp, 10 predicted proteins | sample 9134161 | NCBI WGS metagenome assembly JAEEGG01 (sample SAMN16246543, study PRJNA631951) | gut metagenome | biome: gut microbiome; feature: rumen; material: CR-attached | host: Bos | place: Iran: Karaj | collected 2018-10 | reverse complement strand
TCTCCATGGCATTACAGATACAGCAAGGAGTTACAGACTTTGGCTTTTCTACATCATAGGCAGCTTCTTGAAGTTTCTTAAGAACAGACTTTTTCTCCTGTTCCTCTTCTATCACATCAGCATTTGTTTTCTGAGCAGGTGTCTTATCTTCAGGAAGATTGTTAATGACACCATCGAAATTGTTATCATTCTGCTCAACCATGTCCTCAATGCCTCGCATAAAATTCCTGCTGACAGATGGACCGGCACCGGGATCTTCTGTCGGGCTTTCCGACAAAACTTCTTCCTCGACTTCTACTGCACCGCCGACTTCATCCCATTTTCTGATCTTATTCTTTCTCTTTTTCTCCATAGGCTATTTCCCTCCCTTCGTGAAATCCAGTGTGAACTGTGGCTGACCATTATCAGTTGTAGATAGAACCACAGTAGTGTCGTAGGTCTTACCTGTTTTTACCGATCTGCATTTTTTCAGCCTTGCCTTTCCGTCTGTAAGCAGCTGCACTGCGATCTGCTTCGTAAGCTTTTTGGAGAGAGAATCGAAGAAACGGTTATCCTTCCAAAGAGCAAATTTGCAGTCTTTGTTCTCACAGAAAAAGCCCTTGGACTTCTCCACTACATTGCTTCCACAATGAGGGCATTTACCCAAAGGCTCATATACAGGATGCATAAGTACCTCTGCATCAGGAACTATCCTGTAGGTATCAATGAGGCTCCTTACCATCTGTGAGATCTCGATCATAAAGGCATCTGCATCATAGCTGCCCTTTTCAATTTCTAAAAGCTTCTGCTCCCAGTCGGCTGTCATGGAAGCTGACTGAATGGATTCAGGAATAACTGTGATCAAGGTCTCGCCCTTATGCGTAGGAACAAGATATTTTGTTTTCTTATCTCCACGCCTTTCCAGGAATCCAATGCGGACAAGCTTTTCTATAACACCGGCTCTTGTGGCAGGTGTGCCAAGACCTTTCCTCTCAGCTTCATCAGGGATTTCATCACAGCCTGCCTTTTCCATGGCAGAAAGAAGTGTATCTTCTGTATAGGATTTTGGAGGTGTGGTCTTCCCTGATTTCACAGAAGTTTTATCAATTGCAACTGTATCGCCTGCCTTAAAATCCAGAATAATAACTCTGCTATCCTCATCAGAATCCTTATCTTTGGTATTAGCTACACTTCGCCATCCGGGGTCAGCTATATATTTCCCTTTAAGCGTATAGGTTTTCCCAAGGCAACTGACTTCTGCAACAGTTTCCTTATATTTGCAGGGAGCTGATACACTCTCGGCAAGCCTTGTAGCTGCAAGCTGCAATATTTTCTTTTCCCCTTCAGGAAGTGCTTCAACATCTGTCGACCTAAGTGTTTCAGTTGGGATGATTGCATGGTGATCAGAGACCTTTTTGCTATTAAGGATCTTTTTGAAATTAAGCTCATCTGTTACTTTTATGGAGAGCTTGTTTTCAATGATTCCAAGGATAGAACTCGCTGTTGTCTCCATATCATCTGTGAGGAATCTGCTGTCAGTTCTTGGATAGGTGAGCAGTTTTTTCTCATAAAGGCTCTGAGCATAATCAAGAGTCTGCTGAGCTGTGAAGCCATATCTTTTATTAGCTTCTCTCTGCAAAGAAGTCAGATCAAAAAGAGCAGGAGCGTTTTCCAACTTTTCACTTATGTCTGCTTTTGTTACTACTGCCTTGCCCTCGATTCTACATTTCTCCGCAAGATCATCAGCCTCAGCTTTATCAGGAATACGTTCTCCTGTGAAGATGAGATCATTCCCTTCCAGCTGTACCTGATAAAAGTCTTCCGACTTGAATGCCCTGATCTGTGCCTCACGCTCTACAGTGAGAGCCAGTGTAGGGGTCATAACACGGCCTACATTTAAGGTCTGTCCATAAGAACAGGTGAAAAACCTTGTGGCATTGATGCCAACAATCCAGTCGGCTCGTTCTCTGCAAAGTGCAGCTTCATAAAGCCTGTCATAATCCTTCCCATCAGCCAGGTTATCAAAACCGTTTCTTATAGCCTCATCTTCCATGGATGATATCCATAATCTCTTCATTGGCTTTTTGCAACCTGCCTTATCATAGACAAGTCTGAATATTAGCTCCCCTTCACGTCCTGCATCACAGGCATTTGTTACTACTGTGACATCATCTCTGTTCATCAGATCCTTCAATATCTGGAACTGCTTTTTGGTGGAAGCTGCAACCTGATACTTGAATATATCCGGGATTATAGGAAGATCTTCCTTTTTCCATTTTTCGTATTTGCTATCATAAGTCTCCGGCTCAGCAAGCTCTACGAGGTGCCCAACGCACCAGCTGACAAGATATCCATTTCCTTCCAGGTATCCATCCTGTCTGCCGGTGCATCCAAGTACCTTTCCGATGGACTGCGCAACCGAAGGCTTTTCAGCCACCACCAGGTTAATCATCGCAGTCATCGTCTCCTTCCTCATCGAAGTCATCACAGTAGTCATCCTCGAAATCCTCATCATAATCATCCTCAAGGAAATCGTAGTCGTCCTCAAAATCATAGGTGCGATCAAGGAGCTTCATTGCCCTTTCCACTACATCCATAGATTTCTCTACAAGCTCTGTTGCCTCGCTGACTGCACGATTTGCCCTGCGGACTTTCTGATTGCTCCTGTGAACAATTCCTGCAACCGTACCTACTACACCTACTCCTGCAACAATTCCCATTACCAACTTCTTATTCATGCGTTTTTCTCCTCTCATTTACATAGCGGCCTGAAGATCTTTCTTCGGCTCAGTTTTTGTTTTATTTGTCTTTGATACTTTTTCTTTTCCGGCAGAGAGCTTATCCTTTACGGAAGTCTTCTTTGCAGATTTCCGGCTGGCAGTTTTTTTCTCAGCCTTAGCGATTTCTTTGGTTTCATCCTTATTTTCTTTGGATTCAGCTTTGGTTTCAGCCGTCAGAGTGATCTTTTTATCATTCTTGTAATCACTGAAATCAACCGGAGGTGTGATCTTTATATAGCCAACCGGCTGGTCAGCCTCCGGATCAGCGAAAGGGAGCTCGTCACCATGAACCTCCATGAACTCATCTATCTCTTTCACAGTGGTAAGAGCCTGAACCTTGTCATCAATCTTTTGAATCATCTCTGATGCAGTTCTGCGGATTGTGTCAAGTGATGCCTTAAGCTCAGGCACTTCTTTTCCCTCAGACCAGGAAGCGACATAGCCAAAGGAATAATCAGAAGTGTCTATGCCATAATGCTGGCAGACTACATAGGCTACAGATTCGGCCTCTGTCTCTTTCTGATTCTTCGACTTTTTCTCTCCTGAAGCTTCCAGTGCATTCTTGGAATGAAGAGCCTGGTGGGCTGCTTCATGGATGATAGTCTTTACAGTTTGGGCTTCACTCATGCCCTCCTGCACAGCGATACGGTTATCCTCCAAATGAAAATATCCCTTTGCACCGGATTCAATGTTTTCAAAAGTGATGGGTACAGGAACTACTTCTGTGATTGCATCGAGAAGCGTCTTATAGCCATCCACACTTCCGGTAAGTTCTGCAATTCCAAGTGTTGGAAGCGGATCGCCATCAGTCTGACTCACATCAAAAGTACTGACAGGCTTAAAGGCATTGATTGTCACTTCAACCTTTTCTTTTACAGGCTCACCATCTTTATCAAGGATTGCCCTGCCGTTTGCATCCAGCTTGTCCTGCTCACGTTCCATTTTGTAAGGAGCAGGTGCAAGAATCCTGATTCCCTTCTCACCCTTTACCACATGGCGGTTCATATCTTTCCAGCCGGTGAAGGACTGACACATGGTTGCATCAGGTTTTTGCATCATGATAAGGATCTGATTGTTCACAGAGTACCTGGGAAGCTTGGCGCAGAAATTCAGATAATCCTTGAAGTTATCCGAGGAAAAGATATCCTTAACGCCTTTTTCAAGTTTTGTGGTGATCTCTTCCATTTCCTTTTTTCTGGCTTCAGCAGCTGCTTTGGGATCAAAATTATTTTTGTCATATGCCATGTTTACTCACCCTCCTTTCCCTTCTTATCAGGCTTTTTATTTACCTCTTTGGACTTTTCTTTCATCCTGGAAAGTTTGTCCCTAATAGAAAGAGCAGGGACACTGCCCTGCTCTCCATACACTGCTTTCGCATATTCGCTGTATCGTGATTTTCTCGCCATTACTCTTCCTCCGTTTCATCTGTTGCTTCGTCTGCCGAATCCTCAGATAGCTCATAATCCTCATCCAGATCATCAGGGAGACTTGCAAGATATTCATCCTCATCCTCGTTATAATCAGCATCAGGATCTACGGTAGTTACCGTTTTTCTTTTGGTCTTAATCTTAGTAAAGTAGATATAGCCTCCTGCACCACCGATTGCTAAGAGTAGGATCAGTGCCATGGCTCCTGTAGGATTTTTCTTCTTTTCTGGTTCAGGCTGTACCGGCTCTTCAGGCTCAGGCTCCGGTTCCTCTGTTGGCTCTTCTACTGTTTCTTCAGGCTTTTCCTTACCTGTAGCTGCAAGATATTTATCTACCTCTTCCTCATCCATCAGAGCTAAAAGATCTGACTCATCGACCATATTTAGGAAATGAACTGTCTCCTCACCCTCATCATCACGGTCTATGATGATATAAAAATAGTTGCCGGACTTTGTAACAACAGTGATGAACTGCTTGCCTCCTGCTTCAAGAGTGCCGTAATCATCAACAAGAGTCATGTTGCCATCAGGTGTAAGCGGTCCCCACTTTTCTTCCTCAGGTTCTGTAGGTTCTTCCGGTTCTGTTTCCACAAGATCTTCACCCTCACACATGGTGTAATCGTATTTGCAAAGCTCACAGTCCGGATCAATGTTATCCGCTGTACACTTATGCTCACAGGTACAATCAGGACCTCCAGCAAATGCTGTGATAGGTGTCGCTCCAATAAAAGAAGCTGCGACAATTGCCACAGCTCCCAGTAATCTACCTCTGATATTCAGTTTATTTTTCATCTTCGATATCCTCCCAGTCAAAATCATCCTCCGAATCAGTTTCCTTTGTTTCAGCTACATCAGCTTTGTCCGTAGCTGTAGTTACAACAGTTGCCTGAGTGCCTGCATTACCGGCCTGACCATTTGCCACAAGTTTAAGGAACTCGGCAAGCTGCTCAGGTGATAAGTTCAGTGCTCCAACATCAGCAAGGATCTGTGAGTTTTCAGCTTCCTGCAATCTCTGCTGTGCAGCCTTAAGCCTTGCCTTATCATCTTCAAGTTTTTTCTCCATACGCTTAACCTCAGCGCGGAGCTTATCTAATCTCTCATACATGTTTCATCATCCTCCTATCTGATTCTGCCGTAGCAGTAAAAATGTGCTCTCCAGTACCGTGTGTCATAGCTTGCATACTGAATCGGGTTGCCACAGTGGATCATGATCTTATTAACAGGATCTACAACAATTCCAACATGGCTTGCGCCTGCCGTATCATAGGTGCCCTGGAAGAAAATCAGATCTCCCGGCTTTACATCACCTTCATGGACTCTTGCAGTAGCATTCTTCCATCCATTTGCAGTAAGCCTTCCATAGTCCCAGCCGTTTCCACAGTGATTGATAACCCAGCTGACAAATCCTGAACAGTCAAAGCTTGTGCTTGGCTTGCTTCCTCCCCAGACATAAGGGTATCCAAGGTATCTCTCTGCCTCACGGAGCATATTTGCAAACTGAGCATCGGTGAGATATTCACCCGGAACTGCGTAGTCATCATATTCTCCGGGAGAGAAGCCTCCTACATAAGGATCATCACCAAAGATGTCAGGCTTATTGCCCTTCATCTCTACAATGACTTCATAGCGTCTGATCTGATCTACAGTAAGTCCAACCTCATCAAGGGCTGCCCTGATTCCTTCATTTGTGAGTTTTACATTAAGGATGTAGTAGTCATATTCTTCCTCTGACTCATTCCCCTCATCATCAGTGACCGTCCTTGTTCTGGTTTCAACAACTTCTTCAATTTCCAGTTCATACTGAGCCTCAAAGATTGTTTCCAGAATCTCTTGGGCTTCCTCTTCTGTATAATCCTCATAAAGAACAGTAAGAAGTGCTGCAAGCTCAAAAGGATTATGACCTATCTCAGCCAGATCATAGTTGTACTCATCATAATCAGGATAGTCATCCTCAATGTTGTCTATCTGATCCTGAAGATCAGCTTCCAGCTCTTTGTAGTCAGCTTCAGCAGCAAGGATGTCACTGTCATCTGCTGTATAGCTTGTGCCTACGAGCATGTTGTTGGTTCCGCCTGCCATCATGGAACAAGAAGTAAGAGTCCCTGACATTACAAGAACAACAATTAGAACAATAAGAGCAATGATGATTCCAAGGGGATGTTCCTCAGCAAATTCTTTTATCATCTCAGCAATACGCCCTGCCATATCCTCAGCCTTATCTGTGAATCTTTTTGTAATGCTGTAGGAAGCATTGGCGGTTTCTTTTGCCTGAGCCTTAAAAGCATTCCTTTGGATCTCCTTTTTCATGAGGTTCTTCTGAACTTCCTTAGATCCCGGCTTTACATTTTTTGTTTCCGTCCTCCCATGGATTTTCTCAGAATATCCGCCTTTATCAGAACTCTTTAGTCCCTTCATCTTTGCAGCATATCCAAGATCTTCCGCTAATTCTGTAGCAGAATTTACTGCATCGCCTCCTGCATTGTTATCTTCATTAGCCTTATCAACCTGGCTGTGAATTGTCCTTGATACAGCTGCATCAGAGTAGATCTTTTTTCTGCCCTGTTTCTGAAGCTTCTTACGTTTCTTGATAGCTTCTGCACTTTCAGAAATATCAGCTTTTCCGGTACGGAGTTTTTTTCTCATAGCCTCAGCCTGAGAAGTTTCGTTTTTCAGCTTCCCGGCATGAGACTTTTTCTTTGCTGTATAATCAGGTTCTTTCTTAGCTTTGGATCTGCCCTTATCCCTCGTGTAGATTCCTTCATTCATTTATCCGCATCCTTTCCTTTATTTTTCTTCCTTTTTTGCCTCTGTGATCTCAGACAAGCGGGTTGTCATGATACGATAGAGCTCAATGTCTGTAGGGAATCTGTCTACGAAAGGCAGGATTACATTGCCATAAAAAATAAGCCCTTCACCGGCTCCTGAGTGTGTTACATAGGAAAGCTGATGTGGACTTATATTGAGCTGCTTGGCAAGGATCTGTCTGTCACCTACAGCCTGGTTCAGCATATATACGAAGTCTGAATTTTCAAAGATATTCTCTACCTCTTTGGATGCGAGTAGATCTTTGACGTTCTGCGTGATACCTGTCGGAATACCGCCCCATTTCCTGAAACGCTTCCAGATCTCTACAGTATAGGCTGCTGTCTGCTCTTCTTTTAACAGAAGGTGCATCTCATCCAGGTAGTATCTGGTAGAACGTCCTTCACTTCTGTTGGAGGAAACCCTGCCCCAGACCTGATCCTGCACAATTAGCATTCCGATTTTCTTAAGCTGCTTGCCAAGATCCTTGATATCAAAGCAAACGATTCTGTTTGTGATATCAACATTGGTTCTGTGGTTGAAGATATTCAGAGACCCCTTTACATATATTTCAAGAGCTGTGGCTACATGCCTTGCCTCTGCCTCATCCTGTTTCAAAAGCTCATTGTAAAGATCTTCCAACAGAGGCATGTTCTCCGGTACAGGATTCTCATAATAATCTCTGTATACCTTACGAATGCATCTGTCGATTACAGTCTTCTCTACAGGAAGAAGTCCTTCCTTACCACCAACGATAAGCTCACACAGAGATAACAGGAACTCTGCCTTTAGTGACACCGGATCATCGTCATCGGAGTAGTTATTGTTGATGTCCATAGGGTTGATATACTGAGTCGAAGTGGTGCTGATCTTAATGACCTGACCACCGAACCTCTCAACAAGCGGTGCATACTCGGCCTCAGGATCTGAGATTATTACATCATCATCTGTGACCAGGAATGCATTTGCAATTTCTCTTTTCGCAGCAAAAGACTTACCGGAACCAGGTGTACCAAGGATAAGACCATTAGGGTTCTTAAGAAGCTTTCTGTCTACCATGATCAGGTTGTTGGAAAGAGCATTTAAGCCATAATACAGGCTTTCATCTCCTGCCTGGAAAAGCTCCTGTGTTGTAAATGGTACAAAAATCGCCGTAGAGCTTGTAGTCATGCCTCGCTGGATCTCGATAAGGTTCTGCGCAAGGGGCAAGCTGCTCATAAGTCCCTGCTCCTGCTGGAAATCGAGTCTTACAAGATTACAGTTATGCTTCTGAGCAATGGACTTTGCCTGGAACACATTATTTTCAAGCTCCTGTTCAGTACGCCCTGTATTCATCACAAGGAAAGTCAGAAGAAACATTCTCTCGTTTTGGCTCTGCAATTCTTTTAACAGGTCTTTCGCATCATTTCCAAAAGTTGCAAGGTCAGAGGGGATGATGTCCATATCATATCCGGCACGAACCGCCTTTTTCTGCTCCTCGATCTTACTTCTGTCAAGCTCTGTGATAGTGTGCTTTACAGTCTTAATAGCCTCATTCTGATCTACGGACTGGATGTGCATGGTCACTATCTGACTTGATTCCATATTGAGGAAATCTGCCAGCATCCTGTCTGAGATATCTGATGCATCAATGGATAAAAAGCTCATGGCTCCGTAAATATTACCCATCTGAAACTTCTTTCCATTTGGAAAGTTGAAGCTGCTTGGTGCAATGAAGTCTTTTACAGTAAGACCTGAGCCCAGGAGATATTTCCAGTCGAAGTTGAATTTATCCCTGTCTCCCATATGAAACTGCTGATGCATTAGAGCAAGTCGCTCTTTTCCGTTCAGGATCTTTGCCTGTACTCCAAGTCTTTTGAAGTTGTTTAGGATATCCGTCTCAATGTGGATAATCCTTGGTTTTGCTGCTCTCATGGAATCCGCATGGATACCAAAGGTCAGATATTTTGTTTTTGTCAGACCATTATTGCCAGCTTCCATCTGATGAAAGAGCATGGTACTATACTCATCTCTTACGCTGTCAAAACCGTCTTTTGCATGAGGAATCGCAATGCTGGTCCTGAAATCATCAATATCTGTAGCCATGTTCATGAAGGAAAGCTCAAAATGTACTGAACTGTCAAAGAAGTTAAGGAATGCACACCATTCCTCGAAAATCTCTGTCTTATCCTCCTGAAGAGCAAGCTGATAGTTGATATCCTGAAACTGAATTGTCTTTGTATAGTAGTCTGTTCCGATCCTACAGATGCCATCCTGAAACATCCTGTCAAAGGGAATACTCTGCTGGGCTGTTCTTGGAATGCCATCATTTTTCTGAGCATTCTTTATGATCTCTCTGATTTCTTTCTGCTCAGCCCTTGTCAGGTTAGCAGGCATTTTGAAATCTCTTTTCTCCTGCTTCTTAAAAAATGAAATCAAGAATCCTTACCTCCTTCTTTTTTGTGTTTGTCATCTCTCATGGCTTGTGAATACATGATGATCTCGTCGATTTCTGTCTGAGCTTTTTCATATCTCACTAATGCCGAGAAGTTATTGTCTGTCTTATAAGGCCTCTGTTTTGGTCTTACGAAGGTTGCTTCTATGAGATGTCCTAACAGGACTTCAAGATGCTGACCGTTCTTTTCATACATAGCCAGGAAGAAAAACGGCATCATGATAACCATCATTCCCATAGCTGCTGTACTTACGGATGCAATCTGCTTTATCAGAAAGAATGACGGCACTCCGAAAAGTGCCGCCACAGAGAAGCAGATCAGCTGTCTTTTAGTCAGATTGAACATCACTTTACTTTTGACCTTTGTAAGATCACGAGGCACCGAAATATACGATGCTGCCATATCTGAAAATCCTTTCTTATTTTTGATTTACAGTGACATTTACTGTGACAGTTTTTGTCACTGTATTCTTCATCAATGTGCGTGAAGCACTGACTTGGCTACTGCTCCGGTCTTAAAAAGCGTAAACGCAAGAAGAACCGTATAGCCCATGACTCCCCAAAGAGAGCCAATGATATCTGTCGTGAATGCTACTGACTGAATCAGTACTGCATATATTCCGACACAGACCATGATCAGGAATCCCTGGAATCCCAGTGCAAACAGTGATCTCAAATAGTTCTGACCAATCATGCTCTGCTCTCTGTTTCCAAAGGTTGCAAAGGGGATTGGTGCAAGGCTGACCATGAGATAGATCTCAATCATCCTCGCATATACAATGACAAAAATCAGAGCTGACAAAAGATATATCAGGAACTGCACAATAAAGGACTGCAAGAATATGGATAAAAGCTCCGGCACTTCCATGGCCTCAAGTGTTGATTCCATGCTTGCCAGGGTACTTGCATCTATCGCTGTACTGCCTGAGATTATTCCTCCGGCATTTGATATAACATGCTGCGCCACATCAAATACTGCCATTGTGATATTCATCGTATTTGTGATAAGTGTTACTGCTACAAAGGTTTTGAAAATCCATTTCCAGAAGATCCAGGTCTCAAAGTTTGCCAGATTGTTATGGCTGATGACCAGCTGTATAAGCTCGTAACAGGCTATGAAGGTCAGAAGTATTCCGGCAATCGGCATGATCACATTTTCTGACAGGTTTCTAATCATGTTGAATACTGCCGGTGAAAAGCTTGCCGGTGTCGTACCTACTTCTGTTGCAATCGCACCTACCTGAGTATTAACTGAGTTGAAGGTGTTATTCAGATTGTTCATAATGCCTGAAACAAGCAGACCTCTTAGCCATTCTTCAATCGATTCAATAATGCTGTCCACTTGTTACCTCCTCTTCTCAAAATGGAGCCAGGGTTTTATGCCCTGACTCCGGCTCTTTCGGACCGATTAAAAAAGTCCGGAAAGAAGAGGAACAAGTGTAGTTCCGATGAGGGCAACACCACCTCCGGCCATGAGCTGTGTTATACCAAGTTTGTTGGAAATATAAGGGTGTACCGAGTAGCTAAAATAATAGCTACTCTGGTACGGAGAAGTTTTATAGAATTGTCTTAAATAGCTTCGGCAACAGAATTTGCCTCTGCGTATTCAGATAGATTGTAAGTCTTTGATTCGTCTGTTGGGCGGAAGTTGTAATGTATCTCCATCGAGATATTTCTTGTTCCGTCCTCAGTAATTTCTTCGTGAACAACAATTTGTTTAATCAAGCGATTAAGGGTGTCAGCATCAAGCTCCGTGATATCGGCATAGTCTTTGATAAGGTCAATCCACTTTCTTGCATTTCCATCATTCTTGCCGTTCTTTGCCAGACGCTTCTCATCATGGGCAATCTGCTTCATCAAGTCCTCAGACTCTTTCTTGGTGCGCTCCACAAGGGAATTGAACATTGGCTCTGTGATTGTTTCTGTAAGAAAGTCCTCATAAGCCTTTGTTGTCATACGCTCCAAAGTTTCCAAGCGGTTCTTTGCCTTGTAGATGTTTCTTTGCAGTAGCTCTTGCTGTTCTCTTTGTTCACTCTCATAAGCAT
>JAEEGG010025218.1_pt1 | contig 11466 bp, 13 predicted proteins | sample 9134161 | NCBI WGS metagenome assembly JAEEGG01 (sample SAMN16246543, study PRJNA631951) | gut metagenome | biome: gut microbiome; feature: rumen; material: CR-attached | host: Bos | place: Iran: Karaj | collected 2018-10 | reverse complement strand
CCATCCGCGTCCCTAAGCCTACATCTTACTCTAAGTCAATCCGTTCTACCTCATTTTAACCATTGTTTAACCATTTTAATGGTTAAACAATGGTTAAACAATCAGAAAATCATTGAGATAAAGATAAACCCGATACTTATGGTACCGGGTTTTAAGGGGTGGCGATGGGTGGACGTCAGATTTTCTTCATGATGATGGAATTTTTCTCGTAGTATATGGTCGAGCCGCCGATATCGTAGTGAAAGGTGTGTTCCTCAGTCACGCTGAGCACCAGGTTTTCGCTGTCGAGTTTGTCGATGTGATAGCGCACTCCCATATAGCCTTGGAAAATGGAGAGCTCATCGCCGTTTATGGAGTAGGTGAAGGTGTCGGTGTCTTCGTCGACTCCATCTTCGTCGGTATATTTGTAGTATGCGACACAGGTCTTGTCCTCGTTGAAGGTGAGAGTCCTCACGTAGCCTTCGGTGGTGGGTTCCGTGGTGGTTCTGTTATGGGATTCGATGGGGTGGTTATACACCGTTCGAGTGGTTTCAGTGATTTTCCATGTGCCAAGGATGAGGTCTTCGTTGTCCTTGGAGCAGGAGACAAATGTTGTCGCAAAGAGGGCGACTAACAATAGTGGGATGATTTTTTTCATAATAATATTTGTTGATTTAATATTTTTTATCGGGCGATGTCTTCGTCGTCAGTGTCGTTGCGTTTGCTGCGGCGGAGGTTCTTGATGTAAATCTCGATGCTCTTGAGTCCCCAGTTGATGAGGATGACGACAGCGACGGCGATGAGGGCTTCGGCCCACATGCCGTAACCGCAGAGGCAACCCACGGCGGCGCTGCACCAGATGGTGGCGGCGGAGGAGAGACCGTGGATGGTGAGGCCGTCTTTCATGATGACGCCGGCACCGAGGAAGCCGATACCGGTGACCACCTGAGAGAGGACGCGGAGGTTGTCGTTGTTCACCGGGCCACCAGCCAACTTGGCGCTCATAATGACGCTCTCGCTTATCAATATAAATATACAAGCACCCACGGCCACCAGCGAGTTGGTGGTGAGGCCGGCCTGACGCTGCTTGAGTTCGCGCTGCGTGCCGATGATGACGCCGGCGATGAGGGCGCAGGCAAGGCGGAAGATGAAGACTTCGGTAGGCATGGCTGTTAAGAGTTATAAGTTACGAGTTTCCAGCGAGGATGACTACAATCTCGCCCTTGACATCTTTTTGGCTGAAATGGGCCAGAACATCGGCGAGGGTGCCACGGGCAGTCTCGGCGTGGAGCTTGCTGATCTCACGGCTGACACTGACCTGACGGTCAGGGCCAAGGACCTCGATGAGTTGTTCAAGCAGTTTCACCAGGCGGTAGGGGCTTTCGTAGATAATCATGGTGCGTCCCTCGTCGGCGAGGGCCTGGATGGCAGTCTGGCGCCCTTTCTTGTGGGGCAGGAAGCCGAGGAACGTGAAACGGTCGCAGGGCAGTCCACTGTCGATGAGCGCCGGCACAAAAGCCGTGGCGCCTGGCAGACATTCCACCTCGATACCCTCTTTGACGGCCTCTCGTACAAGCAAGAATCCAGGGTCGCTGATGCCGGGAGTACCGGCATCGGTGATGACAGCTAGGGAGATACCGCCCTTCAAGCGCTCGACGAGACTCGCCACCGTCTGGTGCTCGTTGAAGATGTGGTAGCTCTGCAACGGCGTGTCTATACCATAGTGCTGCAGGAGTACACGGGAGGTGCGGGTGTCCTCGGCGAGGATGAGGTCGACCGAACGGAGAACCTCGACGCCACGATAGGTCATGTCGCCGAGGTTTCCCACAGGTGTCGGTACTAAGTATAATTTTGAATTATGAATCATGAATTTTGAGTGATTGTCATCCATCGTTTTCGAAATTCATCATTCGAAATTCATCATTAAAGACTACTCCTCTTCGAAGTCGTCGGGGATCTCCATGTCGTGGTAGACATTGGTCACGTCGTCGTCCTCCTCGAGGATGCCGATGACCTTCATGACCTTGCGAATGGTCTCGGTGTCGACCTGACGCAGGGTGTTGGGGATGCGCTGGAGTTCGGCGCTCTCACACTCTATACCTTTCTGTTCGAGCATCTTCACCATATTGCCGAAATCCTCATAGGCGGTGTAGAGGGTCAGGTACTCATCGTCGGCCTCCATCTCTTCCAGACCACCGTCGATGAGTTCCATCTCGAGTTCCTCGATGTCCATCTCAGGCTTGCGGGGGATGACGAAGACACCCTTACGGGTGAAGAGGAAGGCGAGGCTGCCGTTGGTCTCGAGGGTGCCACCGTTCTTGTTCATGATGGCTTTGACATTGGCGACGGTGCGGTTGTTATTGTCGGAAAGAGCCTCGATGAAGAGAGCTATACCATGACTCACGTGGCACTCGAAGGTGAGTTCCTGCATCTGGGCAGCGTCCTTGTCGTTGGCTTTGTTGATGGAACGCTGCAGTGTATCCTTGGGCATGTTGCAGCCACGGGCATTCTGCACGAGCAAACGCAGACGGGGGTTGCTGTCGGGGTCGGGACCGCCTTCGCGCACGGCGATGGTGACCTGCTTCAGAATATTGCTCCACTGTTTCGAGCGCTTGGCATCGGCTGCTCCTTTGGCTCTCTTAATCTTTGACCATTTGTTGTGTCCTGACATAATGATGTTTTTTTTTATTGTTTATTTATTGTTCTATCGTTATTATGTTATAACGTCATTTATTTCATTTTCCACTGAATATATGTGATCGGCATCCCCTGCTCGAGAAACATCTTCTCATAGAAGGTCTGCGTCAGCTTGGCCTCGCCGTTGTAGTCTGTACTATAGAGATTGTCGGTACAGAAAAGCACCTCCACCTCTCGCATCGGCAAGACCTCGTTGAGGGTATAGTCGTACAATTCTTGCGAGTCCGTCTTCAGGTGTATCACGCTTTCAGGCGCGAGGAAGCGACCATAGGTGTCAAGGAAGCGGGGTGACGTGAGGCGCTTATTGGGCTTTTTAAGCTGCGGGTCGCAGAAAGTGATCCATATCTCGTTTACCTCACGGGGAGCGAAGAATCGGTCAATGAGCTCTATGCGTGTGCGGATAAAAGCCACGTTCTTCATCTGCTCCTCGTTGCTGGTCTTGGCACCGCGCCATAGACGTGCGCCCTTGATGTCGACACCAATAAAGTTACGCTCAGGATGTATGCGAGCCAGCGCGATGGTGTAGTCACCCTTTCCGCATCCCAGCTCCAACGTGATGGGATTGTCATTGCCGAAATGCTCGTGCCACTTCCCTCTCAGGGCAAAGCCCTCCTTTTCCAGCTGGTCGAAACCCACCTGGAAAAGATTGGGGAATGTCAAGTTCTCGGCAAACCGCTGTAGCTTATGATGTCCCATCTACCGTCTTCCCTTGATTACAACTTCTTAATGGCAATATCGCCGTCGTACCAGCTCTTGAGATGGTTGTACAAGGCTTCGGCTTTGGTACGTGTCGGTGCGCTGCCCATACTCACATAGTAGCCGTCGTTTTTCTCGATGACATAGGCGTCGCATCCCTGAGAATGCAGTCTGGCAGTCATCTGGATGGCAGAATTCTTTTCCACATAGAATCCGGCGATGATGTCAAAACCCTCCTTGCTGTTTTTAGAGAAATTGACATTGACCGGCATTTGGGTCTCTGCAGTACGCTTCTTATCCATCGCAGCCTGTTCCTTTTGTTTCACCTGCTGCACCTCTGCCGCCGTACGCTGTTTCTCGTCTTGCTGCAGGCCGAGTTCGTTCACCAGCCGCTCCAGCATATCGTTCAGCAGGGTAGGATCCATCAACTCACCCTGCACAGCATAACGTACTTTTTCCGCATAGATCTCTTTCTTCCATCCTTCTCGTTCGCAGAAAGCAGAAACATAATCGTTATACGGTATCAGTCGTTGCACAGCAAAGCGGTCACCCATCAGTTCTTTCATCCTGCGGTCGGCATACTGGCGGACACGGTCCATCATCGCCACCTTGGCACCGGTATAATTGCGCTCCGCAAGAAAATCATTGATGTATCCGCTCATCGCCATACAAACCAGATTACTGTTCCTGTTCATCTGACCATTGTTGTAGACAAGGTCGTCGCAGTTGTATGTCAAGTCGTTGACGGCAGAGACATCCAGATGCTTCCCTCCGACGGTGACATCGGTATTGTTGCCGGCAGACGGTTTCATATAATGGGTATAATAGTAGTATCCTCCACCTGCGATCAGCAACAATAGCAACAGTAGCAGGAGCCACAGCAACCATCTGTGTTTTTTCTTCTCCTCTTTTTCCTCATGATTCTCTTCCACAACAGGGGGAACAGCCACAGGCTCCTCCTCTCGCAGGGACTCTTTTTTCTGCTTGCGGGCACGCTTCTCCGCCTTGGCGGCAGCCTTTTCACGAGCCTTCTCGGCTTTTGCGTGTGCTTTCTCAGCTTTTGCCTCGGCTTTCAGTGTCGCCTTTGACTTGGGCAGTCCGTCAAGTTTTTTCAACGTATCCTGCCAGTCTGTATTATCCTCCTGGACAGCCTGTTTTTCGAGATTCTCCATTGGTTTGGCTTCGGGCTCGGGTTCGGGAACAGGTTCAGGCATAGGTTCGGGCTCGGGTTCAGGCTCAGGCATAGGCTTGGGTTCGGGAACAGGTTCAGGCATAGGCTCGGGTTCGGGCTCAGGAACAGGAACTGGTTCAGGTTCAGGCTCGGGCTTGGGCTCAAAGTGTTCCTCGAATTGTGCAAAGGGATCCTCGCCCTCACTGTGTTCGTATGTCTTAACACCTTCTAGGGGCTTTTCTCCGCTGCCGCCAGCTTCTATCACCAGACCGTCCGTCATCTTGAAGTCACACACTTCGCCGGCCTTGGAAAGGACTCCCAGATCACCGAAACGGTGCTCACCGTTGAGGGACAGCTTGTCGTTCAACGCATCCACATAATTGCGCCACATCTGTCCGGCTATCTCCTCATTCACGCACTCCCGTTCTGCTATCGCACGGACAATTCCTTTGTCGCCACTGCACTCCCTGCTGAGAAAGATCTTCCTTGTGGCAGGATAATAAATCTGCGTCTGCGGGTCGTGCCTCGGTGCCAGCACCTCGCTGTCGAACGTACCGATACCCGGCAGTTCCACACGCCGACCTTCTTTCAATAACTCAACAATTAAATCAGTTATATTCATATTTTTAACTCTTAATTCTTAACTCTTTTTCCGCTGACGCAAGGTCGGCAGGGGTGTCTATCCCGATATTGGCGCAGGGGGTCTCGCGCACTGCGATAGTATATCCAGCCTCCAGCCAGCGTAGCTGTTCCAATTTCTCGCTGTTTTCCAGCGCACTCTGGGGCAACGCACACACCTCTGCCAGCACGCCGCAGCGGAAAGCATAGATGCCTACGTGCTTGAAATAAAGGCCCTCGTCCAGCCACCGTTCCATCTCTTCCCCACGACGGTAAGGAATAGCCTGACGGCTGAAATAGAGCGCCCGTCCATCAGCGGCGCACACCACCTTCACATTGTTCGGCGAAGCCAGTTCTTCCACATCCACTATACGAGTCTTCAGGGTGGCTATGGCCGTCGTCGCATCATCGAAACATCTCACGAGGTTCTCCAGTTGCGAAGGTTGTACGAAAGGTTCGTCGCCTTGCAGGTTGACTACTATATCGTACTGCTCACCTCGCTGACCGAGAGTCCTCATCACCTCGCCACAACGGTCGGTACCACTCCGGTGCTCTGTCGAGGTCATCATGACGCTCTCCTCACCGAAAGTCTCCTTCATGTGGGCGTAAATGCGCTCGTCGTCGGTGGCCACCACGGCGCGTGTCACGCAGCCCGTACCCTCTGCCACCTGGTAGGCATAGTCGATAATAGGCCTTCCTCCCAGCAGAGCCAGGGGCTTGCCAGGGAAACGCGTCGAGGCGTAACGTGCAGGAATAACAGCCAATACCTTCATATCAAAATAACATCCATCAACTCTCCACCTCGCCGAACAGTCCGCCCAGCTCAGCATCGATCCTGTTGATTATCAAGCCCAGGTTTTCCCTGTTCTCCACAAAATCGCACTCGTCGGTGTCCACCACCACCATCTTACCCTCATACGACGAGGCCCAGCGTTCATAGCGAGCATTCAGGTTCGTCAGGTAGTCCAGCCTGATGCCGCGCTCATATTCCCTGCCGCGCTTCTGGATATGCTTCACCAATGTCGGCACATCACCTCGCACATATACCAGCAGGTCAGGTTTGGGGAGCAACTCCAGAACCGCCTCCACCATCTTGGTGTAGGTGGTCAGGTCGCGCGTCGTCATGAGTCCCATACTCTGCAGGTTGGGGGCGAAGACATAGGCATCGTCGTACAGCGAACGGTCACGGACGAAGCTCTCGCCGCTTTTGGCCAACTCGCTCAGCTCCTTCACACCGGCATACAGCGAATGAACCATCATATTGAACGACCAGCGCCGCATGTCCTCGTAAAAACTGTTCAAGTAGGGATTCTCTTCCGACGGTCCGTACACAGCCCTGTAGCCGTAGTGCCTCGACAGCAGCCTCGTCAGCTCCGTCTTCCCTGCTCCTATATTTCCTGAAATCGCTATCCGCATACTCTTTTTTTCATGTCACGCAATCCCATTTCACTTTGATACAGAACTACATGACATTATTATACCATTTAATTTAAAAACGCAAATATACGCATTTTTTTGAAAGTAAACAAAAATATCAAAAAAAAAGTGTATCTTTGCATGTTTGAAACCGCAACGACCATTCTTGCGGAACAAACCATAACTATCATACAACAAGACTATTATGATGAACATTGACAACCTTGACGAACTGATTAAAATGGCCCTCCGCGAGGACATCGGCGACGGCGACCATTCCACCCTTGCCTGCATACCCTCTTCTGCCTGCGGCTCCGCCAAGATGGTGGCCAAACAGGATGGCATCCTCTGTGGCGCCGAGGTGGGCGTACGTGTGTTCAAAATCGTGGACGACAGCCTCTCCGTGACCCTCCTCAAGCACGATGGAGACGCCGTCGCCAAGGGCGAGATCCTGATGACCGTCGAGGGACATTCCGGTTCCATCCTCACTGCCGAACGCACTGCTCTCAACTTCATGCAACGCCTCTCTGGCATCGCCACCGAGACCCACCGCATGGTAGGCATGCTCAACGGACTCCACACCAAGCTCCTCGACACCCGCAAGACCACCCCCAACATGCGCTTGCTTGAGAAATACGCCGTCCACTGCGGCGGCGGCACAAACCACCGCATAGGCCTCTACGACATGGTCATGCTCAAAGACAACCACATCGACTTCGCTGGTGGCATCGAGGCCGCCATCGACCGCACCCACGACTATCTGAATGCCAAAGGAAAAAACCTGAAAATAGAAATCGAGGTACGCGACCTCGACGAGCTGCAGCGTGTCCTCGACCATGGTGGCGTCGACCGCATCATGCTCGACAATTTCGATACCGACACCCTGCGTCAAGCCGTGCAACGCATCAACGGGAAATATGAAACCGAAGCCTCTGGAGGCATCACCGAAAAAACACTCCGTGAATATGCCGAAACCGGCGTCGACTTCATCTCCGTCGGGGCATTGACCCATCACATCAAAAGTCTGGACATCTCCTTGGTGAAAAAATGAGAAAACCAAAGGTACAGTCACGCGCCTCACGAATCAAGTCCATCCGGATCAATCGTCAGGCTCTGGCCAAAAGCATGAAAAAAGTCAAAGACCCCAAGGTCTTGGTGCGTGCCTCGAAAATAAAGGCGCACCACATAGCTCGTCACATTTTGTACAAGCGCTGGGTGCGTGAACTGCTCTACAAGCTCCACAACATCTCCCTCCCAGGTCACAAAGGCGTACCCATCTATCATGTGCTCAACTATTTCTTCATGAGTGCTTTCAATGCCTCCCTCACCCAGCGTGCCAAAGGGCTGGCCTACTCCTTCATCGCGGCAGTGCCACCATTGCTGATCTTCATTTTCTCACTGATAGCCTTCGTCCCTTTCGAGGGAGTCCAACGCGAACTTCTTGTGGGTCTCGACGGCTTTGTGCCGGATAAAATCTATGCCCCCATCAATGAGACCATCAACGACGTCATGTGCCACAAGCACACCACCCTCCTCTCCCTTGGCTTCATCGGCTCTATCATCCTGGCAGCCAACGGCATTAATGGATTCATCCTCTCACTCAACTTTGCCAACAAGAGTATCGAGAAACGACCCTTCCTGCAGCGCTTCGGCATCTGCATCGCCCTGGCGTTCGTGCTCTACCTCCTTGTCGTGCTGGTGCTCATCCTCCTCGTCGGACACAAGCATGTGATGGGATACCTCCTCGTCAAGGGCATAATACCTTTCTCCACCTTTGGCTCCATAGTCTTCCATACGGGGCGGTGGCTGCTGCTTTCCATGGCCACCCTCACAGCCATAGCGCTTGTTTACTACTGGGCTCCCGTCAAGAAACAACGCATCGGCTTCTTTTCGCCTGGAGCTGTGCTGGCCACGGGAATGTTCTTCGTGCTCACCTGGGGCTTCAGCCTCTATATCGATAACTTCAGCCGCTACAACTTGCTTTACGGTTCTATAGGAACCATACTCCTGCTCATGATCTGGATCTACTTCAGCTGCATCGTCCTGCTGGTAGGCTACGAACTGAACATCAGCATCTATAACGGTACCCTGCAAGGCAAAAGCCGCCGTGCAAAGCGTGAACTGAAAGACAGAATACAAATTTTTAAAAATGATAATACAGAAAAACCACGGGAAAGTGGTGCCGAACACAGGCACCGCAAGAGAAAAGTTTAAGATGGTGGCCAAGACCATGGTCAACCTCGAAGAGGTGCTCGCCGACGAACTCCGTGCCTTGGGCGCTGAAAACGTCAATCCCATCACCCGCGCCGTAGAATTCGAGGGCGACATGCGCCTCCTCTACCGCGCCAACTACTGCTGCCGCACTGCCCTAGCCATCCTCAAGCCTTTCGCCGAATTCGACGCCAACGATGACCAGCAGCTCTATGACCAGGTCTATCGTATCGGTTGGGAGAAGCTCCTCAACGTCGACGGCACCTTCATGATCGACTCCACCACCAGTGGCGAGTTCTTCACCCATTCCTATTACGCCGCCCTCAAGACCAAGGATGCCATCGTCGACCGTTTCCGGCGCAACTTTGGCAAGCGTCCCAACATCGATACCGAGCAGCCTGACTTCAAGATCAACCTCCACATCCGTGACAACCATGTCACTCTCCTCCTCAACTCCTCCGGCGATTCCCTTCACAAACGCGGCTACCGTCAGGGTGTCGGTGTGGCCCCCATCAACGAAGTCCTCGCCGCCGGACTTCTCAAACTCGCAGGGTGGGACAACGCAATAACGCAATCACACGATAACGCAATCAACTTCTACGATCCCATGTGCGGCTCCGGCACCCTCCTCATCGAGGCTGCCATGATGGCCAACAACATACCCGCCCAATACTACCGCAACGACTTCGCCTTCCTCCGTTGGAAAGAATTCAACCTCGGCGAATGGAAAAGCGTCAAGAACGAGGAAGACCGCAAGATAGGCTCCCTCGACTTCGAAGGCGAGATCTGGGGCAACGACATCGACCCACAGGTCATTGACCAGTGCGAACGCAACCTAGAATACACCAAGCTCCACCACGACGTCATGCTCCACATCGGAGACTTCGTCGACCAGGAACCCCCCGAGGGCAAGACCCTCATCGTCACCAACCCGCCCTACGGCGAGCGCATCAAGGTCGAAGACCTCAACGCCCTTTACGAGAAACTCGGCGACACCTTCAAACAGCGCTATGGCAAAGACTGCGACGTGTGGCTCATCACTTCCGACTTCGAGGCCATGAAGCACATCGGGCTCCACCCCTCCCAAAAGATACCCGTCCAAAACGGTTCTCTCGACTGCCGCTTCCTCCATTTCGAACTCTACGAAGGCTCCAAAAAAGCCAAGAATCGAGAATAACCCAAATGGCGAATTGAACTGCGCAGTTTCGTTAAACACGGGCAGTTCGCCATCAGATATGCTGAATAGTGCAGAAATAAAGCAAGCTGCTTTGGCCGTGGGATTCGACGCCTGTGGTATCGCACGCGCCGACGCGCTCGCCGATGACGAGTACCCACTACAGGAATGGCTCCGCCGTGGATGGCACGGCGACCTCGCCTATATGGAGCGCAACGCCGCGATGCGTATGGACCCGCGGCTCCTCGTCCCGGGTGCCAGGAGCGTCATCTGCTGTGTCAGTGCCTATCCCCCACCCGACAGCATCGGTGGTATCGCCGCCTACGCCCGCACTCGCGACTACCATAAAGACATCAAGCAGATGCTCATTGCTCTGCGCGAAAGGTTGGGCATCGACGGCAAGCTCTGCTGCGACACCGTACCCATCTCCGACAAGCATTGGGCTGCCCGCGCCGGCCTCGGATGGATAGGCCGCCACACCCTCCTCATCACCAAAGAATGGGGGTCATGGGTCAACCTCGGCGAGATTGTCACTACCGAGGAATGCTCTGAATATGCAGAATACTCCGAACAAACCGACTTCTGTTCAAAATGCGGGAAATGTGTCGCCGCCTGTCCCAACCAGGCCATCGCTCCCGACGGCCCGCCCATGCTCGACGTCCGTCGCTGCACCTCCTACTACACCACCCACCACTCGCGCCCCCTGCCGCCCGACATCGACGTCCGCGGCTACACCCAAGGCTGCGACCTCTGCCAGCTCGCCTGCCCCTTCAACAAAAAGTAAAGAAACTATCGTCCCAGCCTCGTCCAACTGTGGGAACTACCCTGCGGACAACCTAAGGACGAAGGAGTCCTCTGGCTGGGGACGAGGAGGCCGCATTTGCGGCACTGGTAGTTGACATCGCCCACGCGACCGAGGTGGTTCCATGAGTGCGAACTCCCCGCCGGGCAGCCCAACGAGCTGGGCCGGCTGCGACTCATCACCCAGGTGCCGCACTTCTTACAGCAGTAGTTTTCGTCGCCCATCTCGCCGAGGTTCTGCCAGCTGTGCGACCCACGAGCCGGACAGTTGAGCGATGACGGCGTGCCAGTGGCCTTTACCAGCGTGCCACATTTCTTACATTGGTAATTCCTCAGGCCTCCACCCATGCCAGCCACCAAGCCGAGGGTCAGACATAAAACAATCATTCTTGTCATAGCTATCTGTTTTACTTTTAGATTTGCAAAAATACTTCTTTCCTTCATATTATGCAAATATATTATTCTTTTGTATAACAATAACCGAATAAGTATTTGTAAAACTGCCGATTAGAGCGACGGAAAACCTGGCACAGCATTGACAAACTCCAAAAAACAGTATCTGCCATTTTGGCAGACGGGTGTCATTTGGCATAGATATTGATTCCTGTTTTATGCTCTTTAATGTGATTGAAATAAAAACAGAGATATTATGCAAGGCAAACTTAACGTACAGACCGAGAACATCTTCCCGGTGATTAAAAAA
>JAEEGG010025216.1_pt1 | contig 11466 bp, 11 predicted proteins | sample 9134161 | NCBI WGS metagenome assembly JAEEGG01 (sample SAMN16246543, study PRJNA631951) | gut metagenome | biome: gut microbiome; feature: rumen; material: CR-attached | host: Bos | place: Iran: Karaj | collected 2018-10 | reverse complement strand
CCACCCAGACCGTCGCCATCGAGGCGATGCAGCGTCTGACGCCTGCCGATACCGAGACGATCACGGAGATGCAACGCTGGCTGCTCCAGTCGAAGCGCACCCAGGCATGGGATACCCCCATCAACAGCGTGAATGCCGTCTATGCGTTCCTGCAAGGCAGCAATGCCCTCGCCCCGCAGGAACTGTCGGTGCTGAAGGTGGATGAACAGCCTTTGGAACTGCCCAAGGCCACTGCTGCCATCGGTTACGTGAAGACCAACGTACCTGCCGAGAGCAAGACGCTTACCATCGAGAAGTCGTCGGAGGGCACGTCCTGGGGTGCTGTCTATGCCCAGTTCATGCAGCCCACGAAGTCTGTCGAGGCATCAGCCTCCGGTCTCACCGTCACCCGCGAACTTATATCTCCTTCCGGATCTACGGTTAGTGAGCCTGTCGAATCTACGGTTGCTGAGCTTGTCGAAGCAAAGGTGGGTGATCGCGTGAAAATGCGCATCACGATCATCGCCGACCGTGACTATGACTTCGTACAGGTGATCGACCGTCGGGCAGCCTGTATGGAACCCGTGCGCCAGTTGAGCGGCTATACACAGGGTGCCTACTGTACCCCGAAGGACTGTTCCACGAACTATTACATTGATATGCTCTCCAAGGGAAAGCACGTCATCGAGACTGAATACTACATCGACCGTACCGGCACTTACGAGACGGGTCTCTGTACCGTCGGTTGTGCCTATGCGCCTGAGTTCAGGGGTACGGCGAAATCCATCACGATAGAGGTAAAAAAGTAAAAAAACGATATGATGAATTTTCAAGTTAATAAGAAGGTGTCTGGTGTGGTAAAATGGTTTTTACCTTTTTACCTTTTTACCTTTCTTCCTTTAAGTGCCACTGCACAGAAACTGGCAGTGTCCAAACCCGTCCTGGAGTGCGGTCGAACAGGTTTTAAGCAACCTGTCACCGCCACTTTCGAACTGAAGAACAAAGGCCATCGCCGCCTGTTGATCGAGAGCGTGAAACCCGATTGCGGCTGTACCGATGTCGAGTTCCCCAAGGAGGTCGGGGCAGGGGATAAGTTCACCATCAAACTGACCTATGATGCCCGTCAACTCGGTCGTTTCCACAAGATGGCCGCCATCAAGAGCAACGGTTCCAATCAGCCCGTCTATCTCACGATGAAAGGCATTGTCGTGGCAGAACTGGAGGATTATACCGGCAACTATGCCTATAAGATAGAAGACCTCCTGCTCGATAAGAATGAACTCGAGTTCGACGATGTGAACAAGGGCGATGCACCCGTTCAGGAGATCCATATCATGAACGACGGCGCCGATGCGATGACCCCCACGGTGATGCACCTGCCGTCCTATCTCAGTGCGAAGGTCGTACCAGAGAAACTCTTCCCCGGTAAGACGGGCACCATCAGTGTGACGCTGAACTCCGAGAAACTGCGTGACTACGGTCTGACACAGTCCACTGTCTATATCGGTCGCCAACTCGGTGAGAAGGTCAGCGAGGACAACAGCATGGGTGTGAGCATCGTGCTCCTGCCCGACATGAAGAGTTTCGATGCTGCCAACAAGGCCAATGCCCCGAAGCTGCAGATCTCTACCACCGACATCGACTTCACCAACTTTGAAGGCAAGTCGAAGAAGACGGCTGAGGTCATACTGGAGAACACTGGTGCCTCGGTGCTGCAGATCTCCTCGATGCAACTCTTCACGCGCGGTCTGAAGGTCACCCTCGACCAGCGTGAGATCCAGCCGGGACAATCCGCCAAGATCAAGATCACGGGAATCGCCAGTGAACTGACGAAGGTGCGCACCCGTCCGCGTATCCTGATGATCACCAACGATCCCGACCATGCCAAAGTAGTCATCAACATTAAGAAATGATATGGAACATCCCGAGAACAGTTCAGAATATGCAGGCCTGCAGGTGAACAGCGGCGTCGAACAGCCCTCGATCATCAACCCCTATCTGAAGCGCAACCGTTTCCGTCGTCGTGAACTCTCACCGGCAGAGATGGTGGAAGGCATCCTCAAGGGCGATGTCACCGTCCTCTCACAGGCCGTCACGCTCATCGAGAGTGTGAACCCCGATCATCAGGCGCGTGCCCAGGAGGTCATCAACAAGTGTCTGCCCTATAGCGGCAACAGTGTCCGTGTGGGTATCAGTGGCGTACCAGGTGCCGGCAAGTCCACCTCCATCGACGAGTTCGGCATCCACGTGCTCCGTGAGAAGGGCGGTCGTCTGGCAGTCCTCGCCATCGACCCCTCCAGTGAGCGCACCAAAGGCTCTATCCTCGGCGATAAGACACGTATGGAGAAACTCGCCCAGCATCCCGACTCCTTCATACGCCCTAGTCCGTCGGCAGGCTCCTTGGGCGGTGTCGCCCGTAAGACGCGTGAGACGATCATCCTCTGTGAGGCAGCAGGCTTCGATAAGATCTTCGTCGAGACCGTCGGTGTCGGACAGAGCGAGACCGCCTGTCACTCGATGGTCGATTTCTTCCTGCTCATCCAGGTGGCAGGTACGGGCGATGAACTGCAGGGCATCAAGCGCGGCATTATGGAGATCTCCGACGGTATCGTGATCAACAAGTGCGACGGCGACAATGTCGATCGTTGTCAGATGGCGGCCACGAACTTCCGCAACGCCCTCCATTTCTTCCCGATGCCCGAGAGCGGATGGACGCCCAAGGTACTCTGTTATTCGGGCTTCTACGGCACAGGCGTGAAGGAGATCTGGGATATGATCTACCAGTATGTCGACTTCGTGAAACAGAACGGCTACTTCGACTATCGCCGCAACGAACAGTCGAAATACTGGATGTACGAGAGCATCAACGAGAACCTGCGCCTGAACTTCTACAACAACCCCGTCATCAAGGCCCAGTTGCAGGCAGCTGAGCAGACGGTCCTCGCCGGCCAGAAGACCTCCTTCATCGCCGCCCAGGACCTGTTAGACCTATACTTTAATAATTTAAAATTATGATTCAAATAGAAATCGATGAAGGCAGTGGCTTCTGCTTCGGAGTCACCACCGCCATAAAGAAAGCCGAGGAAGAACTGGCACAGGGCAAGACCCTCTACTGCCTCGGTGATATCGTACACAACGGAATGGAGTGTGAACGTCTGCGAGAGATGGGACTGATCACCATCAACCACGACGATATGCGCCAGTTGCATGACGTGAAGGTACTGTTGCGTGCCCACGGCGAACCCCCTGAGACCTACGAACTCGCCCGTCAGAACAACATCGAGATCATCGATGCCACCTGTCCTGTGGTGCTCCAACTCCAGAAGCGCATCAAGAAGCAGTATGATGAGAATGCCTCACAGATCGTGATTTTTGGGAAAAAAGGCCACGCCGAGGTCCTCGGCCTCGTCGGTCAGACCGAATCCAAGGCCATCGTCATCGAGAACTTCGATGAGGTGACAAAACTCGACTTCTCCCGCGACATCTACCTCTACTCCCAGACCACGAAGTCGCTCGATGAGTTCCATCGGATCATCGACTACATCCAGTCGCATATCGCCGAGGGCGCCACCTTCAAGAGTTTCGATACCATCTGTCGCTCGGTAGCCAACCGCATGCCGAACATCTCCAACTTCGCCACGAAACACGACCTGATCCTCTTCGTCTGCGGTCGGAAGAGTTCTAACGGCAAGGTGCTTTTCAACGAGTGTCTACGGGTGAACCCCAACAGCCATCTGGTCGAGGATCCTTGCGAGATACTTCCCGAGTGGTTGGAGGGCATCCAGACCGTCGGCATCTGCGGTGCCACCAGCACCCCCCGCTGGCTCATGGAACAATGCCGCGACGCCATCCTCAAGATGACATAACCGCCAACCATAAATCAGGGGCGAGCCGATTGGCTCGCCCCTGATTGTAACTTATGCAAAGAAACCTTGTTGCTCTAACTCAACTATTATTTTATTATTATCAGTTATTATCAGGGTCTGTCCCCTGTGCTAAGATCCTGAAAAAAGCCCCCCAAACATTTGGTTATTTCAGAAATAATCCTTACCTTTGTGCCCGATAATAATTGTCGAACTTTAAAAATAAGACTATGGACGAATTGCAAAACATTCAGAATCTCATCTATGTCATTCGCGGACAACGAGTGATGCTCGACTTTGATCTGGCTATGCTTTATGAAGTAGAGACACGTTCATTAAACCAGACAGTAAAACGTAATATCAGACGTTTCCCAAAAGATTTCATGTTCCAACTTACAGAAGAAGAATGGATGCTTATCTCATCACAATTTGTGATGACATCAAGAATAAAGCGACCTAAGAAATCACTTCCATACGCTTTCACAGAATTAGGTGCCTTAATGCTTTCCAGCGTACTCCGTAGTTCTGTAGCTGATGAAACGAGCATTAAAATAACAAGAGCATTTGTAGCAATGAGACAAATGTTGTCCTTCTCAACCATTCCTGAGAAAGTTGTTACTTTAGCTCAAGAACTCTATAAACTAAAAGAAGAAGTCAATGACATTCTTGCCGATCAGAACGACATTAACGAAAGTACCCGAGCCCAACTCGACGCTATCAGCACTGCCCTTGCAGAACTCCAAGCCAAGCCATCTGAGAAGAAGACTCGCAAACCTATCGGCTTCATACAACCAGAGGACGATGATAACGATAAACAATAAGATAATGTTTTTAGTTGTAACCCGTCGTGATGACGGATGATTTTCATAGTTTAAGATTAAAGTTATTATTAGGGCTCAGCGGAGCCCATTTTTTTGCCTCTACGCCTTGTTTTTTCGCAACGTTTCCTTGCAAGATTAAAATATTATTTGTACCTTTGCAACGGATAAGTCGTGGTAGGACGATGTATATGGGTCGTGCGAAGTCCCCGCCAGCATAGCATCACGCTTCTGCGTAAACCTCCTTCATGTTCCAGGGGCAAATTTAAAGGGCATCCAATTGGAGGCCTTTTTTTGATTGAGATTTTGTAGCCAAATAGAAGAATATTAGAAGCAATATGAGTAAGTTAGATTTTGAAAATGCGAAATTATATCTCATAGACCTCCTGCGGGCTTATGGCCACAGGTTGATCATCGTAAAGATTAAACAGAATGGTGAAGAGGTGGAAGTTATGGCGAGAACCTTTGTCAAACGCCAACTCACTACCGCTGGTATTGAATTTCCATACAATGAACTCAACAAGAATTGTACGAAAATTATTAATCCAGATTTGGATAATGACGAATTGAGTATATTGTTCCATAGGGCCGTCTTTGATCTTGAAACAGCTTACTTGGAGGAATTCTGCAAGGGGAAACCAGAAGCAGAGGCGTATGTCAATTCTGTATATAGTTGGATTGAGCAGAAACAGGAGTGGCTTAATTGTACTTTCTCATATTATGCAGGAGAAGATATAGAGCCATTCCTTGAAGAGAAACCAAAGCCAAGATTGAACAAAGGTGATTTGTCTGTCGACCTCGATGTGTCAGAGGATAATGTGAAAGCTCTAAAGAAGATGGGCTTTAAGCAGATATCCAGTGTTAAGGCAATGATGCAAGTGTTCTGGGCATTCGCATCACATAGAAAACCTATTGAGAACGCCATGAAGGATGCCATATTTTCAATTACGGTAGATGAAGATGCTGCGGACTATCTTGCTTCATATCGTCATTTCTATAACAGTTTCATACAGGCGAAGATTGAGAGAGATGCTTGGCCTATTGAAGAGGAAAAGGTCAAAAAGCACCAAGCCGAGTTAAAGGCACTGAACAAAAGACATCAGAGCGAACTAGAGGATCGAAATAATAAGCACAAGAAGGAAATAAAAGAGCTTAAAAGAAAGTATCATGAGGAATTACATAACAAGCTGCTTCAATACAAAGAGACTAATAAAAAATGTAAGGTAGTTATAAGAAAATTCCGTCAAGAACTCCTTAATCCTCGTGGCAAAGTCCATCAGATTTATGACCTAACAAAGGAAGAGGACATAAATGACTTTATTTCGTGGTTCCGGATTATACACAGGAAAGTTAAGAACCAGACCATTAAGAACATTGTCAAGATGACGTTCTCTGAGGATGAAGAAAAAGCGGAGTTATTTATAAAGATGGTAGAAGAATATAATTCCAGTCTTTTGGTTGATGAAGATATAGACGAAGATACCAATACAAACAAAGCCATCGACTCAGTGTTGAGTGATGGCTTGTAAAAGTGACGGTCGTTGTTCTGATGGGCAATAAACTTTTTGCTCCAAGAGTTTGGTAGTTCCAAAAACTTGTCGTATCTTTGCGGTCGAATAAATCATAAGATGACTGAAGAACATATCTTAGGATACGAGATACTTGAAGAAGAGAATAACTCCTTGCTGGTGGCAGAGGGTTATTCATGGCGGGGGTTTGCCGATGAATTGCAAGAGTTGCACTATCTGAAAGGCGCTCGTTTCATTAATCAACTTAAACAGATTACCTATTACGGCGAATTTCATCCTATAGAGGGAGAAACGAATATCTATAGTGCAGTTGGAGAAGAAAGTGATGATTATGAAAACCTGCTCAATGCTGCCCGTAAAGCAGTAGAGCATGGCTATTGTGTGTTTATCCTCCCCAACCCCCAAGGTATCCGTACCGCAGACTTTATCTTCGAGCGCAAGGGAGTGTATAAACTATATGACTTAAAGACAATCATGGGCAGATCGTCTGTTAGTAATAGATTGCTGGAGTCTATAGGACAGGCAAATCGTGTATTATTGAATATGGCTGTTGATTACAACCCTATAGCTTTAGCTCGTAACGTTAAGTCTTATTTCGAAAAGAATCCGAAAGCTGTTGAGGTCTTGATATTTAAGGGACATAAGTGCATTTCCGTTCTAAGAGAAGATGTGCAGAGCAAGACATTCCATAAACTGTTCATAGCAAAATACATAAAATAAAAAGAGTTGCCAAAGCAACTCCTTTAAAATGGGCAGTATCGATAAAGCCTTACCCTCACGCGGGATTCTACCCGGATAGCCAATATATAACCATTGACGCTGCAAAGATAAGAACTTTATTTGTAACTTGCAAATTTTGGAGCAGCAAATGCAGAAAAAACTTGTTTTCTCTGCTGCGTCGTGACAAAATTCGAGCATTAGCTCAAGTTTTTAGCCAATTTTTTATCTGTTTCCTTTTGCTCTATTATGAGTCTTACACAGCATTTGGCAGTTGTCGATGGTCGTTTCGCCGCCTTTACTCCAGGCCGTTACATGGTCGGCATCCATCTCTTCTAACTTCCAGATACGATGCGCGTTCTGATCGTGACCGATTGCGCAATAAGGACAGTTACTGATACCCTCTGCCTTGGCCTTATCCGTCTGCTGCTGATACACCTTACGCATGGTGGGCTTATCGAACAGACGCACATTCAGCAGGCGAGTCTCTTTACAACCGCCCAGTACAAACTCAAAGATGCCCTTATGATCTGACACGTAGTCATCAGCATACAGCTCTGCTACCTTTGCCGATAGCTCATTGTGGTTATAGGCATTCGAATGGAATCGCTCATACAGATCGCCCCAGTTCAATCCCTGCATCTCAGGATAGATGTCGTTGAAGAGGTTGTCAGCCCAGTCGATGACCGTATTGAAATAGGTCTTGATTTCCTTGATGTTGTCATCTTTACGATGAGCACTCATATACCCATCCACATTGCCCTTGCTCACCCATTTCAGGGCTGTAGCTAAGAACTGCTGACGGTTAGCCGGTCCCTTTACAAAACTCTCCCAACGTTGTATGTTGGCGTTCTGCGAATTGCTGAATTCCTCCTTGCAGGCCGTCACGAACTTTCCGCTGTAGATGGCGTTCAGTTCCTCTTGCTCGTTCAAAGGGATACCCGCTATGTTGATGGTCTTAAACCACTCCTTGATTTCCTCCTCCGCATGTTGGCCTTCGCCCTCACAGATATACACCAGCAGCTCTGTCTTCAGGATCTTCTGCTGCAACCCTTCATTCAGACCGTCGAATATCTGTTCCAGCCCATTCACCTTTACGGCAAACTTATTCTTCACAAACCGCCCCAACGAGGTGATTCGTTGCTGACCATCGAGCACTTCATATTTCCCAGTCTCTACATTATTATTAAAATATATAAGGCCGAGGGGATAGCCTTTCAATACGGATTCTATCACTGCCACATCGCGTTTGCCATCGGCATAAATGTAGTTGCGCTGATACTCTGGCTGAATCACCAGCTGACCAGCCATGCCATAAACGCCTTTACCTTCGAATTCGTTGTAGTCGAAGCCGTCGCAGATCTGTTCTACGGTATAGATCTTTAGTTCTGTCTTCATAAGCTTATTGTTTTTTGCGGATTAGTATTCTTCTATATGGAAGTTCTGGGATTCCGTCTTTGATATAGTAGAGATCTCCATTTCGAAGTCCTTTATTTAGTTTCTTTAGTTCACGAGGATAGGGCTTTAATCCCAATTCCAAACCATAGTCACCATGTGGGTGTCCAATAATCTCAAATTGCTCTGGGCAATATTTGTCTAAGAACGTAATAGGCACTCCCATTGTTCCTTCATAATCTGATGGGATTGCATCTGTAAATGGAATGTCTATTGCATCGTAATTTGCATAGTGAATATATTCCTTCCGCCCACGGATTTCCTTATGTTTACTATGCTTGAAGTTCTCAACCATTGTCATTAACCGCAGAGGTTCATGGCGACGACCATGATCAATGTTAGTAAACCAACGTACCCCTTTTACACGAATATATTTGTTCCCATTTTCGTCAACTCGCCATCCGGAAGCCTCAAGTGGGTAAGTGCTTGGAACACCAAACTCTCTATCGCCACTACTGATACTTATGCCCATCCACATTTTGTTATCCTTGATTAAAGGAAAAACCTCTTTATAAGAGATTGCATTAACGTTCCCGATTATCACAAATAGTTTCCCCGAATCCATCAGCCATGCTACGAACTCCCTGAACAGCGAGAACGGCGGATTTGTGATGATGATATCTGCTTCGTCTCTAAGCTTTGTTACCTCCTTGCTGCGGAAATCACCGTCGCCCTCTAAGTATTGCCATTCCAGATCGTTGATGTCAATACGATTGTCGCCTGTGATGTCTTGCTCCAACACGAATATTTTGCCGTTTGTCTTTGTCTTGTCTGCATTGAAATGGGGCTGCGAGGTCTCGAATAGGGTAGGCTGATACGGCATCTTGTACTTCTTGCTCTCGGGGGCGTAACTGGTAGAGATGAGTTTCTTCAGTCCGAACAACTGAAAGTTCTGGGCGAAGAACTTCGTAAAGTTGCTCCACTCAGGATCATCACAAGGCAACAGTACTGTCTTGTCACGAAACACATCTGGGTTGTAATCCAGATAAGCGTTTATCTCTTTTTGTATGTCAGCATACTGCGTATAGAACTCATCGTTCTTCGCAGTCTTTGCATTTGCAAGGTTTGTATTGGCCATACGCTATGCATTGATGCGTATTGCTTATCTTCGGAGCAGACAGCAGAGCACAAAAAGACATGGACGGTATTCCTATCCATGTCCTAAAGGCTCTCGCATGCCTGCAAAACCAGATAAGTCACGCCCATGCTAAACGCACAGACGCTTGCGACTTATTCTTCGGTTTTGCTTTTCTGAATTTGCGAGATTCTTAGGACAATCCGAATAAACAGCAAACGCTTGTTATATTTTACCCTTAAAAGTCACACCGGCGTTCACACTTGAATATCGTGCCAGTGATCGTTTGCAAAGGTACGAATAAGTGAGCACAATACAAAAGAAATCTCGCTTTTTTTGCGATATAAGGGTAGAAAACATGCGCAGTTGACATCATAATTGTGCATGGAGGTTTATTAATATACAAACAATCTCTAGATTTTTTGTATAATTAAATATTTTGTTTTATTTTTGCGCATCAAAAACAGAACAGACAATGAGAAAGGTGGAATACTATAGTGGCCCAGGTATTTGTTGTTGGGCGGCATTCCTAAAGAGTGGCGCGTTGCGCGAAAACTCTCCTAACCAGGTTCTCCTATGCCCAATCCTATGGCCAAATAGGCAGAACTAACGCATTGTTCTTGTAAAAAAGAAGATGTAACTTCTCTTGCGTACATTCGAGTTTTTATATTTGCTGAATTTGTAAGACATAATAAATAAAATGAAAAAGCGAATCACCATCAACGACGACACCATGCTGTCTGATCTGTTTGATGAGAATTATCATAATGAGTTAAGAACCATCATAGACTCGTTTAGACCTCATCTTCTATATGATGATCCGAAGATCGATGCTTTGGCATTGAATAACTACGTTTTCGATTATACGAAGATAACTGCTAAGCAAGTCTATATGATGCTGATTGAACTGATTGAGAAAGGCGCCTTGCTTGTAACGTTGAAGGTTTTTGCAAGGTTCCTGTTCGATCGTTCCAATCTAAGTAGGACCTATTCTACACTCTATGTATTGATGACTCGGTATCGAACAGAATGGTGGATGAATAAATAGGTTTATTATTATACAAAAACAGCCCAGAAACAATTGTTTTTGGGCTGTTTTTGTTGTACCTTTGCAGTGGCTTTCAAAAAGAGCCATTAACTCTCTAAACCTAACAAGTATGAACAAAACAACGTATTTCAGATTATTACCGAGGGGCGCCACCATCCTGAGTGGCGCCCTGACATGGTTGGCTGTTGCTGCCACCGACACGTACAACGAATATCTATCAATTAACACTACAAATTATGCAACCCCTATTCAATCCCCACATGCTCCTGTCGGAGCACTTCTCGCTCAGCGAGATGCTTGCCTCGGAGACTGCCGAGAAGCACCACATCCCCAACACGCCACTGAAGCGCCACATCACGGCGCTGCAGAACCTTGCCGTGCGTTGTCTCGAACCCACGCGCCAGCACTTCGGCCTGCCCATTCAGGTCACCTCGGGCTACCGATGCCCCCAGCTCAACGCCGCCGTGAAGGGTGCAAGCAATTCCCAGCATCTGGAGGGCGAGGCCGCCGACATCACCATCCCCCGTAGGCACTGGCCCTTCTGCTACACCAGCAGCGAGCAGATCGCCCGCCTGCTCTTTACGTGGATGAAAGACAATGTCGATTTAGACCAGTTGATCCTGGAGCATAGCGGTCTCTCATGGTGGGTTCATGTGTCCTGCCGCATCAACTACCGCCGCAACCGCCATGAGGCCTTCAAACTTGAGAAGCAATGAAGAACAAAGGTTTTATCAAGCTCTATCGTAATGTGCTGACAAAACCCGAGATGACCGACCTTGTTGCAGAACATGGCGCGGAAGGCTTCGGTGTGTACATGATGCTTCTGATTTATCTCGCACAGTGTGACGACTTTGAAGGGGCTTTCACCAATGGACTGCTGACTCAGATTGCTGTTCAGGCTCATAAGTCACGCAAATTCGTGCGTCATATTGCCTGCGATTTCCATCTCTTTGAGATCCCTGGAAACCGGTTCAGGATTGCG
>JAEEGG010025212.1_pt1 | contig 11467 bp, 10 predicted proteins | sample 9134161 | NCBI WGS metagenome assembly JAEEGG01 (sample SAMN16246543, study PRJNA631951) | gut metagenome | biome: gut microbiome; feature: rumen; material: CR-attached | host: Bos | place: Iran: Karaj | collected 2018-10 | reverse complement strand
TGTGATACCCAATGTCGTCAATCTTAATCATAGTGGACAATATAGTAATTGTCAGTCTAAATCTGTCATTTTTGTAGGCAGATTGTCCTTACAGAAAGATGTACATAGTCTTTTGCGAATATGGTCTATAGTTCATAAGCGTTTTCCAGAATGGCAATTGCATATTTATGGTGATCGTGGGGAAGAAGCAGAGTCAATATTTCATGCTGTAGAAGGAATTGATGCGAATATTTCGATTCATGAACCTACGTCACTAATATTCGATAAGTATATAGATAGCTCCATGCTATTATTAACTTCTCTTTACGAACCATTTGGATTAGTACTTCCTGAAGCCATGAGTTGTGGCTTGCCTGTGGTGGCTTTTGATTGCCCTTATGGCCCATCGGAGATTATTATCGATGGTGTTAATGGCTTCTTAATTAGGAATCGCGATGTGCAAGAATTTGCCCAAAAGGTTTGTTTGTTGATAGAAAACCAGGAGATGCGTCTGCAATTGGGAAGGGCCGGAATTCTATCTGCTCGACGTTATGAAGCAAGTAGAATTCTTCCTATGTGGAAAGCACTTTTTCGACAACTTTCAGGGAAATGTTGAATTAGTTCGCATGTTATTTGCAAGTTTCCTAATTATTGCTTATCTTTGCACCATATAAAAGAAAATAGAGAACAAAAACAGAACAATCATGATACCAAAGATTATTCACCTTTGCTGGCTCAGTGGAGACCCCTATCCACCAAAGATTGCTAAGTGTCTTGAGAGTTGGAAGAAGTATCTGTCAGATTATGAAGTGATGCTGTGGGATACTAACCAATTCGACTTGAGTTCCTCCATTTGGGTACGTCAGGCGTTTGAGAAGAAAAAATACGCATTTGCGGCAGACTATATTCGTTTCTACGCTCTATATCACTACGGTGGCATTTATTTAGATTCTGATGTTGAGGTGCTCCGTAGTTTTGACGACTTGCTCGACCTGCCATACTTTATGGGGGCAGAGAAGGCACAGACGCCAGAGGCAGCCATTATTGGTGCAGAAAAGGGATGTGATTGGATTAAGGCTTGTTTGGACTATTATCATAATCGCCCATTCATCAATGAAGATGGTAGTTTGAATATCAAGACAGTTCCTGACATCATGATTCGTCAGATAGAGCAAATTAAACCGATTCGTGTCTTGTCCCTAGAAGATAGCTTGAATATTCGTAGGTTGGATATGCAGAAAGAGGTGTTGGAGTTTAACGATGTGTTTTTCTCACCGAAAGTTTTTGATTCTCGGAAGGTAGAAATAACGCCATACACATATGCTATCCATCATTATCAGAATTCATGGTTTTCACCTAAAGCTAAGTTTTATTATCGTGTTCGTGCCTTCTTAGTGAAACTTTTTGGCCAAAAAAACATTCGCAAGGTAGAGGTCGCTATAATGCCATGGAAATTTAAATAACAATATATATGGTGGATTTAAGTATTATTGTTCCAATTTATAATGTAGAACAATACGTTTCAAAGTGTATTGAAAGTTTGTTTTGCCAAGGGTTAGATGAAGATTGTTTTGAGGTTATTATAGTGAATGATGGAACCAAAGATCAGAGTATGGAGATAGTCTCGAACTTTGTTAATCAGCATTCTAATATTTTTGTTGTAAATCAAGTTAATCAAGGGCTGTCCGTTGCAAGAAATAATGGCCTTGCTTATGCAAAAGGTCGCTATGTCATGTTTGTGGATTCAGATGATTTTATTGTCGAGAATAGTTTGATATTATTACTTCCATTAGCTTTGAAATTTTCAGTAGATGTGCTGATAGCTGATTTCCAAAAAAAAACAGATGAGGAAATAGAAAAAAACATATTCCATCATGACAATAAAGAATATAAACCTTCCTTGATGAGAGGTAGAGAAGCGTTTCTGGATTTTTTTGATCCTTCACAGTGTTATGTCTGGCGTACGATATATCGTAAGGGTTTTATTGAAGAGAACCAGTTATCTTTTATACCGAACATTTATTTTGAGGACGTTCCTTTTACAATTGAATGTTATCTTAAAGTGGAAAAAGCCTTGTTGTTTCCACTGCCTTTTTATATTTATAGGCAACGTCAAAGTTCAATAGTATCTTCAGTTAATAGAAAGAAATTGTTGGATATGAATCAGATAATAACCCATTTGTGGAAAATGTTAGATGTGGAAAAATTATCAAAGAATGATTATAGAAAGTTGCAAGATGCAGTCTTTGTTACTTTTTCGATTGAAATGTGGTATCTTTCTCACGAAAAAGGAGTATTCCCTTTTAGGAAAGATATTATAGGAGATTTGAAAAGAAAAGTCCCGAATCTATGTTTCAGTCATGGGACTAAGCAAAAGTATATTTCTTTTTTTTATAGGTGGATGCCCTACACATATTTGTGGATTCGCTCACTTTAGACTTTCAAATAGAGATTTCCATTGTTCCATGATATGACCAACTGTAAATGCCTCAGACCGATTAATGGCGGCTTCCGAAAAAGCCTTTCTGAGCTTGGCATTTTCTATCAAGATGGACAATTTTTCTGCAAATAGATTGATATTGTCATTTTCAATCAAGAATCCACAGTGATTATCTTCAATAATACTAGAAGGTCCAAATGGACAGTTAAACGCAATGCACGGAACACCGTGTTTTAATGCTTCTAAAAGAACGAGTGCAAAACCTTCGTAGTACGAAGTCATTACACAGATGGAGCTCTTCGTATATTCATAGCTTATTGTATCTGTAAACTTATGAATAGTGATGTTTCTTATGTTATTCTTCACAACATCTTCTTTTAAGTCTTTTTCCAATTCTCCTTCTCCGAAAATATCCAGCAACCAGTCCGGATGTTTTAATTCAACAATTTTCCATATCTTTATAAGTCTGTCATAGCCTTTCTCCCATGATAAACGTCCAACGGCAATAACCCTTTTTCCTTCACACTTACTAATATGATGGATAGGCATAATAGTAAAATTGGGTATAACTTCTACCCGTTTTGCTTTATTCCACAATTCTTTATCTCCTTGAGTTAAAGTCACCACAGCATCAGCTTTTTTTTCTATCGTACGAAAATATTTTTTACGATAAAGACTTAGAAATAGCTTGGATATCAGATCCTGATGTTGGCTCATGCCTGATTGGGTGAAATGTCTGGCTTCGTGGCATTCTACGATAATCTTTGCTTCACAGTCAATGTTACATACTATGTCAGCCTTAAAATGTCCTATTCCAATCAGCATATCAGGTTTTATATGTTGTATTTCTTTCGTTAGCAATTCTCGAAGTTCTTTATTTATTGCATATTTTACCCAAAGCCTTTTTGGATATTTGTATTTATATTGCGAAAAGTATGGAAAACCAAGTTTAATTTGCTTGACTTTTTTTGAGGTGCAGAAGGAGTTTTTTTCATATGGATGTTGAATGCAGGTAATGATAGTTACGTCATAACCGAAATGATTTGCTAGGTAATTAGCCTTTTCTGTGATCATCCTTTCTGTTCCACCTTTAGTTGCTATAGTTGAATATATGTACACAATCTTCATTTTTTTTAAATGGTCTCCTTAACCGATAAACATAGAATTGACAGAGAGATGCCGATATGCTTTCCTCTATCTGAAGTGTCTGTTCTGTTTGGTTTACTGCACGTTGTTCCATAAGGAGGTAGAATGGCCCCTTTTTAGTTGTTTTCATTGTTTTCTTTGATTTCTTTTTGTTTTAATGAGATATCTATATGTCGGACGAACGAAGTCATCAAAAATCTTACCGTAGAGATATCTAAGATAGATAAGCAACATGGGAAAATGCTGGAAGACGAAAGAGAAGATCCTTTGCTTAGCATTGTCTTTGAATGTCATGTCAGGTGCCAATTCTTTTATGAATCTTATTGTTTCCTTCTTTTCAGAAAGTGGGCATTCATCTTGCGAAATGAAATAAATGGCCAACGTCAGACGCGTGAACATGTCGTTTTTAAACTTCTCAAGGAGCTGGGGTGAATGGCATAAACTTGACAATTGCCATGTCTTGACAATAGCAATGCCGAAATCGTATGCTTTATATAAGTTGAAAAAAGCTGTTGCTGACCCAGCTCTTTGTCTGTAAATATTCAGTAGTTGGGAAGTCCTAATGCATCTTTTTGCTTTAAGATAACATTCGTTTGTAAAAGGTACGTCTTGAAACTTGATACGTGGGTAAAAAGAAATGTGGTTGTTTGAAAGGAATTCTTTTCTGAAAAGGCTCCGCCACACGTAACATTCATGAGGATTAAGTTCCTCTATGAATAGTTGCTCGCCAGTCAATTCTCTGGTCGAAATATTGTCTTGCGGATGATGCTTGTAGTTGGCTATCTCATCATTGTCCATTTCCAGAAAGTTAGCAACAACAATGTCTGCTTTTGTGTCGAGTGCCAGCTTTAATAGTGAGGGAACACTGTTTTTTATTAGCAAGTCATCAGGATCAGGCATGAGGATATACTCTCCTTTGGCTACTGCAATGCCGTTGTTGCGTGCTGCGGACAACCCTTGGTTCTCCTGATTGATGACCGTGACATTATCGTGATTGCCAATGATATCGGCAATCTCTTCCATACTTCTGTCTTCAGTGCCATCATTGACAATAATGACTTCAAAGTCCGAATCATCCAAGCCTTGTCTGAAAATGCTTTCAATGCAAGGCCGAATATACTCTTCTACGTTGTAGACAGGAACTATGATAGATAGTTTAGTCATGATGGCCTACTGAATATTGATTCTTAGTTGTTTTTATGGTGCAAAGATATAAAAGATTATTGAATAATCAAATTATTTGATGGCTAAATCTTCCTAAAAGTGCAGGAAAATGATGTTTGCCAAGTAGAATGACGGGATAGAGCAGGGCTGTTATGAGGATAGCCAGCGGTATGGTCTCATACCATTGATAGCAGATGGTGCCATTGATATGGAACAGATACTCAAGGGTAAAGTTGGCGATGGTGACGAGAACGATGTGGAGGCCGATGATGACCAGCGTGCCGATGGAGAGATTGGTGATAACGGCTGATCTGTAATTGTTCAAGAGCTTGCAGCCGTAAAGTACGCCAAATAGGAATGTGACGTTGACGGGGTAGAACAGGACGATATGCAATAGATGCTGGTCTGTGTAGAAAGCATGAAGATGCCACGCAAATAGTAGGATGCTGACAGAGAAACATGAGATACAGCCAACGAAATCAAGCCTAGGTTTAGTCTTTCTGAAGAGTTGGCGCTGCCCCATGACGTATCCTATATAATAATAAGGTAGATTGCGCATCAGTCCCATTTGGGTTAGGTTTGGGGCGAAATACCAGTATTTGTTGGCTGCATAGAGGACAAAGGAAATCACGCAGAGTGTGATCATGATGTAATGTTGATGCCTCGTTTTCCGACTTAGGTCAATAATGACGTGCATAATCAAGATGGCAGGCAGATACCAAAGCGGACCGTTGAGCGGTTCGCAGAATGTGTTTTCATGTTGTAGCATGATGGTTCCGACGATGGGGCGCATGGCTGCGAAGAAATCTGGCATGGTGTTGTTCGTCAGATAGAATTTCAACAGCCAATAGGGATAGACGATGGCATTATATAATATATAAGGTATAATCAGACCGTACCAGTATTTCCGCCAATTCTCCTTGTCACTTCCACGATCTTTCTTTAGATAGCCGGAAATGAAGAAGAATATGACGATGATGACCGACTGCAGATAGCGGTAGTAGAACCACTCTTGCGATTGTGGCAAATGACAGAAGACCACCGTGCATGCCGCCAGTGCCTTTGCCCAGTCAATCCAGTTGATACGCTCTTTCATGTTGCAAAAATAATATTTTCTGCTCAAACTGCAAAGAGTTCCAGCTTTTTTTGTACTTTTGCAGTGGATATGGCAAGGCAAAGGATAGAATACATTGATGCGATGCGGGGATTCACGATGATTCTTGTGGTCTACTCGCATGTTTGTGGCTTCTGTCTGGGCGATACCCAGATGGGTTACAACGATGTGTTCTTCATGTTCCGACTGCCCTGCTTCTTCTTTATTAGCGGATGGTTGTTTGCGCGGACGGCTAATCGGCCGTTCTGGAGTGTGGCTCGCAAGAAGTTTATGGTGCAGATAGTGCCGACGTTCATCTTCTTGCTGCTGTTGGCTCCGCCTCCATTGTTCTTTAGTCGGCTTGGCGCAACCAAGGGCGGCTATTGGTTCACGTTTGCTTTATTCGAGTTTTTTCTTCTCTATATGTTGTCCATCCGTACGAGCAGGAAGTGGAGTGCGTTGCTGGCGGTCGTCTTGTCTTTCTCTGCTTTCTGTTACGACATCTATTACAACAGTTTTCTCTCGTCCTCCTATAATTTTCAATTGTCAATATTCAATTATCAATTGTCTGTAACCGACGTTTTGGGTTTCTTGAGTTATATGACTTGGCGCTACTACTTGTTTTTTTTTGTTGGCGCATGGGTAAGACGGCATTTTGAGGCTTTTCTGAGGTGGACCAGCAAGCCAATAATTATGGCGGCTATCGTATTGGGCTTTGTTGGCATGGCCATGATTCCTCATGCGGAAAGCATCCCCCTCCTATATCTCGTATTTGCACTTGGAGGCATTTTGGGCATGGTGATGATTTTCACCCTTTTCCGCCTGCTGTACTCCCCCCACCTCTTACCTCTTACCTTTTACCTCTCACCTTTAATATATATAGGTACGCGAACATTAGATATATATCTGCTCCATTATTTCTTCCTGCCAAGGTTTCTGATGTCTTATGGCGAACAACTCCGTTCCTATGATTGCAAACCATTGGAACTCGTGTTTGCCTTGGCCGTAGCACTTGTTGTTGTTGCCATTTGCCTGTTGGTGAGCTATGTTATACGTCTCAGCCCATTCTTGGGTCATTACTTGTTTGGCGTGAAATATGAGACAAAGAAGTAGCGTTTCACAGTTCGATTTCATCAGTCAGTTGCGCTTCCCGCTGATTGTGCTGGTTACTTTTGCTCATAGCTACAGCGGGGTGAGCGCTGACTATAGCTTGTTGGCAGACTGGGATACGTATGAGTTTCTGAAGTTGCTGAACAGTCAGACGCTGGTGAAGGTGGCGGTTCCCGTGTTTTACATCATTTCCGGTTATCTCTTCTTCGTCAATGTCAAGGAATGGAGTGGCCAGGTGTATCGACAGAAAATCATGAGGCGGGTCAGGACGTTGCTGATTCCCTATCTGTTGTGGAATCTGCTGATGGCATGGAAGTTGCGGGTGTTTAGCTGGGATGCGTTTTGGGCGTTCTGGAAATCTGCGGGCGTCCAGATTGACTGGTTTGGGCATGAACAGTTGATGACGGCTCCAGCCAATATGCCGCTGTGGTTCCTGCGCGACTTGATGATTGTTTCGCTGCTGACGCCTATTATATATATAGGTATCAAGAAATTAGGTGGCTGGCTGTTGGCAGGGTTGACGGTGTTCTATCTTTCGGGTGTATGTGCTTTTGTCCCAGGGCTTTCGGCCTATGGCGTCTTTTTCTTTACGCTTGGCTCGTTTTTGGGTATTCGGAAGATGGATCTGGTCAAGACGATGCTGCGATTTGAAAGACCAGCCTACGTATTGTCCTTCCTGTTAGTGTTTGCAATGATGCTGACTTATCGTTCGGTAGCGTTTTCCTCTGTTATGCTTTGTTTCCGTATAGTTGGTGCTGTGGCTGTGTTTTGCCTGGCCTATCGCATATTGGCTTTGACCAACGGACGGTTGCCGGCAGTTGTATGCGAGTCTTCCTATTTCATCTATCTGGCTCACTTCGTCTTCTTCATGTCATTTGTCGATGACTTGATATTCTGGATAATGGGCAGTCAGGATACGTTTGCCCTTAGTGTCCACTATCTGTTGGCCCCTCTGTTGAAGGTGGCTGTCTTGGTGGCTGTGTATGCTGTTTATCGTTTTTCCGTCAAAATAGTAAGAAAAAACTTAGATAAAGGGTGACACGCTGACACAACCCCGATGTACAAAGGCTATGCAACGTTTTGAAGGGTGTCACAGGGTGACACAACGCTGACACATTGTCAGCGGGACTTAGGGCCGTCTAAAGTCAGGCGGAAGGCCGTCCGAAGCGAGGGTTTATGGTAGGTAAACCCATGAATTCTCGAGAGAATTTGAGAGTTTGGGTAGGGTAAAGTGAAGGTAAGTCGGTGGGTAAGGCTGCAATTCTCTCGAGAATTTAGTGGTTTTTGGCATGGTTTTTGCTGTTTAGGTGTATGGATTGATTAACTTTAGTCGTATGGAAAGCAACGTAAAACTATTGATGAAATATCTCTATCGCAACGTATGGCGTGAGAAGTATGTAACTCTCAGCGAGGTCTGTTCCTGGATTCGTCAGGGCAAATACCTGGGGCGGGTGGATGCCGTGAGGGGACTCTGTGAGGTGCCGACGGCCATAGGCATGGCCAGTGGCGGCATTGCGGCAGACTATCTGCCGAAGATACTGCCTGCACAGGGCGAAAAGGGTGTCTATACGGGGCTTGTGCTGCTGTCGTTTCACGTCGGTGGTGGACTTGCGGCATTAGAGCAGCTTCGCAAGGAGGTGAACCTGTGGGAGCAGACACTCGTGTCGTTCATCGGCCCCAGCGGAAAGTCGCTGAAGGTGCTCATGCCTTACCAGCTAAAGGGTGGGGGACTGCCGACTGAAAAGGCAGAAGTGGCTCTGTTTCAGCAGTATGCGTATAAGCGGGCGGCTGAGTTCGCCTTTGCCTCTACTGGCTATAAGGCTGACGAGATAAGTCACGACGGCAATGAGCGTTTCGATGTGTCGGCAGATTCTGCCGTCTATTACCAGCCTGATGCTAAGCCGATTGAGATGGAACAGCCCGTGGAGCCACTGACTGAAGAGTCGGCACGTATGATTGAAGCGCCAGCTGAGGTTGGGCTTGATGCCGAAGTGATACCAGGCTATACCCGCCGCGAGATGGACATCGTGAAGTTCAATTTCATCTGCCGCAACATGGCCTTTGGCAGCCAGCGTGAGCCTGAGATGCACCTGATGCAGTTGGCGACGGAGTGTTGCAAGGCAGGTGTTGACCAGGAAGTTGCCACTACGCTGACCATCAGCATGGGTGCTTTTTTCAGGAAGGACGTTCTGGTGCGCACCACCTTCAATACTGCTTACGAGAAGCATCCGATGGGGGTGGCCAACCCTGTGGAGAAGTCGCTGATGCACCAGCAGCTGCTCGAAGCCTTTTTGCGCAGGCGTTATATGTTTCGCCGCAACAGGGTTACTGGCGACTTGGAGTACCAGGAGAAGCACCACTATGTGCTCTGGTGGAAACCACTTACCGAGGAGGCTCGCAACGACATCAATAATGCCGCCATTGCCGAGGGTATCAAGGTATGGCCCAAGGACTTGGAGCGTGTGCTCATTTCTGAGCGGACGGACAGCTATGATCCTGTGAGTGAGTGGCTTAGCTCATTGCCCAAGTGGGACGGGCGAGACCGTCTTGGCGAGTTGGCTGACCGTGTGAAGACTACGGCTCCGGATTGGCGTGAGAACTTCAAGATATGGATGCGCTCAATGGTGAGCCAGTGGCGTAGTGGCATGGACTCCATGTATGGCGCGCAGATGGTGCTGATGCTGGTGGGCGGGCAGGGCACCCACAAGTCGACGTTCATGCGGATGCTGCTGCCGAAAGAGCTGATGCCGTTCTACATCGACCGCATCGACTTTGCCAACAAGAAGGAGGCCCTTCGTGCGCTCAACCGTTTCCTGCTCATCAATATTGACGAGTACGACCAGATTTCGAAGTCGCAAACGGCCTTCCTGAAGCACCTTATCCAGCGGACTGACGTGAAGGAGCGCAAACTCTACTCGACCACTTACGAGCAGAGCCAGCGCTATGCAGCCTTCTGTGCCACCACCAACTCGCTGGTTCCCTTGAGAGACGATAGTGGCAGCCGCCGCTACCTTGTTGTTGAAGTCAGCGACGTGATAGATACTGATATTCAGGGAGATAAGCAGATAGACTATGCCCAGCTGTATGCGCAGATAGTCTATGAAATAGAGCATGGCGAGGAATACGCATTCAAAGGTGAGCGTGAGCAGCAAATCATGGCACAGAATGTCGACTATTACGAGACGCCCAATGTGGTGAGCCTCTTTGAAGACCGTTTCCACAGGCCCAGTTCTGGTGAGGCTGTGGTGCTGATGAGTCCGACGGAAATAGTGAGTGCCCTGAAGCTGGACCCCTCAAACCATTCGAATGTTACCCTTTTAGGCCTTTATCTGCGCAGAAATGGCTATGAAAGAGGGGAAGGACGGCATCGACGATACTATAAAGTGGCGGAAAACAAGTAGCGGATGCGTGTCACCCTTGTGCCAGCGTGTGTCACCCTTTAAAACGCTGCACGCCCTTTGTACATCGGGGTTGTGTCAGCGTGTCACCGTTTGTTCAAAAATATATAGTATATGAAGTACAAAATTGTTAAAGAAACAAAACCGAGTCTGAGTACGTTTGGGAAGTATAAGGCTGTGGCCGTGCATGAGCGGACATTAGACACCAAGAAGATTATCGAGGAGGTGAAGGAGCGCAACGGCTTTTTGTCGGAAGGAACGGTTGAGGCCGTGCTCATTGGCCTGTCGGAAGTCATCAACCGTCATCTTCGCAATGGCGACAAGGTGCGTCTCGACGACTGGGGGCTGATGAAGCTGGAAATAGAAAGCGACAAGGTAGATGCCCCAGAGAATTTCAAGCCCAAGAAGCACATCCGAGGTGTCCGCCTCCATTTTCTGCCTGTCAGCGAGAAAGGGAAGCCGGAGTTGTATCAGGACGTTGAGTTTAAGAAGGAAAAGAGATGAGGCTACTTGCCGTGAGTAGTATGTAGGAAGTCAGTATTTTTATGATCTATATGGAGCAGATTCTTCAACATACGAAGCACTAAGCCTGGAACTGCTAAGATTTTGCCAAACAGAGAACGTGAACGAAGTTGCTCTGGTAAGGCGATATAGAGGGATAAAGCCAGAATAATGAGTAAGAACCACCACTTGCCGCACCATTCGGGGACAACAATGGTCATCAATACGCTGATGGCAGCAAGCAGCACGATAAGGATGGAACGGGGAATAAGAGCTTGTTGGATGGTCTTGTCAATGAAATTGAGGTTTCCGTGGAGGAAGGCATTAGGAATCTGCGGCAGCTGGCGGAGCAGACTCTGGACTTGAGCGGTCATCCAGCGCATACGCTGGCGCTGGAAATTGTCCTGATTGCTGACTTTCTCGTCGAAGACATGGATTTCGGCGGCGTATTTGATGAAGACTTTCTGCTTCAATAGGAGGGCTTCCATCTCGCGGTCTTCACCAGCGGTGCTGAGCTGGAAGACATTTTTTTTGAATAGCTTGTAATCGAAGCACATGCCTGAGCCGATGAGTGCTGACGACAGGCCTAAACGGTTGTGGGCCTTGCGGAAAATGGTATTGTTGATTTCCTCGCTG
>JAEEGG010025208.1_pt1 | contig 11468 bp, 12 predicted proteins | sample 9134161 | NCBI WGS metagenome assembly JAEEGG01 (sample SAMN16246543, study PRJNA631951) | gut metagenome | biome: gut microbiome; feature: rumen; material: CR-attached | host: Bos | place: Iran: Karaj | collected 2018-10 | reverse complement strand
AACAAAGACGGCACATGGACGGCACATATCCGGCTGAGCTTCCGTGGTGAGGTCATGGACATTCCGACCAATGTCATGGTACAGCGCACACAGCTCAACAGTGACTATGAAATCATCGATGAATCCGTCCTGGACAGGATGCAGCTGCTTATCGCAGACCTGCGCAAGAAGACCGACGGCATCAATACGGATGAAGTCAGCGACATCAGGGGACTTCTTTTCCTGATGGCCAGACCGAATGAATCATCAGAAACAAAATCAGATACAATTACGGAATCAATACAAGAACGAAAGGAATAGAGAAATGGTAACACTTAAAGCATGCATCATCATGAAGGACATGCGCAAGGACGGAACTTGGCGCGTAGTGATAAGGCTGACCTACAAAAGGAAGAGCCGCATGATACCAACATCGATGTATGTGTCCAGGGAGGACATCACGGCATCGGGCAATATCAAGAACCAACAGGTCATCGACGAGTGCGAACGGATTATCCGCACGTACCAGAAGCGTATCCGTGAGCTGGAGCTGGAAGCAAATGACATCCCCATCGATGTCATCCGTCGGCGCATCACCATCAAGGATCCGGGAGAAAATATCGACTTCATAACATTCTGCCGTGAATGGATTGAACAGGAGTGCAACCCTAAGAGCAGACCGGCATATTCCACAGCGCTCAACTCATTTACAAAATTCCTTGAAGGGATGTCGCTCTCCTGTAACCACATGTCAAGGAGGCTGATGCTCCAGTACGAGCAGTGGCTGACTGAGCGGAACGTGGAAAGCACCCACTACTGCGTGGCCATCAAGCATATGTTCTGTCAGGCTCGTGCCTACTACAACGACAATGAGGAAGGTAAGACGTATATCAAGCGGACACTCGACTTCTACTACCCGACCCGCTATCACAAGGATATTGAGAAACGTGCGCTAACCATCGACCAGATACGTGCCATCGCACAGATTCCCGACGAGGGGACGCACAACTCCATACGTGACCTGGCACGCGACGTGTTCCTCATCTCCTTCATGATGATGGGGACAAATGCCGTAGACCTGTGGGGGTGCGAGTATGACAAGGACGGCAACATCACCTATGAGCGTGCCAAGATGCGTGACCGCTGCTCTGACGGGGCGCGTATCGTCATCAAGCCGCATCCGCTTCTCAGGCCTTTCCTGAAGAAGTATGCCAACCTGACGGACAAGAACCCGAAGCTTGTGTTCCGCTTCAGGAGGCGCTATACCTCGATGCAGTCATTCAATGACATGCTCAACAAGGGGCTGAAGGAGGTCGGTGAGATCATCGGAGTCCCTGGCCTGACCTTCTATGCGGCCCGCCACTCGATGGCCACCATTGCGCTGAACGACGCGGGCATCGACAAGCTCACCGTCCATGAGATGCTGAACCATCAGGTTCCCATCTTCCGTATCACGGACATGTACATCCAGAAGGACTTCTCCAACATCAACGAGGCAAGCTTCCGGCTTATAGACCTGGTGCTCAGTGACGTGCTGAAGGAAAAGCCCAAGGGCGGTGACTGTCTTTTCGTTGACGGGCTTTCGGACATCAGGAAGGAGGAGCGTATCAAGTTCAGATACTACGTCATTCCGCAGGACATCCATGAGGACAGGTCCTGGAACGTGGTCATCCGTGTCATGCTCGGAAACGAATACAGGGAGATTGGGACATCGGTAAAGGTCTCACAGCGTGACCTCAATGCGGACTACAACATCATCAATCCCATCATTATCCGTCGGTGCAACGGACTGCTGGACTCTTGTCGTACCAAGGTCAGAAGCCTTAACGAGTCCTCTGCGCCCGTGAGCATGGGAGATGTCATCGAGCGGCTGGTATCATAGAAATGTGAAGTTGTTATGTCAAAGAAGAAAGGATTTAGGCTATGACAGTATGGGCATCTGTAAGATACAAGCTCGTCCCTGAGCACAAGGGCAAGGATAAGGAAAATATCTGGAAGGTGGAGATTGTCCTACACCATCATCATGAGTGGCGGACGATACCTACCAACCTCTATGCATCGTCGAAGGACATCACTCCGGAAATGAAGCTCAGGAACAACAGGGTGCTGCGCGACACGATGGAGATCCTGCGTCTCTACAGGCAGCGGCTGGAACACCTGCAGCTCAGGAACTATGACCTGGACACGGACACCATCCTTAAGCTTATCACAGTCCGCAGTGAGGTAGACATAGACTTCTTCAGTTTCGGGGAGCACTGGATTGAGAACAAGAGGAAGTCCAAAAAGGGCATCGGCAACTACTCTTCTGCATTCAACAGCTTCAAGCGGTTCGTTGGAAAGGACTCTCTGCCCTGCAGCAAGATGTCGTCTCAGCTACTGAAGGAGTTCGAGAGGTCGCTGAGTGCCAGCCCGTGTGCTGCTAACAACTACACGCATGCCATCCGATTCATGTTCAACGAGATCCGTGAGATATACAATGACAACGACAGCGACATGCTCTTTGTCAGGCGAAGTGTGGAGAGATGGAAAGCGGACAAGCCATATATTCCGAAATCTGGCTATCGGGCGCTGACACTTGAACAGATACGTGCCATCGCTGCACTGCCTGACGAGAAGCGTTCCAATTCCCAAAGGAACTTCGCCAAGGATGTGTTTCTCATATCCTTTATGACCATGGGTTCCAACGCAATAGACCTGTACAACTGTGAGTATGATGAGGACGGGAATATCACCTACGAGCGTGCTAAAGTCAAAGACCGCAGGGCAGACAAGGCCCGCATTGTCATCAAGCCCTATCCCCTACTCCTGCCGTATCTGGAGAAATACAATGTCAGGCGCTTCGATCCGAAAAAGGTGTTCCGCTTCTACAGGAAATACAGCAATCCCAATACCTTCACCGGTTCACTCGACCGCGGACTTAAGGTTGTCGGTGAGGAAATCGGAGTGCCGGACTTGACTTTTTATGCAGCACGTCATTCGATGGCCACCATCGCAACCAACGACCTAGGCATCAACAAGTACGTGGTGCATGAGATGCTGAACCACCGTATTCCCCTGTTCCGTGTCACAAGCATGTACATACGGCAGAGCTTCGACGAGATCAACAATGCCAACTTCAAGCTGCTGGACTATGTGTTCGGTGAACGTGAGGAAGAAGGGACGCGGAACACGTTCATAGACCCGGATGGGGAATTTGGAAGCTCGGTATTCATTGACTCTCTGGAAGAACTGGATGATGAACCGGTTACGTTCAACTATATGGTCATACCGCAGGACATGCTTCCCGATGAAACATGGCGTGTCGTCATAAGGATGGCCTACCAAGGTGAAGATGTGGAGATACCTACGTCTGTCATCGTCGGCAAGGATGACCTGAACCGTGACTTCGAGATTATCGATGGCTGTACCATAGACAGGTGCGAGGCTTTGGTAGAGAGTTGCAGGGAAAAAGTAAGGGACTTAGACTTTGACTGCATCAACAGCATTCAGGATATCTTATTATTACTCAGAAGTTGAAAACAATTCGAAGGAATATGTCTTATTGGCCAAGCAAGCCCATTTTTGCACACTGATGGCCAAATTAGATATAGTATACACCTGTCAAAACTGTAACGACGCATTATCCTCAAACGTTAAAAATGGCAAAAGACAGGATAATAATTCGTAGTTTTGTTGCGTATTTACTCAACATTGTATATCTTTGCACCGTCAATATAAGAAAGTGATATGACAGACGGAAGCTTTGAAGTCGCCTATATGGAAGAGGCAGAGAATTTCTTGAACGGATTGGCAAAGAAAGTCCGCGACAAGATTTACTTTAACATCACCAAGGTAATGGGCGGTGTCAAGGACAAAGATTTGTTCAAGAAACTGGACGGATCAGATGATATATGGGAGTTCCGCACCAAGTATGACGGGATGGAATATCGTCTGCTGGCATTCTGGGACAAGGACACTCAGAGGCTGGTGATTGCCACTCATGGCATTGTCAAGAAGACTTGGAAGGTTCCCTCTAAGGAAATCGCCCGTGCAGAGGCATTGAGAAAAATGTATTACGAATCAAAAGACGAATGAATTATGGCAATGAAACTGACAACACATGCAGAAATGCTCAACCGTCATATCGGTAAGGTTGGAACAACTGAGCGTGACGAGTTTGACAGGAAAGTAAACGCCGACATCGAAGCCTACAAGGTTGGAGAGGCACTGAAACAGGCAAGGCTTGCAAAGAACCTCACTCAGGAAGAAGTCGGTGAACGGATGGGAGTAACCCGTGGCCAAGTATGCAGACTTGAAGGTGGCAGGAGCATTACATTTGCTTCCATGATGCGGGCATTCCGTGCCCTAGGTGTTGAAGTCGCACTTGACATGAAAGGCATCGGTAGAGTTGTTCTCTGATTTCATATAACTAACGGGCTTCTGGTAATTACAGAAGCCTTTTGTTTTTACTATATCGCATCGATGATCAATAGATAGATATAGTTACAACCATAAAATTCGTACTAATCCATCATTTAAATCGGCTTATTGTAATCAGTAAGCTATATTGTATCTGCCTGAGAAACAACGCTTTATATAAAAACAAAATCCTATCCTGAACTATTTCTTAAGGGCTAATGAACGTCGTTTTACTTCTTTTCCTTTGATATATTTCTGAAGTTGCAGTACCTTTGCACCCGAAAAAACGGAACGAGCCATGAACAACACGGTTTCCGTCATCATGAACAAAGTAAAGGAAATAAGAACTAAAGAAGGGAAGATATGACATTTAAAACACTACTGACGATAATTATCGTCGCTTATGTTCTGTACTACGCATACCAGATTATCCACGATCTGTTCTTTGCCAAGGGCAGCATCGTCCAGGATGAGCTGGAGATTGAGGAAGAGGTTGACATCTCAGGAGAGGCAGGTAAGTACAAGCCGACTGAGGTTCATCGTTCAGATATTCCTGCTGTCAGTAAGGCTGCTGACACTGCTCCTGATGATGGAGAACTTGTCAGCTACAATGGCGGCATGAGCATCGATGAGCTGTGCGAAACACTGGACCGAGAGCATGAGGCGCCAAACACCACTTGTCTCGCTGATGTCCTCTCCACGGAATATGCACCTGCATAGAACAACTATCAGAAAGACTTTTCTACAGGATAACACTTTGCAGTACATCTGCAACCATTATATACACACTTATACCTTTAAGAATTTCGGACATTAATCAGAATTACCATGAAAACAAATGCAGAAAAATTGGAACGCTGTACTCGGTACAGCAAAGAAAGCAAAGAATCTTGTTTCTTGCAAGACAAAGAGACTGGCCGCACTGGCCCTGATGTTCATCTGTAGCACGGGCTATGCCCTTGCCGACCCTGGTTCTTCCGCTATTACACAGGCAGTAGGAACCTTCAAGGGGTACATCGACCCTGTGCGAAACCTCCTCTATGTCCTCGCCGCCATCGTCAGTCTTGTGGGTGCTTTCAATTGCTACTACAAGCTCCAAAACGGCGATCAAGACGTGAAGAAAACCATCATGATGACGATCGGCGGATGCGCCGCTCTGCTGGCTATGGCCGCTGCCCTGCCTAAATTCTTCGGATATTAAAGAACGAACGGAGAATGGATGTAAACTACAGTGGATATCCCGTGTTCAAGGGGCTACAGATGCCCCTTGAATTCATGGGAATCCGTGGCAGGTTCATCGTGATAGCTGCCGCCACTTTCGGGGCTGCGTTTCTGGGGTTCATCCTTTTCTATGTACTCTTCGGAACCATTCCTGCCCTGATTGTGGCGGTTGTTACCGGTGGCAGCGGACTGCTTGCCATCTACATCAAGCAGAAGAAAGGACTTCACTCCAAGAGACGGCATCAGGGAATCTACATCTACAGCCATCTCTTCGAGCGATAGTGTTACACTGGATTTAAGTAAGAATGAGCAATGAGCAGCAAGAAACAAGTTTTTGACAGCCTGTTTACAGGCATAGAGGATATCACCGACTCGAAAGGCAAGGTCACGCATACCGTTCTTTACTCTAGGAACGGCAATCCGTCGTCTGTCTTCGAGATCGAGAACCCTGTACAGCAGTGGTGCACCGATGCAGACCAGTATTATGCCTACATGAACATCTGGGACAACGTGCTCCAGACGCTGGGCGAGGGTTACTGTCTGCAGAAGCAGGACATCTTCTGCCGGCAGGCATACCACCACGACATCACGCCGGATATGGAGTTCCTTTCACAAAGCTACTTCCGGTTCTATGAAGGCCGTCCCTACACGGAGATCCGCACCTTTATCATTATCACACAAGAGACCAAGAGAAGTACCTTTGTCGCATACGACCCCAAAAAGTGGGCAGAGTTTCTGGCTAAGGTACAGAAAGTGGAAAACATCTTCGAGGAGAAGGGGCTTCCTTTTCATCGTCTTGACAGGATGGAGATTGATGAGTACCTACACCGCTTCATGGCCTTTGACTTCCGTAAGGGAGCCTTTGGCATGACGAACTTCAAATGTTCGGATGAGTTTCTTCGGATCGGTGACCGCACTGTCAAATGTTTCCCCCTCGTGGATATTGACACCATCGACCTGCCGACACTGATTCATCCTGTTAAGACTCAGTCGGTCAACGGCTACAATGTCTGCGCGGACTTGATGTCTTTTCTCGCCAGTGTACCACTCACTGACTGCGTGGTCTATAACCAGGTTCTTCAGATTCCACCTCAGCGAAAGGAGCAGCAGCGTCTTATCGGTAAGGCAAAGCGTCATCAGTCTATGCCGGATCCGAGCAATCGTCTGGCAAAGGCAGACATTGACACGGTATTGGAGGTCATTGCTACGGAACAGAAGACGCTTCTCTGGACGAATTTCAACGTGATGGTGTCTTGCAGGCAGAAGGACTTGACGAAAGTGACATCCTATCTGGAGACCAAACTCTTTGAGGTGGGTATCTCTCCCTCGAAGTCGGCGTATAACCAGTTGGAGCTGTTCATGGACTCGTTTCCAGGGAACGGCTATGCCTTCAACCGTGACTATGACCTGTTCCTTTGTCTGAGTGATGCTGCACTCTGTCTCTTCTATAAGGAGCGCATGAAGCATTCGGAAATCTCTCCCTTGCAGGTATTCTATACCGACAGGCAGGGTATTCCCGTGGCAGTGGATATCACTGGCAAGGAGGGTTCCGTAAAGCTCACGGATAACTCTAACTTCTTCTGTCTGGGGCCGTCAGGAAGCGGAAAGTCCTTTTCCACGAACACGATGGTCAGACAATTGTTAGAGCAGGATACGGATGTGGTGATGGTGGATACTGGTGACTCCTACGAAGGTATCTGTGGCTATTTCCATGGCACGTATATCTCATACAGCAAGGAGCATCCTATCTCGATGAATCCGTTCAAGGTCAGTGACGTGGAGTATCAGCAGAACTTCGGTGAGAAGAAGAATTTTTTGAAGTCGCTCATCTTTCAGATCTTCAAGGGTAACAAACCTGCAGAGAAGCTGGAGGATACCATTATCGATACCGTGCTGAACGAGTACTATGATGCCTATTTCCATCCCTTCACAGGCTATACCAACGAAGAGAAAGATGAACTGCGTAAACAGCTTTTGTTGGCTGACAAGCGTAATGGTAAGTATGGGGAGTATATCGAACAGATAGAGAAGGATTCGGATGTGGTCAGTGAAGATGCTGAAGACACAGCATCCACCGACAAACAGACCTATACTGAAGATGAGAAGGCTCACCATGCCAAAGTACAGCGTATCGTAGAAAAGCTACAGAACTTAGCTAATGATCAGGGAGCAAGTGTTGGTGAGCGTGAACACGCCAACAACCAGCTAATGCGTCTGATGCCGGAACTGATAGAAGGTCACTACCTAATGAAGATAGACCAGCGTATAGCCCGTATGGAGCGACAGAAGCGTGAGCTCAAAGTCACAAGACTAAACTTTGACACCTTCTACGAGTATACTTGCGAGCGTATTCCGCAAATCATTGAGGAAAAGAGTATATCTTTCCCGATCAACGAGTTTGCTGCTATCCTGGAACCGTTCCACAAAGGAGGAAAACTGGAAACCATCCTGAATAACGATATGGACTTGAACCTCTTCGATGAGAAATTCATTGTTTTTGAGATAGACAAGATTAAGGATGACCCCGTTCTCTTTCCTATCGTGGTTTTAATCATCATGGATGTATTCCTGCAAAAGATGCGTCTGAAGAAGGGACGTAAGGCTCTGATTATCGAAGAGGCATGGAAGGCCATCTCCTCCCCTACGATGGCTGAGTATATCAAATACCTGTATAAGACTGTGAGAAAGTTCCATGGCATTGCAGGTGTGGTAACGCAGGAACTGAATGACGTGATTGACTCTCCGATTGTCAAGGAGGCTATCATCAACAACTCTGATATTAAGATACTCCTGGATCAGAGCAAGTTCAAGGACCGATATGATGAGATAGCTGCCATCCTCGGCATCACCGATGTACAGCGTCAGCAGATCTTTACCATTAACAGTCTGGACAACCATGAGGGGCGAAACTATTTCAAGGAGGTCTGGATATGCCGAGGACAAAGCTCAGATGTCTATGGTGTGGAAGAACCGCCTGAGTGTTATATGGCCTATACTACGGAGCGTGCTGAGAAGGAGGCTCTGAAAATCTATATCAAACACTATGGCGGTGATACAGTCGAAGGCATACGACATTTTTGTCAGGATATGGAGAAAGCCGGACTTGCAGGAAAGTACCTGAAGTTCGCTAATGAAGTCAACAAACAACAAAAAGTGATGGAGTTATGGGAGAAAACAGCATGAAGAACAAACGGATAAGAGTGACTGCTTTGCTATTAGCAGCAGTGCTTGTCACTACTCCTGCCAATGCCTACTGGCATTGGAACTACGACTGGAGGACGGTGATGCAGGTCGGTGCGAATACCACAGCCGCTGCTGGTGTGGAGGAAGCGCATAACCTTACACTTGATGAACAGCGGAAAAAACAGGAGCGTATTGCTGAGTATACCACTGCCATCCATGTCATCAGGGAACTGTACAAGATGTCGATGCAGAATACGGGAGGCTTCGGTCAGGAAAGCATGTACTACAGACTCATCGGAGAGAATGCCCTGTATATCGTAACCAATATCCCTGTAGCAGTAAGCTGGCTTACGAGAAAGCCTGGCATCAATCTGCCTCTGTGTCTGAATGAGATCAGCAATCTGACCATGAAGACAGAACAGTGTATTGCCGGTTTCGTGAACATCGTGAATAACGGGCATGTATCTTCACCATTGAAGAACAATCCCCTGATACCTGGAGGAGGTGGAAGGGCCAGTATCGGCAAGGATGACGGGTATAACTTCATGAGCAGGGCTGACCGAATGGGTATGGCTAATGACATATTGGAGGATTTGGTGATAGTCAGGAACAACCTTGACTACATCATCTTTATGTGTCAGACCAACAACGGATTGGAGGACTTGCTCATGGAGCTTGACCCCGATTCTTGGTGCTCTGCCATGCAATTTAAGTGGACACTTGATGAAATCGTTAGAGGATGGGAGAACTTCGCATGAGAAAGTTTCTGATAGTAATGATGATGGGAGTGGTATTCCCATATACAGGATGGACAGGCATCTTGCCGCATGACTTGCCGACTATCGAGGCTCTTATTGATCAGCACAAGGAGTGTATGAGTGCCGAGGATGCCAGCAACAAGCAGCTGGCCGCTAATGCCAGTATTAAGGCTATGGTGAAAGATGTAGCCAAGAAATATGACGAGGTGAAGTCTACCCTTGACAAGAAAAGTGGTGATGCCTTGGCATACCTATCCCTTGCAGCTGAGATGAGCCGTTGTGTGACGAATACTGTCAAACTGACGAAGGAATACTCTGAGTTCACACAATTCGCAGCAGCACATACAGGCAGCAAGCCTATGGTTGCATGGTATACGTTGGAAGCTAACAACAAAGTATATAAGGAACTGAAGAATATCCGAAAGATGTACCTTGCCGTGGCTGCCACAGGAACCAACTTCTTTCGCGCTACCAACAAGGAGCGGATGAATATCATCTGGACACTCAACGAGAGTATCGTCCGTATGCGAGATGTTATCCAGCAAGCCTATATGTGGTGCGACCTGTTGGTGGGTGGGTATGTACACGAAGACCATATCTGGGAAATTCTGAACTCATCGGTACTTGAAGACATTGGAAAGACTGTGATTAACGAGTGGCCAGTTTAAAGGTAAAAAAGTAAAGGGTAAAAAGGTAAAAGGATGAAAAGAACAGTGATTGCAATAACAATGGGAATAATGCTTGTACCACAAATGAGTGTGGCACAGGTCTATGACGAAGAGAAAAGGCTGCAGTGGCGGTCGATGGAAACTGGGCCACTGGGATTCGAGCCGAAGTTCTATTATTGGCTGTTCCACAACAACTACGCCCACCATGAATGGGAATGGGAGTGGCATGGCTTCAAGTCGGGACTGTACCTGCACCTGAAGCCCAACAAGAGTGATGCGAAGCCGCTCATTCCAAAGCGTACCCTCGGTGCGACTACGGATGTGTGGACGAAGGAATCGACGGATTCGCACGAAAAGAACTTCAAGCATCAGCTGGAACAGGAAACGCTTGCTGCCGCTGACCGCAGGATTGACGGTGCTTACCTTCTCTTCAAGGATGACTTTGACAACATGCAGAAGAAAATCTCAGCAGGACTGACCTACTGTCTGGCTAACAGCAAGGGGGATGCCAATGTCATCTCTCTGGTAAACAGTCTCTCGAACCAGAACCGCTTTATCACGGAACAGGTGAAGTATGTTCATAAAAGTGGAAATGGTTATGAACTGGAGAACGCCAAACGGGAAGAGTGCTATATCAAGCTGAAGGCTGACATGGAGAAGGTGACACAGAGTACCATCGACCTGATGCGGTATGTAGAAGTCTCGAAATAAAACTAAAAAAATACAATGATGAATGAACTATTATTGAACATTGGAAGTCTGTTTCTGACCATGGGTATGCCGACACTTGACCCTGTGATGACTAGTGTGTTGGACTACATCCATCAGCATGCACTCTTTTTGGGGTCATGGGGAGGATTCGCCAAGGCTCTTGGTCTGATTCTCGCCATGTGTGTGACCAGCTATGAGTGTTGGATGATGATGCTTGGACGAAGGGGAATAGATGTGATGAAACTGCTACGTATCGCAGGCATCGCACTCTGTATCGTCTGGGCCAACAACATCGCTGATGCGGTGGCTGCTCCTGGTGAACAGATGGGACGCGTGATGATGGCTCAGGCTACCATCAGCCATAAGCGTATCGATGCCTTGGAGAAACATGAGGCAAAGCTACAAAGCCAGTATCTCGACAAGCTACGTGCGCATAACGACTCACTCGACAGGAAACGAAGGGCTGAAGCAAAGCTCTCTGAAGATTCCCATTGGGGGGAGGAGGTGACATACGCTGTGAAGAACATGGACAAGGCCGTAGAGGAATGGG
>JAEEGG010025207.1_pt1 | contig 11469 bp, 10 predicted proteins | sample 9134161 | NCBI WGS metagenome assembly JAEEGG01 (sample SAMN16246543, study PRJNA631951) | gut metagenome | biome: gut microbiome; feature: rumen; material: CR-attached | host: Bos | place: Iran: Karaj | collected 2018-10 | reverse complement strand
CGGCCCAGACATAATATCTTTCGCCCTTGTTCTCAAACACAGTTGCATCCAGTGAGAATGCCTCAAAAGAAAACTCGTCGTCATCAGCTCTCTGAATCTTCCCAAGCTCCTTCCAGGTACCGGTTATCGGGTCCTCATCAAGACACTGAAGGACATATGGTCTGATCTCCCATTTGTCGTCCCTGTCTCCGCCGGCAAAGTAAATATACCAGCCGCCATCAAGATAGTGCAGCTCAGGCGCCCAGATATGAACGCTCATGGGACCGCTCTCATGCTTGTGCCAGATCTCCGTTTCAGCTGCGTCCCTGAGACCTTCAAGACTATCGGCCCTCCTAAGGACTATCCTGTCATATTCCGGAACTGAAGCAGTGAAATAATACGTTCCGTCTGTGTGCTTATATACATATGGATCTGCTCTTTGCAGTATCCACGGCTCATTATATTCAATAGAAGTATTCTTACCCATAGTTAAACCATCTCCTATAAATCCTTTGAAATTAATTCTAGATTGGGTAAAAGTGGGTGTCAATAAATATTTTAGATTAAAATGAAATAATTTAGATAATTGTTGGTTTCAACAAAAAAAGTCCTGCTTTTTGTGCATTTTACACACATAAAAGCAGGACTTTTAGTTTTTTCTAAAAACAGTAAAGCTTACTTATAAATCTCTCAAGTCTCTCCATGGCAGCCTTAAGGTTGTCCAGAGAGTATGCATAGGAAACTCTTATATATCCCTCTCCGCAGTCTCCGAAAGCAGTTCCGGGAACCACAGCCAGCTTCTCTTCCTTAAGAAGTTTTGTACAGAACTCATCGCTGGTCATGCCAAACTTCTTGATGCACGGGAACACGTAAAATGCCCCAAACGGCTCGAAGCATGGAAGACCAATCCTCTCAAACTCATTTAAAAGATACCTTCTCCTGTGGTTGTACTGCTCCTTCATCATGGCAACATCATCATCGCCATTTTTCAGTGCTTCAACAGCTGCGTACTGGCTGGTGGTCGGCGCGCACATGATGGCAAACTGATGTATCTTGATCATCTGCTCCATGATAACATGAGGTCCACAGGCATAACCAAGTCTCCATCCGGTCATGGCGTAGGCCTTGGAGAAACCGTTTATCAGGATTGTCCTCTCCTTCATACCCGGCAGCGATGCTATTGAAACGTGCTTGCCACTGTAAGTGAGCTCGCCATAAATCTCATCTGATATCACATAGAGGTCTTTTTCTATAACTACTTTGGCAATTTCCTCCAGGTCTTCCCTTTCCATTATCGCTCCCGTAGGATTGTTGGGGAATGGCAGCACCAGAATCTTGGTCTTGTCTGTAACCTTGTCCAGAACTTCCTGTGCAGTGAGCCTGAACTGATTCTCTTCCTTGAGCTCTATGATGACAGGAACTGCATCTGCCAGAATTGCACAGGGCTCATATGAAACATAGCTGGGCTGTGGGATCAAAACCTCGTCCCCCTCATCTACCATGGCACGAAGAGCAAGGTCTATAGCCTCTGATCCTCCCACAGTGATGAATATCTCTTTTATCGGGTCATAGGTCACACCCTGGGTTCTCTTTATATAATTGGACACTTCGATCCTAAGTTCTTTAAGACCGGAATTAGATGTATAGAAGGTTCTGCCCTTTTCAAGGGAGTAGATACCCTCATCTCTTATGTGCCACGGCGTATCAAAATCAGGCTCACCCACACCAAGCGAGATCGCCCCCTCCGTCTCCAGGACGATATCAAAGAACTTTCTGATACCCGATGGCTTTATATCAACAACTTTCTTTCCTATTGGGTTTCTCATGGTGATACTATCTCCCTTGTGTCTTCATAGCGCTTTGCAAGTATTGTGCCATGGTCCTTGTACTTCTTTAAAATGAAGTGTGTGGCGGTGCTAAGAACGGTATCCAGTGTGGAGAGCTTATTGCTGACAAAGCCTGCCACCTCCTGAAGCGTCTTGCCCTCTAAGATAACCATGAGATCAAAGCCGCCGCTCATGAGATATACGCTGGTAACCTCAGGATATTTGTATATTCTCTCGGCAATGCTGTCAAAACCAAGCCCCCTCTGTGGGGTTACTTTGACTTCGATAAGGGCATTAACCTTCTCTATGTCAGTCTTGGACCAGTCAATCATTGTGTGATAACCGCAGATGATGCCCTCATCCTCAAGACTCTTTAGTTCATTGGCCACCAGTATCTCATCCGCCCCTAAAAGCACGCTGAGCTCATGGACATCGATACGGCTGTTTTTCTCAATAAGATTAAGTATTTCCTGTCTTGTATTCATAGTCATTATCCTCTCCCCTTAAGTTATTACTTCTATAATACTACAGAATCAGGTGAATCTCATCTGCTTGTGGCGATTCAAGGTATCTGCGTTCATCTCCGTTTATGATGATCTTGTCATTTCCTTCCTTAAGGCATCCTATCACCGCGGCAGGAATATCCCGCTCTTCCAGTTTTCTGACCAGTTCTGCTCCGTCATCAGTCGCTATCAAAAGAGCTCCTCCCGACAGCAGATGATATGGATTAAGTTCAAAGAATTCGCAGATCTCTATTGTTTCCTGCCTGATGGGAATGGCCCTTAGGTCCGCTTCAAGTCCTGTACCGGCCTTCCCCGCCATTTCCCAAAGCGCTGCATATATTCCTCCGCCTGATACATCATGGATCGCTGTCGCGCCTTCTTCTATGGCAATCCGGGCTTCCCGGCTGATGTTTAAAAGAGCTTTAAAGCGCTGTGCATTCTCTATAAAAGGGACCGGGTATCTGGTGGTCAGCTCATCCTTCTTTTCTTCTGCCAGCATGGCTGAGCCTTCCATGGCTATCCACTTGGTCACCACCAGGTCCTGCCCCGCTGCGGGCTTTCCAAGGCACAACGTAGGACTGTCTGTTGCGCCCACTGCGGTCGCCGTTACCATTGCTCTCGTTACCGCTGTAGTAACCTCTGTGTGTCCGCCACAATAGGGAACTTTGCAGAGCTCTGATGCTACCAGCGCCCCCTTCACGATGTCTTTTACCTGCTGCTCCTCTGCCTCAGGGGGAAGTGTAATACATAGGCTGACATGATCAGGAGTTATCCCCTGGCTATTTAGCGCCGCCACCGCCTTAGTGACCGCATAAAAGCCGGGATCGGACACATCTGCTGTCACAACTCCCATGGCGCTAAAGGTGCTCATATCTTTAGAAAAAGCGCAGTCTGACCCCACAGCTGCGCTTTTTACATCTTTATATTTTGTTCTTATCTGTTTTAAAACTGAACGCTTAAGAGCATTCTCAGTAATCTTACCAATTCTCATCAGGTCTCCAAAGTCCTGTCAGCCGGTCTGGATTGTCTCTGCAGTATCAACCTCAGCCGGTGCTGCTTCTGCCGGCGTGGGCGCTGCCTCTGCAGGTGCCGCCTCAGCAGGTGCTGCTTCTGCCGGTGCCTCGGGCTGTGACTGAGCTGCAATCAGAGCATGGGCTGCATTCACTGCATCACCGACTGCCTGGGCTGCTGCCTCAGCACCTTCTGTTCCGGCTGCACTTCTTGCTGCTGCCAGCGCTGATGCCACCGCCTTGACTGTTCCCACATCTCCTGTGGCAATAGCTGTCTGAAGCTGTGAAACTGCTGTAGGATCAGCTCCGCCGGTTCCTACTGTTATGATCTTGGGCACCATCTTGTAGTTGCTGCTGTTGACAACTTCCCTGGTGGTCTCGCCATTTTCTGTGACTACCTTCCAGAGCTGAGCCTTGTATCCAAGGTGTGCTGACTGGGTTCCAACATATCCCACTGCGTGAGAGGGATCAGTTACATACTGATCTGCGGAAGCCGGTGTAGTATCCAGAACTTCGCTCTCATAAGCTACCTTTCTGGCTGGGTTCCTGGTCTCAACGCCGTAAATTGTAAATGTAATGTGCTTATCTTCTGTGGTGTACCCTTCGATATAGATAGGGTGCTCCGTGCTGTTAACAAATTTGAAGTTCTTGCCACCGGACTCGGCTATCGCCGCGTCGGCAGAAGGTGAAACATAGTTTACGATCATGGAATGGTTATGTCTCTCAGTAACCTGAAGCTCCGCCAGAAGAACCGCATTGTAAAGTGTTGTTGATACCTGGCAGATTCCGCCACCGATTGACTCAACAACCAGTCCGTTAAGGTAAGAGCCCGCAGGGAAATAACCATTTGCCTCTGTGAAAGGAGTTATGGTATCAAGAACCGAGAACTCCTCGCCGGGATAGATAGTCGCCCCGTTTATGAGTCTGCAGCCATTAGCCACATTGGCGCTTCTTGATTTACCTGAAGTCTTGTAGCTGGTGGTAAATGTTCCAAGGACATCCTTAACCTGAGAAAGCTCCTCATCACTTCCCTAGGGAACATCCGCAACGATCAAAAGATCCACGCTGTCGCCGCCACTTATCAGTCTGTTCTGAATAAAATCTTCTATACTTGAAAGGGACTGGTCATGATCCACAATGTATCCGGTCTGACCATCAGTTATTTTAAATCCCTCAGCTGTCTTTGTAAGTGAATACTCTTTTCTCTCCTGATTAAAAGCTTCTGCACATCTGTTTACGATCTCAGAAACAGCCTCTTTCTCATATCCAAAAGAGATATCGTATTTGTGGCCCTCGTGCTCTAAATCCTTGAGTGCCTTGTATCTCTGGACAACATTGCCCTCATGTCCAAGTAAAAATGCATCCTCAACTACTCCGGTGTTACTCCAGTAAAGTCCAATCTCCGCTCCGTCGAACTCCATCTGCCTTCCGTCTCCGGCAGAAAGTGTTATCTTGCGGGATGCGAGCTCGTCAACATAGGCAGTTACTGCATTTTCTGCCTCTCTGATGTCCATCCCCGAAACATCAACAGGTCCAATTGATACACCCTTAGCAATCTTTCTTCCATCCGTAGCAAACGCATGAGTTGATGGTAAAAGAACCATCAGCAGAGCCGCAGCTATCAAGGCTCCAAAAAACTTTTTCATAACTCTTCCTCTGTGATAATATGTAAATGAATAACCACGTTTTTACTGAAAGGATATTATAGATGAAATTCCCCTTTTTAGCAAGCTTCATACTCCTATGTATCTTCCTTAATTTCAACATGCGCAGAGTCTCCAGAAAGACTGAGCAAAAGGAGGAAAACTTCTGGGCAAGAGAGGCTCAGTCCAACAATACCAGGAAAAAGAGCCTTGAAAACCTTGAGTATGTCCACATTCCCGTTGACCTTCTTCCCTTTGGCACCGCAGGCGACAACGAGATCCTCCAAAAAGCTGAAGAAGAAGTTCTTGCGCTTAAGGATGAAAAGATCGTCAACCTCACAGGCATTTCCAACACCGACCTTAAGCTTGAGTACGGAACAGCCAATATAACAGCTCTTACCGATTACGACCAGAATTACACCGTTCTTGTATGTGCTCTCCAGAAATGGGGTCAGGAACTGTATGATGTCGGAAGATACGAAGACGCCTGCAAGGTCCTGGAGTTCGCGGTAAAGACCAGAACTGATATATCAGGTACCTACAGACTTCTTGTTGATCTTTATAAAACAAAACTTGGCTTAAACGAGGAAGAGATCCAGCGAAAAATCGATGGTCTCATCCCCATAGCCAAGAATCTTAACTCACTTAGCAGAATTTCAATCCTTAAAATGTTGCAGCCAGAGCCGACATGACAAATCTGTCAAAGGCCTCCTGGCCTTCCTTGGTGCGCTTGTATACACCGGCGTCCTCCAGAACGTGCATGAACACTTCTCCGATCTCATTCTGAACTATCTCATCTATATTTGTTTCGTCTATTTTGTCGTACTTTTTCTTAAATTCGTCCACCCAATCGGCGTGCTTTTCCAAAGTCTCATCTGCTCTAAGATCAGAACCCTCAAGCATAGCCTTCTTGAGCTGTGCCATCTCATCCTTAAGTCTTGCAGGAAGAACAGCAAGACCCATAACCTCAATAAGTCCGATATTCTCCTTCTTGATGTGATGAAGCTCAGCATGTGGATGGTAAACTCCAAGAGGATGCTCTTCTGTAGTGATATTGTTTCTCAGAACCAGATCCATCTCAAAGTTCTCGCCGCGCTTTCTGGCAATAGGTGTGATGGTGTTGTGAGGAGTTCCGTCAGTCTCAGCATAGATAAATGCAGCCTCATCGGTGTATCCTCTCCACTTCTCCAGGATCACATCAGCCAGTTCAATGATCCTCTTATAGTCAGGGCATGAAAGTCTTATTACAGACATAGGCCACTTAACTATTCCACTCTGAACATCATCAAAGCCTTTTACGGTAAAAGACCTTTCCACAGGGGCCTTAGCCATTGCAAAGGTGTAATGTCCGCCCTGGAAGTGGTCATGGCTGAGGATAGATCCGCCAACGATTGGAAGATCAGCATTGGAGCCAACAAAGTAGTGAGGGAACTGCTTAACGAAGTCAAAGAGCTTACAGAAGGTACCGTGCTCTATCTTCATAGGTATGTGCTTTGAATTAAACACAATGCAGTGCTCATTGTAATAAACATATGGTGAATACTGGAAGCCCCAGTCACTGTCCTGAATAGTAACAGGGATTACCCTGTGGTTCTCTCTTGCAGGGTGATCAACTCTTCCTGCATAGCCTATGTTCTCCATGCAAAGAAGACACTTGGGGTATCCGCTCTGCTTGGCATTTCTTGCAGCTGCGATAGCCTTGGGATCTTTCTCCGGCTTGGAGAGGTTGATGGTGATATCAAGGTCTCCGTACTGGGTTGGTGCGATCCACTTCATATCCTTTACTATGCGATATCTGCGGATGTAGTCGGTATTCTTTGAGAAATTATAGTAAAAGTCAGTTGCCTTCTCAGGGCTCTTTTCATACTCGCTCTTAAATTTTGCGATAACTGAACTGGGTCTTTCTGTAAGGCATCCCATGAGTCTTGTGTCAAACAGGTCTCTGTAAACAACGCTGTCATTCTCAATGAGGCCGTTCTGTGCTGCGTAGTCGCAAAGCTCTTTTAACACACCCTCAAGATATGATGCCAGACCGGCTTCGTCCTCCGGAACATCCTTAGCAAGGGCTACGATGTCAGAAGCCTCGTATTCAGCGCTGTCCAGCTTCAGCTCCATAAGGAGTCTGTTGTATGTGTAAATGATATCTTCCTGCTCTATAAGGCCTGTCTTTAAGCCATAAGCTACAAGTTTATTTATTGATTCCATGCTTCAGATCACCTCCGGGCCGCCACCGATCTCAACTGTGTAGAAGGTTGCATCGTAGCCGATCCTCTTTTTGTAATTCTCGCCTACAGTCTTCTTGAACTCCTCAATTGCCTCGTCCTTGACGATTGATACTGTGCATCCGCCAAATCCGCCGCCTGTCATTCTTGATCCGATAACACCGGGAATCTTCCATGCCTCCTCAGCAAGAGTATCGAGCTCAATACCTGTTACATCATAGTCATCGCGAAGCGACTCATGAGACTGCCTCATAAGCTCACCGAAGTGCTCAAGGTTTCCAGCCTTAAGGTCCTTAACAGCCTCGATGGTTCGCTGGTTCTCATATACAGCGTGCTTAGCCTTCCTTTGCATATCAGGATCTGTCAAAAGATCTTTATTAGCCTCGAATTCTTCTATAGAAAGATCACCAAGCCCCTTAATATCAAGTTTCTTCTGAAGGATTGCAAGGGCTTCCTCACACATGCTACGTCTTGCGTTGTACTGTGAATCTGTCAGCTTGTGCTTCTTATTTGTGTTGGCGATGATGATCTTGGCACCCTCAAGTGCGATAGGTGCATATTCAAAAGACAGATCGGCCGTATCAAGGAAAATGGCATTATTGTCTTTTCCCATAGCTACTGCGAACTGATCCATGATGCCGCAGTTGCAGCCGTTATAGTTGTTCTCTGAGTACTGGCCGATAAGTGCCAGATCCTGATTGGAAACCTCAAAGCCGTAGAGGTCTCTTAATATAAATCCTGTAAGAACCTCAAGGGATGCTGATGATGAAAGACCTGAGCCGTTGGGGATATTTCCGTAGATAACCAGGTCAAAGCCCTTATCCAGCTTCATTCCTCTCTTTTCAAAAGCCCATACAACTCCCTTTGGATAGTTGGTCCAGCCGGCCTTATCTGAAGGAGTAAGATCATCCAGGGATGATTCCACAACGCCAAGTCTGTCCTGATTTACTGAGTAGAATCTTAACTTGTTGTCATCTCTTTTTGCTGCTGCGCCGTATGTTCCAATGGTAAGAGCGCAGGGGAAAACGTGGCCTCCGTTGTAATCTGTGTGCTCGCCGATAAGATTTACACGTCCGGGAGCAAAATATGCCTTAACGCCATCATTCTTTCCAAAAACCTTCTCAAAGTTTTCCAGAACTGAATTTTTCATCGCCTGATCGATCATATAACCCTCCTAATATGTTGGTACAACTTGATTTCTTGTGAGATTATCATAATAAATGACTGTGGGTTTTTCCATACCTCTTTGTTTAAACAACCTGTCGAAATGTTAAAAAAGCCCCGCGACTGTGGGTCGCAGGGCCTTGTATTAAAATTCTCTTAAATTCGATAATATTACTTCTTGGCAGCTTCAAGGAGCTTATCCTTGAGCTGATTCTCGATAACAGCCAACTCAGCCTCAGCCTCGTGTCTCTTCTGCTTGCCTTCTGTCTGGATCTTAAGCACTTCGTCCAGTGTGGAGATGAGGGACTCGTTGGTGTGCTTCAAGGTTTCCATATCAACAATTCCTCTCTCTGCTTCCTTAGCGCTCTCGATTGTAGCAACCTTGAGGGCATCTGCATTCTTTCTAAGGAGCTTGTTGGTCATGTCGTTAACCTCACGCTCAGCCTGAGCAGCCTGGGTAGCATGCTCGATACCCATGGCGATGACCATCTGGTTCTTCCAGAGAGGAATGGTGTTTACGATGGTGGACTGGATCTTCTCTGCCATCATGGTGTCAGATGACTGAACCATACGGATCTGAGGTCCTGTCTGCATAGCGATTGTTCTTGTGAGCTCAAGGTCGTAGATCTTCTTCTCGAATCTGTCGCACTTGTTAGCGAAGTCTTTTGCTGCCTCAGCGTCCTCAGGAAGTCCTGACTGCTCAGCCTTTTTCTGGAGCTCTACAAGTGTTGTTGCGCGCTCTTCCTCAAGCTTTTTCTTACCTGCAAGGATGTACATTGTGAGCTCCTTGTAGTAGTTGAGGTTGAGGTCATACATCTTATCAAGAACTTCTACGTCCTTAAGAAGTGTTACCTGGTGCTTCTCCAGCTCGTTGGCAATAGTCTGAACGTTGGTCTCAGCCTTGGCATATTTTGCCTTGATGCCCTCGATCTTGTTGGCACTCTTTTTGAAAAGAGCTTTGATACCCTTCTCATCTTCTTCGATCTCAAAGCTCTTGAGCTGTGTTACCAGGTCAGTGATCATATCACCAACTTCGCCCATATCCTTGGTTCTGACATTATCAATAGCCTTCTCTGAGAAGTCAGCCAGCTTCTTCTGGGTTCCAACACCGTAGTTCATTACGCCTGTTGTGTTTGCAATGTCGATCTGCTTGCTGAATTCTTCAACCTGTTTGAGCTCTTCAGGTGTAAGCTGTGCCTCAAGGGCGATGTTTCCGTTTGATGCCTCCTGTGCAGGCTCTGCTGCTGCGGGTGCGGGTGCTTCCTGTGCTGCTGCCGCTCCAAACTCAAGTGTTGGTGCAGCGGGTGCTGCTCCAAATTCTAAATCTGCCATATTTGCCTCCTAATACTTTATTTTCATATTTTTTTGCGAATTTATTCCGGTTTAGTGAGCACCTGTGCCTGTGCTCCTCCCTGCGTCGCAACTGCCGAAGCAGATGATGCGGTCTGTGCCATTACTCCCTGGCCCTCTGTTGTAAGTCCGTCCTGAGCCATCATGGTCTTCATAACGGAGATATCTGAAGAAATATCCCATGCCATATCCTGGAACAGGCTGTCAAGGAGGTTTTCAAAAGCCATGTTGATGGTATCAATGGCTGAATCTATCTCCATCTTGGTCTGAGTGATGTTAACTCCAACCTCAGGCTCTTTGTCCAGCTCCACGTAAGCGTTTAGCAGCTTCTTGGTGGTAGGCAGATAGTAGCTCATAAGCTTGTGAAGCTCATCTGCGCTGGAAGGGTCCTTTTTAACCTGGGCAAAGATCCTGTTCATGATATCCTCAAGCCTGTAGAGCTTATTGGAAAGCTCCTCGGTATCAGGGATAACATCGTTGATCTGTCTGACAAAAGTTATGTACTCTCTGCCTTCTTCAAGAATCTCAATGGCCTCTTTAGGAAGATTAGCATACTCGGCATTGCGTGCCTTGAGCTCTTCAATCTCTGCTTCCTTCTCAGCCTTGGCTCTCTCTTCTCTGGCCATTCTGTCCTGCTCAGCCCCGAGATACTGCTCGTAGGCTCTGTCAGTTATCATGCAGGTGGTCTCTGTGCTGTCAAGCTTGGCTCTTGGAAGGAAACCCTGCTTGATCATCTTCTTGATATCTTTTAAAACTTCCTTGTCGCTCTTAACCGCAACCTTGGCAAGATCCGATATCTTGAAATACTCGGAATCTCCAAGAATAGTGCCATACTGGTAGTATTTCTTGGCAAGTTCGTATTTCTTCATTCCGGAAAAGAATCCCAGTAAACAGCCTGCAACTAAAATTCCTGAAACGATGGCTGCCGGTGTCTGTCCAATAAGGAGCATTCCAAGAAATTCCATGAAAAGAAAAGCTCCGATTGCTCCAAATGCCGCCATCTGAGGGACTCCCAGATATCGGCTGATCTTCTTCTGGAAAAACGGAATTATCCTGGGTTTGATCCTGCCGGTCCTCTGTCCGCCCTGGCGCATCTGACTGGAGTAGTTCACCTTCCTGTCAACGCTTACTGACTTAATGGCCTTGGCCACATCCTCATGAAGAGTGCTGTAGTCATTCCTGTCAATCGCACTGGAGACGCTGTCTAATATTTCATTCCCCACTTCTAAAAAATCCTGAATATCCTTAGCCAAAACAAAAATCCTCTCACATTTCGCCAATCTACATCAAAATGCAACTTACATTTTACAGTAAAACCAAGGAAAAGACAATGAAAAACGCCCTCCACTTTTGCGAATTAGGCAGCTGTCAGACGGCGTTTTTTGTAAGTTATCAGTTTGGATCATTGGATTCCATCTGTCTTTGCTCTATAAGCTGCTCAACCTGAAGCAGATGCTCCTTGCAGGCAGCCTTGGAATCGCCCTTTGGAAGGGATTTCCTGTACGCAGAGGGAGAGAGCTTTTTCTCCTGCTTAAATGCCTTGGAAAATACAAGGGGATCTGAGTATCCGCAGGAAATGGCAATGGATTCAATGGGAAGGTCTGTCAGCTGCAAAAGCTCAACCGCCTTGGCAATTCGATAGCTTGTCAGATACTGCTGAGGCGAGATCCCGAGGTTCTTTTCAAAAAGAGTGTACAGATAGCTCCTGTTTATGCAGACATAATTTGCAATATCCGTGACCTTGATGGGGTTGCAGTAATTGCTCCTTACGT
>JAEEGG010025205.1_pt1 | contig 11470 bp, 9 predicted proteins | sample 9134161 | NCBI WGS metagenome assembly JAEEGG01 (sample SAMN16246543, study PRJNA631951) | gut metagenome | biome: gut microbiome; feature: rumen; material: CR-attached | host: Bos | place: Iran: Karaj | collected 2018-10 | reverse complement strand
ACCATGGTAAAACCTCGTTGCTTGACTACATACGCAAATCGAATGTGATTGCGGGTGAAGCGGGAGGTATCACGCAACATATTGGTGCATACGGGGTTACGTTGCCAAATGGTCGTCAAATCACATTCCTTGATACTCCAGGTCACGAAGCGTTTACCGCTATGCGTGCCCGTGGTGCTCAAGTTACCGATATTGCCATCATCGTGGTTGCAGCCGATGACCAAGTGATGCCTCAGACGGTTGAGGCAATCAACCACGCGGCTGCCGCTGGCGTTCCTATCGTATTTGCCATAAACAAGATTGATAAGCCAGGAGCAAATCCCGATAAAGTTCGTGAGCAACTCGCCAATATGAACTATTTGGTGGAAGAATGGGGTGGTAAATATCAATCACAGGAAATCGCCGCAAAATTCGGTAAGAATGTAGATTTGCTTATGGAAAAAGTGCTTCTTGAAGCCGACATGCTTGAACTGAAAGCGAATCCGAACAAACCTGCACAAGGTACCGTTATTGAAGCAAAACTTGACAAAGGTCGTGGTTACACTACCAATATCTTGATTAGTTCGGGAACATTGCACGTTGGCGATGTGATACTTGCCGGTATGCACGCCGGAAAAATCAAGGCTATGTTCAACGAACGTGAGCAAAGAATTACCGAAGCAGGACCTTCTACGCCAGTTATGGTTCTCGGTCTTGATGGAGCTCCACAAGCAGGCGACAAAATCCACGTGATGTCGTCGGAGCGCGAAGCACGCGACATTGCAAGCAAACGCGAACGTCTGCAACGTGAACAGGAATTGCGTGCCATGAAGCCAGAAACGCTTGAGGATATTGCCCGTAAGATTAAGATTGGAAATGTTCAGGAATTGAACTTGATTGTGAAAGGTGACGTTGGCGGTTCTATCGAGGCATTGTCCGACGCATTGTTGAAACTTTCTACCGAAGAAATCCAAATTGTTATCAAGCACAAAGCTGTCGGTCAAATTTCAGAATCCGATGTATTGTTGGCTTCGGCTTCAAAAGCAATTATCGTCGGTTTCCAAGTTCGTCCTTCTGCCGATGCTCGTCGTTTGGCTGAAAAATTGGGTATCGATATTCGCTTGTACTCAATCATTTACGATGCGATAAATGAAGTAAAAGATGCAATGAGCGGTATGCTTTCACCTGAAATCAAGGAAGAAGTTACTGGTAGTTGCGAAGTCCGTCAGGTATTCAAGATCTCGAAAGTGGGAACTGTTGCCGGTTGCTACGTTACCGATGGTAAGATTATGCGTAACTCGAAAATCCGCCTCATCCGCGACGGTATCGTTATTTTCACAGGAGAACTTTCTTCATTGCGTAAGGTTAAGGACGATGTAAAAGAAATGACCAAGGGCTTTGAGTGTGGTTTGAGCATCAACAATTACAACGACATTCAAGAAGGCGACATTATTGAGGCATACGAAGAAAAAGAAGTTCAAAGAACAATATAAGTTCTTTCTTTTTTTGGACAATAAAAAGGAGGGAAACATTATGGCGCAAAAAAATAGTGTTGTTCTTTTGTTAGGGGCAAATCTCGGCGACAAAGAAGCTATGTTTGCACAAGTTGCAAAACACATTGATGAAAATATCGGTGAAATCTTGTGTAAATCAGCGATTTACACAAGTAAACCTTGGGGATTTGAATCGAAAGATAATTTTATAAATCAAGTGTTAGTTGTTGATACCGATTTTTCCGCACACGATGTTCTTCTCCGTTGTCAAGCAATAGAAAACAAATGCGGCAGAACTCGCCACGAAAATGCTGGTTATGAGTCTCGCACGATTGATATTGATATTTTGTATTTCAACAATGACATTGTTGATACTGAAGATTTAATCGTTCCTCATCCGCTTTTACACAAACGAAGATTTACGATGGTTCCTTTATGTGAGGTGCTTCCCGACTACATTCACCCAATATTTCTTAAAAGCAATCTACTGTTATTGGAAGAATGTGAGGATAAAGAAGACGTGAAAAAAGCATAATCCAGGAACAATCTTAAACACTTTGAATCAATTTTTTCATCTTTGCAGTAAGAATATTCCAGGCATACTTTTTCTTTTCCTCTCGAATGTTTTGCTCCATTTCTGACGCTTTGTTTGAGGCAAAAAAACGCACAATAGCATTTGCCAATGCATGACTATTGGGTTCAACTACATAACCAACTTTTTCATCAGGAATTATTTCGGCCAAACCACCTACGTTTGTGACAATCATAGGTTTCTCAAAATGATAGCCCACCTGCGTCACACCCGACTGCGTTGCTGATTTATATGGCTGGACAATCAAGTCGGCGGCACAAAAATAATTATTTACCTCGTTGTCGGGAATATATTCTGAAAACCACGTAATATTTTGTAAACCAAGATGTTCAGCAAGTTTTTTATATTTTTCTTCATTACCGTAAAACTCCCCTGCCACAAGCAAATGAATGTTCGAGAACTTGATTCGCTCGTTTGCCATTGCGTGGAGTAGCAAGTCCAGACCCTTGTATTCCCTGATGAAACCGAAAAACAAAATATAACGTTTGTCTGGGTTCAAGCCAAGATGCCCACATGCTTGTTCCTTGCTGATTAATGTTCCGTAGGTGTCGTAAATAGGGTGTGGCGACCACGATTTTGGCTTGTTTTTCCGTTCAAATTGCTCTATCTCACCAAAAACCGATCGCGACAACGTGAAAAAGCCGTCCATCGCATTCACAAAAAAAGGAGCAAACATTCTATCTAAGATTGAAGGTTCGTGCGCTATCATATTATGTATCAATCCAATACATTTTGCATTACACATCTTTTTGATTCTTCGAGCAATGGTGCCGAAACATGGAGCCATAAACGACATCCAATAGGCAAAAATCACCACGTCAGGTTTTTTTACTGCGATTTTTTTTGCTACCGAAAGCCAATTGAAAGGATTGACAGAATGTACAGAACGGCAGATTTTTAGGTCGGGAGCGGTGCCGTTGGAATACTGCGTTTTTCCAGGAAACAAAAAGTTCGGATATTGCAGGATGAACGTTTCAATGGAAATATCCTCATCTTCTTTTACAAACTCCAAAGAAAGCCGCTCGTTGAAAGCCGCTAAGCCGCCACGATAAGGGAATGCCGTTCCAACTAAAATAATTTTCATTAATGAAGAAATATTTTTCATTGGTAAAAATAATAAACAAAAGTTAGATAATAATGTTTTTAAGGTAAAAAGGAAACGGCTTTTTGTTTCGTGTGTCATACAAGCTGACGCAAATATGACAATACAATGTGTTTTTCTCCTTCCCTGACAAAAAACTGACGTTTTGGGGGCAAAAAATCTTTGTTTTTTGAAGGGAAATAGAGCTTTTTTGATAGGGTTTTTCAAAAAAATTCACGCTTTTTTATCAAACATCAATAAATAAAAATAAACATTACCCTATAAAAGTCTAAAATACTACAAAAATGGTCTATAGAGATTTTTTTGATATTTGTTTATTTAATTTATTTCTGCATCTTTGCATCAAGAAATTAACTAAAGCGAAAGAATAGATTTAAAAGATGAAGGACGCAAAAGATAATACTTCAATTGTTGAAGAATTTAAATTGTTCCAGCAGGAATTTGAAATATGGAAAGAGAACGTTCAACGACAAATTACTGCCGCAAAGTTGGCCAATGACAAATGGCTGTCGGTTGAAGACCTCATAGAATATTTACCAGACAATACAGCACGGGCAACGATATATGGTTGGGTTGCCCAAGAGAAAATACCATACCACAAATACGGGAAAAAGCTGACATTTTTAAAATCCGAGATAGATACATGGCTCTTTTACGGATTCGAGGACGAGAAAAAAGCCAAACGGCTGAAACGTCAAAAGTTTATTACATACGGAAACACCTTGTGAAAAAAAGAGAATTCTTTCCTTCACATTTATAAGCTGCATAAAGTTACTTTAGCGGGGCGGTAAAGTAACACGGGGTGACTTTTTCTATCATGGTAAGACGCCTCACCAAAGTCTCTTCGGTAGAGACTTTGGTTTTTTATGTTCTTTGCTTTGAGAATAATATTTTTTTAGTACATTGGGGCGATTTTTTGTTTAAGGAATGAAGATAATAATTGCAGGTGCAGGAGAAGTGGGACAACATTTGGCAAGAATCTTGGCCGATGACCGCCACGATGTGACCGTCATTGACGTTGATCCACAAAATTTGAAACAACTTTCTCTTCACCTTGATATTTTGACAATTCAAGGTTCGGCACTGACTATTTCGGTATTAAACGAAGCAAATGTCGCTACTTGTGATTTGTATATCGCAGTGACGCATTTCCCTGAAATGAATGTGGCTTCGGCGGTGATTGCCAAGAAGTTGGGTGCTCCGCACACCATAGCTCGTGTTCGCGACCCAGAATTATTGCTGGAAAAAAATCAAAAATTGTTCCGTGAAATCGGTATTGATTCCATTATATATCCACAAGCTCTTGCTGCTCAGGAAATTGCAACGTTTGTGGAACGGGCGGCAACGCGTGAATCGTTCGATTTTGCCGATGGTTTGCTTTCCTTATTTGTGTTGAAGGTTGAAGAAACGGCACAAGTCGTGGGGAAATATATGCAAGAAATTATTCCTACGCAGGAAGAATTACAGAAATATCGTGTAATTGCCCTAAAACGTGGATTTTCCACCATTATTCCCAAAGGTGATGACATTTGTCAGCCAGGCGATATCCTGTATGTGGTTAGCAACCGTCAGGGTGTGAATAAAATGCTTGAAACCTTTGAGAAGAAAGACTTGGCAGTTTCGCAAGTTATGATTTTGGGTGGCAGCCGAACGGGTAGGGCAACGGCAAAAATTCTTCAAAAACAATTTGATGTAAAATTGATAGAAATTGACCCTGAAAAGGCAAAAAAACTATCTCAACAACTAGACAATACGTTAGTAATCAACGGAGATGGACGAAGCATGGATTTGTTGGTTGAAGAAGGTATTCGCAATACCGATGTGTTCATTGCCACGACAAGCAATGCCGAAACCAACATTCTTTCGTGTTATCTGGCAAAACGCGTGGGCGTGAAACGTACCATTGCCGAAGTTGAGAATGTGGATTACATAGGTCTTGCTGCCGATATGGGCATTGATACGTTGATAAACAAGAAAACCATTGCTGCCAACAGCATTCACAAATACACCTTGAGCAATTCATCCGATATTTCGGCTACGCGCCATCTAACACAGAGCGATGCCCAAGTATTGGAGATTATTGTTCACGAAAGTATGAAAATCACCAAGGCAACTCTTATGGAAACGAAGGATTTTCCGAAAGATGCCGTAATTGGTGGCGTAGTGAGAGGGAAAAATGCGTTTATCCCGTCTGGTAAGACACAAATTGCTGGTGGCGACAAGGTGCTCGTGTTCGCACTGCCAGCTGCGGTTAACGAGGTAAAGAAATTTTTTGAAAAATAATGAGAATCTATGAGAAGTAAAATCTTACTTTCTGTCGCTTTTGCACTTGGCATTGCCGCTATGGTTTTGTTGATTTTAGATACTATTGGACAAGCCACTGTTGCTCAATCAACTATAACGACATTATTGGTAATAGGTCTTCTTTGCGTTAGTATTGAACTTATCGTAAGTCGAAAAGAGCAAAAGGACGACGACAATTCAGAAATTTCCGAGCAATGAATTTCAAACTTGTATTAAGAAATATTGGTTTTTTAATATTGTTTGAAACAATATTGATGATTCTCTGCCTCATTCCTGGAATTTGTTATGGCGAGAGTCTTCAGGGTTTTTTGTGGTCTATCGCAATTGCGTTGACCATAGGCGTTGCAACCACTATTGTGTTTCGACATTCCAATGGTTCCATCGGTCGCAAGGAAGGTTATTTCATTGTGGGTGTGGTGTGGCTTGTGTTCTCGCTCATCGGTTCGATGCCGTTTTTGTTTACTCATAGTCTAGGCTCTTTTGTAGATGCGTTCTTTGAATCCATGTCGGGATTTACCACCACGGGAGCCACCGTTTTTGCCGACATTGAGGTTCTGCCCAAACAAATCATTTTATGGCGAAGTTTGATGCAGTGGGTCGGAGGTATGGGAATCGTGGTGTTGACCGTTGCAATCATTCCAATGTTCGGTATGGGCGGAATGCAGCTTTATACTGCTGAGGCAAACGGTCCGGCAAAAGACAAGATTCATCCTCGCATAAAAGACACGGCGAGTCGTTTGTACATCCTTTATATTGTTTGCACACTGCTCGAAGTGGTGTTGCTTCTTTTGGGCGGGAACTCACTGTATGAGTCAATCATTTTAGCATTGTCAACTATTTCGTCGGGCGGATTTTCGAGTCAGAACGACAGTGTGGCCAGTATGAGCCCCTACACGCAATATGTGGTAATGCTCTTTATGTTCATTTCGGGAGTAAACTTTGTGGTGTTGTATATGGCAGTTCATGGCAAATTCCGTATTGTAGCGAAAGACGAGGAACTGCGAAATTATATTCTTATTATTGTTTGCGTTTCGATTATCATTGCGGTGATAAATTTGTGGAAAGAGGGTAGGTTTGAGGATGTGGAGCTAAGCATCAGAACAATTATATTTCAAGTGATTGCATTCACTACCACTACCGGATTCACCACTACCGACTATGCTATGATGCCAAGTGCGTCGATGATGTTTTTCTTCATCCTTACATTTTTCGGAGCGTGTGCAGGTTCCACAAGTGGATCCATTAAAACAGTGAGAATTACTATTTTATTAAAGAATAGTTATTTGGCACTCAAACAAATCATTCATCCGAATGCAATTCTAACGCTTCGTATGAGCAAAAAAACTGTCGATAAAAAAATTATTTCCAATGTATATGCGTTTATCGTTATGTACATATTGATATTCCTCCTTGGGGCGTTGGCACTCACATTCTTCGGTCACGATTTCTACACGGCGTTTTCGGCATCGGCATTGTCGATTTCCAACGTCGGCATTGGTTTTTGTCCGTCGGGAATGTTGCTGGAATTTAGCTCGTTCCCTGCAGCGTCAAAAATTCTTATGACCGCACTGATGCTGATAGGTCGTTTGGAAATATTCACCATTCTCCTTTTATTTATGCCAGCATTTTGGAAAAGATAAATAAAAAACTAATTTTGAATAAAAAAATAGAGTAATGAAATATTCTCAAACACCACAAGAGGAACGGATTAAGACACTGCAATCGCTTGTGCCAGAAGCATTTGACGAAGGCAAGATTGATTGGGAAAAGTTGAAAGCAACGCTTGGCGAGGATGTGAATTTCGCCAATGAGCGTTATGTGCTTAATTGGGCTGGGAAAAGTGATGCTTTTCGTGTTATGCAGCAACCTTCCTCCGCTACTTTGGTGCCATGTCGTGAAGAATCTGTTGAATTTGAGAATACTGAAAACATTTTCATCGAAGGCGAGAATATGGAAGTGCTGAAAATACTCCAAAAGAGTTATTTCGGCAAGGTGAAAATGATATACATTGACCCACCATATAATACTGGTAATGACTCGTTTATCTATCCAGACAAATTTTCCGAAACTAAAGAAGAATATCTAAAGCGCGTGGGCGACAAGGACGAGGAAGGCTACATGACCCGCGAAGGCATGTTCCGCAAAAATAGCAAGGAGAACGGGCAGTACCATAGCAACTGGCTCAATATGATGATGCCACGCCTTTATCTGGCTAAGGCGTTATTGCGTGAAGACGGCGTAATTTTCGTATCTATAGACGACAACGAAGTGCATAACCTTCGTTTGCTTATGAATGAAATATTCGGGGAGGAAAACTTTGTAACTTGCATATCTAGAGCAACAGGAACCCCTACTGGTGGTGGATTTGATATTTTCGTAAATGAATTGGACTATATTCTAGTATATGCAAAACAAGCAGAAGAACTAAGCATTGATGGATTAGAGATGTCAGCGGAGGATGCTATAATTTACAACATGGAAGATGAGAGAGGTAAGTATCTTATTAGACCTTTGCGACGCACAGGAGGAGAGGACAGAAGAGAGGATAGGCCTACTATGTTTTATCCTATAATTGCACCAGATTCTTCTGAAGTTTATCCATATGGTCCAACTGGTTATGAAAGTAGATGGATATGCTCTAAGACTAAGTATGAAGAATTAGTAGCTGGCGGATTGATATATTGGAAACAAAATGAAGATACACAAAAATGGCAAGTGTATCAAAAATTTTATTTAGAAGATAGGACTAAACAACCTGGCAATTTGTGGACAACAGAAGAAGGAAATAAAAAGGCCACACGAGATGTTCGTGAATTGTTTGAAACAATAAAAGTATTTGATTTCCCCAAACCAATAGGTGTAGTTACTAAATTGCTTAAATTAGGAACAAATATAAATAATAATGATATCGTTCTTGATTTCTTCGCGGGCAGTGCCACTACCGCCCATGCAGTAATGCAACTCAACAAAGAGGACGGTGGACACCGCAAATACATTTGTGTGCAGTTGCCAGAAATGTGCGATGAAAAGAGCGAGGCTTTCAAGGCAGGTTATAAGACCATTGCGGAAATTAGCAAGGAAAGAATCAGAAGATCAGGAGCAAAAATTCGCAAGGAAGTAGAAGAAGAGCAAGCCAAACAAAAGGAAAAACTTCAGTTTGGTGATGAACATACGGTTGAAATGCCAGATTTGGGCTTCAAAGTGTTCAAACTCTCTGAAAGCAATTTCAAGCAATGGCGCGAGATAAAAGGTTCTGACAAAGAAGAATGGAAACAACAGATGTTGGATTTCCTTAATCCAGTTGCCGAAAACGCCACCACCGACAATATGGTGTATGAATTGTTGTTGAAAAGTGGCAAGAGCCTAAACAGCACCATTGAACACCATAACGGTTTCTATGCTATTAACAGCAAAGAACTGATACTGATGCTCGAATCCGCTACGCAAGAAACGGTGGATGCCATCCTTGCCGAGCATCCACAAAAAGTAATCGCCTTGGATAATTTATTCGAAGGCAATGATCAATTAAAAACCAACACTGCACTTCAAATGCGAGATGCAGGAGTGGAGTTTAGGACGATATGAGAAATGATGTCAATAGATAACATATGTTTATATAGAATGACTCATATTGAGAATATCCCTCATATCCTTCAATATGGAATTGTGCATCATTCTTCTCCTAATAATAATTCAAATTTTGTACCGATCGGAGACAAAAGTTTAATAGATTATAGGAGTACAAATATAGTTTTTGTGAGAAATAAAACAATTATACTAGGTGATTTCATTCCCTTCTATTTTGGAGTTCGGATGCCGATGCTTTATGTAATTCAGCATGGAGGAAATTTTGTTGAAAAAGCAAGAAAAGCGGAAGAAATAGTATATATAGCAGTTTCATTGAAAAAAATAGTTGAAAATAACTTTTTGTTTTATTTTTCAGATGGTCATGCTACAGATTTCCTTACAACTTTTTATGATTCAAAAGATATTGATAAATTACCATCAATTATTGATTGGAACGCCGTGAAATCGCAATATTGGGCTGGAGATGGTATTGAGACAGACCTCAAACGTCGCAAACAGGCTGAATTTTTGGTAAAAGAAGACATACCCACAAGTTTTATTATTGGTTTTGCATGTTACAATGATACCGCAAAGTCAAAACTAATTTCTTTTGGCATAAATGAAAATACAATAAGAATATTCCCTAATGCATATTATTGATTATGATACAATATCTTGAAGGAAACATATTAGACACCAACGCTATGGCGTTAGTAAATACCGTAAATCTTGTAGGGGTTATGGGGAAAGGCATTGCATTGCAGTTTAAAAAGCACTTCCCAGAGAATTATAAACTGTATCAAAAAGCATGTAATAACAAAACTATTGATATAGGGAAATTGTTTGTCACAAAAGAGCAGACTATGTTTGGAGTTAAAACGATTATTAATTTCCCTACAAAAACAGATTGGAGAAAACCTTCCGAATATTCGTACATAGAAGCAGGATTAGATGATTTAGTTAGAGTCATAAAGGATTATCAGATACAAAGTATAGCAATTCCCCCATTAGGTTCAGGAAACGGAGGTCTTAATTGGGGAAAGGTTAAAAGTATTATAGAAAGTAAGTTATCTTCATTAACAATTGATATATTGGTATATGAACCAACGGTTCGAATTGTAGAAAAAATGAAATCAGAAAGAATTAAATTAACACCTGCCAGAGCTTTATTGTTATATGTGCTATTTGACTTGGTGCGACATGGAGAATATGTTTCCGAATTTTCTAGTGAAAAGGTATGCTATTTTCTTCAACGGTTTGGAGCAGAAGATTTGTTTAATTTAAAATATGAGCCAAAGTATTATGGACCATATTCAGGAAAAGTGAGATATGTGCTAAATGCGTTGAATGGTAGTTATGTGATGGGGTATAGTGATATGGATAAGAAGCCTTTTGAGTCGTTGTCATTAGTTGTTGATGCGTTTGATAAGATAGAAAAATTTGTAAATGAAGATGCACGTCTTAAGATTATTGCAGAAAAGACGAAATCTTTTCTTAATGGTTTTTATTCCGATTTCGGTTTAGAATTGCTTTCATCAATTGATTTTTTGATGTGTCAGTATGGTATTATCTCCGTAGACGAAATATATAATCATTTATCTCAGTGGAGTCATCGAAAAGAGAAAATATTCAATGACCAACGATTCATTGAAATTGCGAGAAAACACTTGTTAGAAAGCGGTTTTACTTATGTAAATTAGTCCATGAAACTCTCCTTCGAATCCAATCTTTCCTATCAGCAGGAAGCCATTCAGTCGGTTGTCGGCCTTTTTGAGGGACAGGCGATTGAGGACTCTTTGTTTCAATATGACTTGAATGAAAAACAAGCGAGTTTTATTGATGGAATTGGAAACAAGTTGGTTTTGTCGGAAGAACAGATTCTTGCCAACCTACAGAAAGTGCAGAATCGAAATGAGATTGCCCTATCGGAGAAACTTGACGGAATGCACTTCTCCATCGAAATGGAAACGGGAACAGGTAAAACATACGTTTACCTGCGTACCATTTACGAGTTGAACAAAATATACGGTTTCAAAAAGTTTGTTATTGTTGTTCCGTCCGTCCCGATTCGTGAGGGCGTTTTGAAGAATCTGCAAATCACGCATGAGCATTTTCAAACGCTATACGACAATACGCCCATTCGTTTTTATGTGTACGATCGAAACAAAATCTCTCAACTTCGTGGCTTTGCGGCAGGCGACAACATAGAGGTATTGGTTATCAACATTGATTCATTTGCCAAGGACGAGAATGTCATCAACAAACCAAACGACAAACTCAACGGACAGGAACCTATCAACTTTATCAAACAGGTTCTACCCATCGTGATTGTGGACGAACCCCAAAACATGGAATCGGAAAAACGTGCAGCGGCTATTGCCAATCTGAATCCACTTTGTACTTTGCGCTATTCGGCCACTCACAGAAACCGTT
>JAEEGG010025204.1_pt1 | contig 11471 bp, 14 predicted proteins | sample 9134161 | NCBI WGS metagenome assembly JAEEGG01 (sample SAMN16246543, study PRJNA631951) | gut metagenome | biome: gut microbiome; feature: rumen; material: CR-attached | host: Bos | place: Iran: Karaj | collected 2018-10 | reverse complement strand
CGTCGTTGACCACAATGACGTCATCGCAATATTCGCAGGTTTTCCTGACCACACGTTCAATGGTTCCGGCATTGTTGTATGTCGGGATAATCACGCAGATTCCTCTGTCGTGCAATAGCTTACGGTTATTTTCCTGCTGTTGGGTCATTCGGTTGACAAACAAAAGAAAGTTTCACCAAAGTCGTCTTGTCCATGGCGGTTGCGGTCATCTGCACTGCCAATTCCTGGCCATCTTCCGTTTCTGCCAAGCGGTTGATTTGGAAATCAAACTCCGGCGTGCCGACAGGCGACACCACGGCGAGGAACTTCACATTCTTCACATAGGTGATGGACAGCGGTCGGTTCGTCCATGTCTCGACCAACTCTTTCGCCATCTGCACCAGACACACCCCTGGCGTGACCGGTTCCTCAGGAAAATGCGCCTTGAAAATGAAATGCTGTGGATTCAACTTGATTGTAAACCGTGGCAGTCCGCCCTCTTCCACCTGAGCAGTCACCTTGTAAAAGTCATTCTTCAATGTCAGCATCTTCAGTTTCGCTTTCAGGGATTGGAGTTAATTTAAAATAGAGTTTGTATTTCTCATCACGGTACTCAGGCAGCCCCTCCCTCATGTTGTGGATCAGCGCCTTCAAGTCCTTTTTCAGGATTTTCTTCAGGTACCATTTGTTCATCATTTTCTGCACGTCGTGGAGTTTCACCTTATCTTTCAGGAAGTGATAGGAGAAATCGAAATAGGAAATTCCGAAATCATTGAACACGGCTCCCTTGAGCAGGTTTCCGTCGTTCAGCAGCATGCATCCTCCGCTCAGATAGGCATCGCGTATCTCGATATACGCGGTAAACCTTGCCCGTTGCCCTTCCTGCTCAGGCAGCAGGCTCTGGGCTGACAAGGTAGCACTACTGAGCAAGAATATCAGGGCGCTAACGCACAGAAAACATTTTATTGTCAATCTCATGGTTCGTCCTCACATTTTTCAACACAATCACGGTTCTGTCGCCTTTTTTCTCCTGCAGCTCCACCTTCGTCACCCATGCTTTCTTCATGTCGAAATGGAGGATGATTTTCTGGAACATCTGCTTCATATTTTTTTTCAGGGGCGTGAGCCTTGCCACCCATTCCCCAGCCTCAGGGACCAGCTCCACTTTGTACTCTTTATCGTCGAGGCATTTACCTATCACACTGTTCATCATAATCCTCGCGATTTCCTTGAACATCTTGTTCTGCTTGGTGTCGATGCTATCATTGCGGTGTTCGTTTTTCAGCAGCACTTGAGTGTCGTTCAAGATGAAAGTGTAGGTGTAGGGCGAGACATACTCCCACCTGAGCATGTTCTTCTGCTTGTAGCACATCCTTCCCTTCGACACCATCTGGTCGTTGAGCATCTTGGAATATTTGGTCTGGGTGAAATCACACTGCATGGTCCGCATTTCCTGCGCCGCCTTGTTGATTTTCGCCCGGATGGCTTCCTTGCCTTGTGTCTGGGCAGAGAGCGTGAGTGCCAGACACATCATTCCACAAAACAATATCAGTTTATTTCTCATATCATCATTATTTTCATAAAAAGCAAAACCACATATCTGTTGTCTATTTGGCGATGAGGAAACATCCTGCCATGATGAACGCCACCCCCACCCATTTCATCGGCGACACCTGTTCATGGAAGAAGACGATGGCCGCAATCATGCCAAACACATAGCTGATGCTGATCATCGGGTAAGCCTTGCTGAAAGGGAACACCTTCACAATGTACATCCACAGCACCGATGCCGCTCCGAAGCATATACCGCACAGCGCAAACTGCCAGTTGAGCAACAGTGAGACCCAGAAGTCCCTCGTCCATGCGAACTTAGGCATCTTCATCATGGCAAATTTCAGGAACACCTGTCCAGCGCAGAGCAGTGCACTCTGCAACACAGATAAGAATATTATTTTCCACATGACAAAACCATAGCTACAGATTTGACCTCGTAATCAAGATGTATGCCGGCATTCTCCATCAACTGCCAGAACAGTGGAGTGGTCTCCTCATGGCATCCCACCAACACAGTCTTGCATTTCCCGCTTTTCAGCAGCAGTTCCGCATCTCTCAAAGCCCATCTCATCGACTGTTCACCATGCGTGTAGGTCACGTTATATCCGTGGCAGCCGGTCTTGATGGCGATGTTGCTCCCAACAGTGTTATGTGTGCTTTGCATGAAGAAGGTAGGTTTCAACGAAGCCTCCCCCTCCTCTTCCATCTGCTCCAGCAATTTCTCGCTGTATTCCAAGCATCCGTATGCCGTGGCTGTGACCACCGCATCGGGGCACTCAATCCCCGCCTCTTTCAATGCCTTGAGAGAAGAAAGCAACGAACTCTTCATCAGCTTTCCCATACGCCTGGCTTCAAGTGGTTTGACAATCTCAGCAATACCAGAGAGTGCTTCCACACTGTTGATTTCCACTTTTGCCAGCACCTGGAGCTCCAAGTCGCCGGCATGGGCCACAGTGGTATTTTCTGTAGGTTGGGCAGAGAACACCAACGAAGAGTCGTTACCTCCGAATCCAAACGAATTGGTCATCACATTCGTGAGTCGGCAGTGTTCTTCCCCCATAGTTGGGACAACACCACTATCCATGGCTTTGGTCCATCCCAAATTGGCCGGCACCAGAGAGTTGCTGATGGCCAGCAGGCAAATCACCGCCTCAATGCCTCCAGCCGCACTGGTGGCATGTCCAGTGAATCCCTTTGTGCTCGACACCATCGGCATTTGTGAACCAAACACCCTGAGCAAAGCGTTGCTCTCGCTTTGGTCGTTGTTAGGCGTTCCTGTTCCATGGGCGTTCACATACTGAATATCAGATGGTTGCAGCCCCGCCATCGCCAGTGCTTCCGTCATCGCCTGGAATGCTCCCTCGCCATTTTCCGAGGAAGCAGTCTGGTGGAACGCATCGCAGGCATTGGCATATCCACTGAGCCAGGCATGAATGTCCGCCTTGCGCTGGAGCGCATGTGCTTCAGACTCCATCACAACAAATGCAGCCCCCTCTCCAAGGTTTAATCCCGCCCTTCCCGCATCAAACGGACGGCAAGGTTGATGGTCAAGAATCATCAACGAATTGAATCCGTTGAGATGAAATTTCGTCAGCGCCTCCGTTCCTCCCGCCACCACAATGTCGGCTTGTCCGGTTTTAATCAGTTCAGCCCCGAGAATCAGCGCATTGGCCGCCGATGAGCAAGCAGTTGAGATGGTGGTTGAATCGGAGAAACAGCTGGAATCGGCTGCGATTTGACGTGTGCAACTGCCACAATCATGCATACTCAGCAGTTCTGGGTCGGCCGTACCCTCTTTCAATTCTTTGTAATGCTTTTCCGTAAGGTCCATTCCCCCGACTGTGGTTCCAGAGACGAGGATGACCTTAGATGCGGTTTCCGTCTTTCTGAAGTCCGCCAATCCTGCGTCATGCAATGCCTGCCTCACCGCAAGCATCCCCATCAGGGCGGTTCTGCTTACGAGTTTAGGCTGTGGGATGTCGAGCAATCGCTTCATCTCCTCATCCGACATTTTCACCTCACCCACAGGCAGTTCCTTATGCGCCGAGTTGAGAAAACGCATCTCTCCTATCCCACTCCGCTTCTCACGAAGTGACCGCAGCACCTCTGCCTTGTTGTTTCCGATGGCAGACACAATGCCTTCTCCAGTAATGACCACCCGCCGGTCCTGTTCTTTCATTTTCCTTGTCGATATATCAGGATTTACCCCAAACAGCTATTTATTTCTTACGGTTTTTGCTGACATAATCAGCAATGGAAGCCACACTACTGAAAATCGCCTTACCTTGCGAAGGGTCAGCCAGTTTGATGCCGTATTTCTTTTCAAGCAGCACAATGATTTCCAAGGCGTCGATAGAATCCAGCCCCAGTCCGTCGCCAAAAAGAGGAGCCTCAGCATCAATATCCTCTGGAGTCATTTCCTCCAGGTTCAGCACCTCAATCAATTGCTGTTTCAGTTCCAATATCAGTTCTTCCATACATTAAAACAGTTTTATATTATCTTTATCATTTATTCTTCATGCATCGTCCGAAGTATTTGATTTTCGACAGACGACATACATATCAGCCTCAAAATGAGCCTCATCCTCATAATCCAGCCAACCGGTCACGGCACTTGTGATGCAGTCTTGCTCCATAGTGGCATTCAGGATGGCTTCCATCAGCTTCTGATTCTTCCCATCCAGCACATAAAGTGCCGTTTCCCCATGATAATGGTGTCGGATGGCAATCTCTCCTGTCACGATGTTGGGTAGCGTATATACAAAAACCGACGGACTCGGAAAAAAATCCTGTGGGTCGGCAATCGACTTCAGATAATTGCGGTCGGCATCAATGGAGGCATGATGGTTGAAGAGAATGACTGCCCTTTCGTCATTCGGGATCACAGATTCCGACTCTGTCCTCTCAGCCTGCCGCAACAATTCTGACGCCAAAAAGCCCAAGCGGGAGAGCATGTCCATCTTATAGAATTTTGGATAATCACAGACTCTCCCTTTGTATAGTTCTGTCAGCATCTGCTTTCCCTGTTCCATGACCTCAAGCGTCGCACCGTCGAGCACCACTTCCTGCGGAGTGATGTGCACATGGTGAGTTTTCTCCAAAAGGCAAGGCTTACACAACGGCATTTGAACCCAGTCTGCCTTTTTGTCGGCCCAAATGGCTGCATTGCCTCCTCCAAAACCCGAGATCATTTTCACGAACGCCTTCTTTTCTGAATGAGATGCAGAAGCAGCGATGTTGATTTTTCCCGACACCCCCAATTCATCGAATCCCCGGGTTGGCAGGATAAGCCCTTCATCGAGTGCAGCCATGTTGATGACCGTCTCCAACACTCCCGCCGCTCCGAGCGTATGGCCATAAAAGCCTTTGAGCGCATTGGCCGGTATTAGTGAAAGTCCAGCACGCTCCACAGCCACCGACTCCATCTGATCGTTGAACATGGTGGCTGTCCCATGCACATTGACGAGCGCCAAGTCCTCAATATTGCGCCCTTCCAGCACCTTCTTGAGAGTTCTATATGCCCCTTCCGCATTCTTGGATGGTGTGCTGAGATGGAAAGCGTCGTTCCTCACTGCCACAGCCTCTATTCTCCAGCAGTGATCTGGGTTTGCAGCTTCAGTTGGTTGTGTTGACAGCACCATGGTGGCAGCTGCCTCTCCCAAATTCAGTCCAGTCCGTTCCATATCGAATGGTCTGCAACTTCCCACACTCATTGCTTTGAGCGACTGGAAGCCAGACACGACGAATGTGTTCAACACGTCAGCACCACAGACCACGGCATAACGATAGAATCCAGACTGCAATAACCTGTAAGCCAAAGCAATGGCAGAGACACCCGAGATGCATGCATTGCAGACTGTGACAGGGCTGTTCTTAAATTCCAAAGCTCTAGCCACCGCATTCGCACTGTCTGCCAGGCTCACTTCCGCATCATTTCCTGTCAGCCCTTGCATTCCCTCCACATTTCCTTTGGTGGTGCTGATGATGAGAATCACATCATCCCCCTTCCAGTCGAAATCAGCGGTTTCAAGGGCTTTCGTGACAGAAGTGGTGACCAGGGATGCAAATCTCGACATTCCCGGCTTCAAGAAAGCTGCTTGTTGGGAATCAGAGAAAAGGGAGGCAGTAAACGGTTCCGGCAGTCCCCACTTTCCCACATGCAGGCACAGAGCAGAAACTCCAGCCTTCAAAGCCTGGAGATTCTCCGCCGTAGTCATTCCAATGGGCGAAATGATATTGTCTGCTATCTTATATACCACTTCTTAATGCTTTTTATGGGTTGGCACACCTTCCCGTCACTGCAGTTCGTTATTTATCAAACACGTTCCAGCGTTCCTTCCACTTTTGATAAAACTCAGGATTGTCCCAAATCAACTGGTAGTTCTTATCCATAAATACCTGGACAGAATGTCCGGTGGCGATGAGCGAATTGTCGTCAGCATCGTGGATTTCGTAGTCGAACACAATTTTCGCCGCCTCCGTAGGGCGGTAGAAAATGTCAACCCTCGGTTTCATCCCATAACGCAGCGGCAACTTGTAATGAAAGGTCAGCTCCACCAACGGCGCATAGAACCCCTCATCCACAAACTTCATGTAACCCAGGTCATAATCAGCACCAAACTGCTCACGGGCATCCTCAAAATAAAGAGGATAGGACCCATGCCATACCACGTTCATCGAGTCCACCTCGCTGAATCTGATATCAATATGTTTTGATGATTTCAATTCCATTGTCACTCACTTTAAGAAAGCATCAAGTCTCACCTGTCCTTGACTGCGATTTTCATCTCGGTCTTCGCCATCAGCTCACCGCCACACCTGATGAAAGCATCCGCAAGTGTCATTCCGAAGACCTCCTCGCGCACATCCACGGTAGTTTCCAGGGTGTCGCCGAGCTGAGGCAGCGCATGGACCTCCATGTTCCTCACCGCACCTATGAAGCCAATCTGAATGCCTTTCTGAAGAATGTATTTATTGACATACCCAATCCGCGCCGCGCAGGTCTGCGCGATGTTCTCCATCAATCCAGGCACAGAAAGTCCGTCTTTCTCAAGAAAGAGATTGTCAGACTTGACTTCAGTCTGTGTAACCGTGCGTTTTCTATCGAAAGCAACGAGCCTGCCCACCATCACGAATGGTTCCTGCTGAGGCAACAACTCATGAATGTCAATACTGCGGAGAAATGCCTCCGAGGGCTGTGTATAGTCAATTAGTTTCATTCCAAAACTCGAAATAATTATACCACTGCGTAGGATAGCATCTGAGCACCTTCTCCAGTTCAGCCACGTAGGCATCTGCAAGCATATCGGTCTGCCGTTGGCGTGTTGCGGTCTTGTCGTAATGGAGTGGCGTGATGATGATTTTATAACGCTTAGCCCCAATCTTCATCACATTGACTGCAAGCACGTCGAGTCCTCTCATAACCGCCACCCTGAAAGGACCTGCGGGAAACCGCGCCTCTTTGCCAAGGAAGGTCTTTGAGATAAACTTTTCTGACCCGTTGATACGGTCAGCCGGCATGCTGACGGTCTCTCCTTGCGACAGGGCCTGATCTATTAGGAACACATGGCTCATGTCGTCGGCAATAGGAATCATCTTGATGTTGGTTCCTTGAAACATCTTGTTGCGGTTCACCATCACCGACTGCTTCTCTTTGGAGAAGACCAATGCGTTGAAAGGTTTGTTGTCGGCCACCAAGGTGTAACCAGCCAACTCGTAATTGCCCACATGAGCACTCAACTGCACGAATCCTTCTGGCAGACTGGCAAGACGGGTGAAATGTTCGTATCCTTCAGTCTCCACCTGAAACTTCTTGCCTGCATACATGGCAAAGCGGTCAATAACCACCTGTCCGAAGAGGCAATGATTCATATAGGTTTTCCACATCGCCTTAAGGGTGTTGAACCCTTGGCGGTGATGAAGGTATCGGTAAATGATGGCAGTATTGCGGTGATTGACTATCATGCACACGGGAACCACAAATAGTGAGGAAAACACGTAAATCAGCCTCACATCCAGCACCTTCAGCGCCATAATCAGACTTCTGTGCAGCCTGTTTCCTCCATAGGTCGTCCCCTTCCACTGCTTTTCACCCATTCCGATGCCGTTTGTCAGCCAACCTTGCTCTCGATATAGTCGCAGAACTGGCGAAGCGTTGTCACACCTGCCATCTCTTCAGGCTTTATTTTAAATCCGAAGTTCTTCTCCACAATCACTACGATGTCCACGAAGTCGAGACTGTCAATCCCCATGTCGTCCTTCAGTTTGGCATCGTCAGCAATTTTCTCCTCATCGATTTCGAGGTCTTCAATCAGGAAATTCCTGACTTTTTCTTCAATTTCTTGTCTTGTCATGTTTTGAAATTGTTATAGTTTTGTTTTTATAATTTGCAATATCTATGGTCAAAGCTGTGTACAATGTCAATCCTTCAGTCTGCAGACCAGAATGGAATGTCCTTGCCCCAGATGGTCGAAAATACGTTCCACACGTAATCCGGCCTTTTCCACACAAGCCTGCATATCCTCAGTGTTGTACATTTTTGAGTTTCCATTGGCGATAGCAGTAAAATAGAGGCTGGTCATGGTCAGACAGAAAGCTGCCGGCTCAAAGCGCTGCCTGTCCCACAGCGTTTCCATGATGAACAGGCGTGTATTGCTGGTCATAGCCGCTTTCGCACGAGTGAGGATATTCACAATTTCGTCCATACTGAAGCAGTCGAGAAACTGGCTCATCCAGATTGCGTCAAGTCCTCCTTCGCGTTGGGGGAAGAGGGCATTAACATCCAAGAGGTTGATGGCATAACCTTTAATCCGTTCAGCTCCAGGTTTTCCTTTTACAAACCGCCGCATCATATCAATCTGCTGCGGGAGGTCAAGCACCGTCACTTCCACCTCTTTGTCTGACTCCACGCATTTCAGCGCCCATTTTCCCGTGTTGCCGCCCACATCATAGAGGCTCCTTACCTGAAACTGTCGGAACACGATGTCGAGTGCTTGCGGAAAAGAAGAATCGCTGTAGAAATGGTCAAAAGCGAACCAACTTTCCTGAACTTGCTCAGGTAGTTGTGAAAGACCCTCATAAACAGTCTTCCATGGCCCGAAATGGCGGAGTCCCTCCGGTTTTCCGTTTTTCAAGGATTCCTCCAGCCTGAACCAACCTTCGTAATTCACATCATGGTTGAAATCAAGGTTCACACGTGTGGCTGGATCATTGAGCAGAAACCATCCCGTCTTCGACAGCGTGTAACGCTCTGTCTCTGTATCCACAAGAACAGTTCCAATACACAGGGATGCCTCAAGCAGACATTTCATGGCATAGTCCGTCAGTCCTGTCTGCTTGCACAGTTCCTCACGCGTCATTCCATCATCGGAGTTGCGCAGCAGTTCCAGTATACCGAACTTCACCATCAGCCTTGACGCCTGAAAGACGGCAGGTCCCCATGCTATAAATTCTGCCAGTCGCTGCGCCTCACGTGCCGAAAGGGTTTCTTTCGTATATTTTTTCTGTAATTCCTCGCTAAGGTTCATAGTTAAAAACAAAAAATCAAACAATTGACGGTCAGAGACTTATTCACTGCTTCAGTATTTCCGCAACACCAAGGCTGAGTTCGTTCCCCCAAACCCGAAAGAGTTGCTCAGCACAACGTTCACGTCCATATCGACGGTTTTTGCTGTAAGGTTGAGTTTCTCCGCATGTTCATCCGGATTTTCAAGGTTGATGTTCGGTGCCACAAAATGGTTATGCATCATGATGAGTGAGTAAACCACCTCGCTTGCTCCTGCCATCCAGCACTCATGTCCCGTCATTGACTTGGTGGAACTGATGAGCGCCCGTTGCCCCTTGAACATACGTTCAAGTGCGATGGCCTCATACATGTCGCCCTGCTTAGTGGATGTGGCATGGGCATTGATATAATCAATGTCGTCGAGTTCCACTCCGGCATCCTTCACAGCACGGCTCATGGCAATCACGCTTCCCTCATCGCTCGGTTCCGATATGCCGCCTCCATTGCTGGAAAATCCATATCCTATCACTTCTGCCAGGATGTTGGCTCCCCTCGCCACAGCATGGTCATAATCCTCCAGCACGAGTGCAGCTGCCCCTCCGCTCGGCACAAGTCCGTCGCGGTCTCTGTCGAAAGGCCGGCTTGCCTTCTCTGGCTCGTCCATCCTCACAGAAAAGGCACCGAGTGCATCAAACGACGCCATTGAATAGAAGTTGGTCTCCTGTGCGCCTCCACACAACACCATATCCTGCAGTCCCTGCCTGATGAGCATATATCCCAAGCCGATAGAATGGCTTCCGCTCGCACAGGCAGCGCTGACTGTGAAATTCACGCCTCTCAGATGGAAGATGGTGCTGAGGTTCATGTTCACAGTGGAATTCATGGATTGGAAGATAATACCGTAGCCGAGCATGGCTGAATCATGTTTTTCATCCATGATTTTCGATGCCTCAATCACAGGCTTGGCCGATGAGTCATTGCCAAAAATACAGCCCACCTCGTTAGCTCGTAGATAGTCATCGTTGATACCCGCCTGTGCGAATGCCTGACGGCTGGCCATATAGGCATACCGAGCCTCTTCTGACATACCTGCCCTGGTGTGGCGGTCAAGCATCTGCTTTGTGATGACCGGCTCCTCCACAATTCCGGACAAAGCCGAACGGTAGCCATATTCCAAACGCTCAGGGCAAAGTCCTATTCCCGACTTGCCCTGATATAAAGAATCTTTAACGGTTGCTATGTCAGTTCCCAGGCAAGACCATATTCCCATGCCTGTAATTACAACTCTTCTCTGCATTTGTCATTAAAAATTAAGTATAGAGCCCACCATTGATATTGATGACCTCTCCTGTGATGTAAGCTGCCTCGTCAGAAGCGAGAAATGCCACAAGCGCTGCCACCTCTTCTGGCTTTCCAAACCGTTGAGCCGGCACCATTTTTTTCAGTTCTTCTTGTGGCAGGTCGCGTGTCATGTCGGTCTCGATGAATCCAGGCGCCACAGCGTTGACTGTCACGCCTCTTGCTGCCACTTCCTGCGCCAGCGCCTTTGTGGCGCCAATCAGTCCGGCTTTGGCTGCGCTGTAGTTGGTCTGTCCCGGCATTCCTTTCACGCCTGAGAGTGATGCGACATTGATAATGCGCCCTCCCCTTTTCCTTGGCATCATGTGCTTGAGCAGTCGGCGTGTGATATAGAAAAAACCATCAAGCGAAGTGTTGACCACATTGTGCCACTGCTCGTCTGCCATCATGAACATGACGTTGTCAGCCCTGATGCCGGCATTGTTCACAAGCACGGCGAAATAGTCGTCGGGATGCCGCTGCTCCCATTGGTCCAAAGCCTCATCCACAGCCAGCTTGTCCGCCACGTCAAAGGGCAGCAGTTCTGCCGTTCCACCCTGCAAGCGGATTTCTTCAGCCACCTGCTCAGCAGCCTCACGGTTCGATTTATAGTTGATGACCACAGGCAGTCCCACAGACGAAAGCTTGAGCGCCACCGCCCTTCCAATGCCTCTTGAAGCCCCTGTGACCAAAGCGTATTTTGCCATTCCCAATCAGAATTGTTTTTTATTACCGATTAACTTGCAAATATAGTAAAAAACGTGCTGAATACAAAACAATCAGATTATTTTTTCCCCATCTAAAATTACGAGGCATTTTAGTAACGATAAAAAAATAAGTTGCCTCATTTTGATATGTCCAGATTGTTTGTAATCCTTTCATCTTTTGGGCTCTTTTTGCCCGTTCTCTCAGTCATGATGCCCGCATCACTCCTTCGAAAACGAACAAAAACATCTCCAAAATATGAACAAACTGAGGCAATTTATTTTTTCATCATTACTTAATCCTCAAAAGGTGCATTACGTAAAAAAAATCCATGAGCCAGTTGATGCTGACTCATGGAATATGAGAAAAACTCTTGGTTTTCTTGTGTTGA
>JAEEGG010025202.1_pt1 | contig 11471 bp, 5 predicted proteins | sample 9134161 | NCBI WGS metagenome assembly JAEEGG01 (sample SAMN16246543, study PRJNA631951) | gut metagenome | biome: gut microbiome; feature: rumen; material: CR-attached | host: Bos | place: Iran: Karaj | collected 2018-10 | reverse complement strand
TCCGCGACTGCATCGACCTCTTCGAGGAATATGGCTGGGACTGGACCTACCACGCCTTCCGCGAATGGAAGGCCTGGAGCGTCGAGCACGAAGGCCCCGACCGCGACCACATGGTCCCCTCCCCCGACAATCCGAGAAAGCGGGCGCTTTTAGAAGGCCTTGCGCAATGAAGGCGGTTTCACATTGCTTCTCATTCCACCTCGGCGGCGATAAAGCCGCCGTTTTCGACTTCGGCCCTGAGACGGTCGGCGGTTACGCCGCCTTTGAGGTCACATCGTTTTCGCCCGCCCCGGACGGGACGCTCCCCGTCCTGCGCCTCTCCTACGCCTGCCACCCGGACGGCCTTTCACCCACAGGCGACTTCCCGCGCGAGGAACACGCCGAGTACCTTCATGTCGACAACCCCGTCCTCCCCGCCAATCCCAACCGACACGAACTCTACACCATCCCGCGCACCGGCACTTTCGTCGCTCCGCTGATTCAGGGGCAGTTGCGCTATGTCCGCGCCTCGCTCGACACCCCCGGCGCGTCCGTCGCAATCGAGAATCTCCGCATCTCCAATCCCGGCGTCCATTCCGATGCCGAACCAATCGGCTCCTTCGAATGCTCCGACCCGCAACTGGAGGCGATCTGGCGTCTTGGGATCCGCTCATGCCAGATGGCGTCGCTCACCAACCCGGACGGCTGGCGCGTCGCCGAAGGAATGCTTCTGCCGCGTCGGCTTGAGCGCGGCGCGGCGGAGGGCTGGTGCCGCTTCGTACCGGACTTCGAAGGGACGCTGGAGCTGGACGTGGAATTCCGCAAGAACCCCCATGTCTCCGCGCCCGCCTTTTTCGAGGTCTTCACCGGATGGCGTGAAGCGGAACCGGCGGTGCGGCAGGTCGTCAGGCAAGAAGGCGTTGACGGCGAGATCCACACCGTGCGCATCCCGCTCAAACCTGGCCGCTTCGGCTTCCGCCTCGAAAAGGAGCAGTGGCCCGTCATCCACGAAGTGCGTGTCCTGGACGAGTCTGGGAGTGTTAGATGGCGCGATTGCTTTAACGCAGAGAAGCAGAGAGGCGGAGAAGCAGAGAACTCAAAGAATGAAATTAGCCGTGTAGAACGTGGAGAACGTGAAGATTCTTCTACACGATCTACACGTTCTACACGGCTAAAAAACTCTGCCTCTCTGCGCCTCTGCGTTAAAAACCAAGACCGTCCCGGCGAGGCGGTGAACTGGGTCTACCCAACGGCGCAGCCGTATCTGGCCGATGGCGGGAAGCGCGACCGCCTCGTCTGGAGCGGCGACCTCTGGTGGGCGCAGCGCACCGTCTATTGCGCCTTCGGCCCGGACGACCCGCATCTGGCCGGAGCGCTGCGCATTCTCGCCTTCAACCAGACGCCCGAAGGCTTCATTCACGCCGCGCCCTACGCGGAGAATGACGCGCCTCCATCCTCCGGCGACTACGGGCTCTTCGCCTCCGACGAATTTTCCGCATGGTTCGTGCCTGTCCTCTGGGAACACTACCTTTGGACAGGCGACGAATCGCTCGCGCGCGAACTCTGGCCGGCTGCGGACCGCGACCTCGCCTACCTCGCAACGCGCATGGGAGACGACGGCCTCCACGAGCCGCGCCTTGAGACCTCCAAGCACGCCTACGCCATGGACTGCGGCGACCTGTCGAAGCGCGCGTACCAAAACCTCGTCTTCTGGATGGCCTGGCGTGACGGCGCGCGCCTCGCCCGCTCTCTTGGCTTCGATACCCGCGCCATCGAACTCGAGACCCTCGCGCGCGACCACGCCGCCGCCATCCGCCGCGCCTTCAAAGATCCCGCCACCGGCGAATGGAACACCATAATCGGCGAAAAGGGTGCAGATCCGTTATCCTGCGCGATGCTGCTCGGCTCAGGCTTCGCCGATGATGACGAAGCGCGCGCCATCGTCCGTTCACGTCCCGACGGCGACTACGGCGTCGGCAAGTTCCGCGCGCTCGCCATCCGCGGCATGTTCCGCCACGGATTGAAGGAAGAAGCCATGCGCGAAATTCGCAAGTCAGGCTGGCCTGACCTCGCCGACCCGGCGTGGCACGGGGCCCACTGCTCAACGGAATGCCTCTATCAGCACACACACGGATGGTGGGATGAGTCGCACCCCGACACCTCGATATCCGACGTCTTCCAGACCTGCATACTTGGTATCGAACTGCTCGAACCGGGTTTCAGAGCCTTCCGCATCGCCCCGCAAATCCCCGACGGCATTGAATGGGCGCGCGGCGCTGTTCCAACGCCGAACGGGAAAATAGAAGTGGAATGGCGTGCCGACCGCAATCGTAACGGCCATGCGAATCCCTACTCCCCGGTCGCCTTGGCGAAGATGGCGTCGACCTCGGGTCCGGGCTTCTTCGTGGCGAGCGTCGCGACAATTGCGCAGACAAAGCCGGCGATGAAGCCGGGGACGATTTCGTAGAGATACGTGCCGCCAAGCCAGCCCGAGAGCTTGTAGAGGCAGACGATGTCGACCACCGCGCCTCCGATGATGCCGGCGAGCGCGCCCGCGTAGTTGAAGCGCCGCCAGAAGAGCGAGAGGATTACGACAGGGCCGAAGGCCGCGCCGAAGAGTCCCCAGGCGTTCTCGACCATGTCCATGATGCTGGACGCCCAGGAACCTGGCTTGCCGAGGCCGCTCGCGGCGATGAAGAAGGCGACAAAGGCGACAATCATCACGACGAAGCGCCCGACCCAGAGCATCTCGGCGTCGGTCGCCTTGTTCTTGCGGACGACAGGCTGGTAGAAGTCGCTTGAGAACGCGGAGGAGGCAACGAGCAGCTGCGAGTCGGCCGTGCTCATCGAGGCGGCGATGATCGCGGCGAGCAGAATGCCGGCGATAAAGGCCGGGAAGATGTTGTTCACGATTGTCACGAAGACCATCTGCTGGGTGAGCGTCGGGAAGAGCTTCTCGGCGAGGGCGACGGTGCCGTCGGGATTCTGAAGCAGGAAGGTGCGGCCGAGGATGGCGACGGCAATCGCGGCGCCGAGCGCGAGGACGACCCAGATGCAGGCGATCCAGGCGGAGGCCTTGACCTGCTTCGGGTCCTTGATGCCCATGAAGCGGACGAGGATGTGCGGCATGCCGAAGTAGCCGAGGCCCCAGCCGAGGCCGGAGACGATGTCGTTCCAGGAAGCGGTCCAGGGGCTGCTGCCGAAGGCGGGAATCTCCTTGACCACTTCGCCGGCGTCGTTCGTGATCGTCCACGTCTTCTCGGCGAAGGCGGGGTCGAAGGCGCCGCTGGCCTTCATGGCGATGGGCACGATAAGAAGCGCGCAGAGCATCATGATGCCCTGGAAGAAGTCCGTCCAGCAGACGGCCTTGTAGCCGCCGAGGAAGGTGTAGCAGAGGATGAGCGCTGCGAAGATTTCCATCGCGAGGAGCTCATGGCCCTTGAGAGCGGGGCAGACGCTGATGAAGACATTCGTGCCGGCAACGAATCCGCTCGCCACGTAGACCGTGAAGGCGACGAGGAAGACGACGGCGCAGGCGATCTTGAGCGCGGGATTGGTGGAGGCGAAGCGGTTCGTCAGGTACTGCGGAAGGGTTATGGCGTCGCCCGAAGCCTCAGAGAATCGACGGAGGCGACTGGCCACGAAGACCCAGTTCGCGATCGTGCCGAGCGCGAGGCCGATGCCGATCCAGACCTTGCCCATGCCGAAGGCGAGGATGGAGCCGGGGAATCCCATGAGCAACCAGCCGGACATGTCGGAGGCCTGGGCTGACATCGCCGTCACCCACGGGCCCATGGAGCGGCCTCCGAGGAAGTATTCCTTCTCGCCTCCGCCCTTTGTCTTGAGGAAGAAGTATATGCCTATCGCGAGCACGACGGCGAAGTAGATGGCGAATGCCAGAATTTGCATGGTTTACCTGCGGGTTGTGGGTTGACGAACATGTTCCGCGAACAGCCGCGGAACACTAAAAAAACAACTTTGTTATTTTACCAAATTGCCGCATAGTTTTACAAACACAAATAATGCTTGACAGATGGCGAAGTTTTCGGCATGATTATTGCTTATGTTGTTGGCGTGAAAGCGCAGCAAACCGAAAGGAGCTCAACAATGGCAAAACATCTCGTAATAGTGGAATCGCCCGCAAAGGCGAAGACGATCTCGAAAATTCTCGGATCGGACTTCGTCGTCATGCCGTCCGTGGGGCACATACGCGACCTTCCTCAAAAGGAGCGGGGCGTCGACGTTGACGACGGCTTCAAAATCCAGTATGAAATCGCACCCGGCAAAACGAAGGTCGTTTCAGAACTTAAGAAGGCCGTAAAGGAAGCAGACAAGATTTATCTCGCGCCCGATCCCGACCGCGAGGGAGAGGCCATCGCATGGCACCTCCACGAGGTTCTGGCCGCAGCAGGCAAGGGCAAGGAATTCCTCCGCGTCCAGTACAACGAGATCACCCCCCGCGCGGTGAACTATGCCATCGCCCACCCCGGGCAGATCGACATGGACCGCGTCAATGCCCAGCAGGCGCGCCGCGTCATCGACCGTCTCGTCGGCTTCGACGTCAGCAAGCGCCTGTGGCGGCGTGTGCGCGGCGCCCGCAGCGCGGGGCGCGTACAGACAGTCGCCCTCCGCCTCGTCTGCGAGCGCGAAGACAAAATAAAGGCATTCCAACCAGAAGCCTACTGGATCATTGGCGCCACCCTAAGCAAGGAAGCGGCGGACGCCGTGCCGTTCGACGTCAAGCTCGCTCGCATTGACGGCGAAAAGGCCGAAGTCAAGACCGAGGAGCAGGCCAAGGCCATCCTCGCCGACCTTGAACCGCGCAAGATGCGCGTCCAGGCCGTCCGCACACGCGAGGTGATGAAGCACGCCCTGCCGCCCTTCATCACGAGCTCCCTCCAGCAGGCCGCCTCAAGCGTCCTCGGGTTCTCGCCCAGCCGCACAATGTCGCTTGCCCAGCGTCTCTACGAAGGCATTGACGTCGGCGATGGCGCGCCCGTCGGCCTCATCACCTACATGCGTACAGACGCCCCGGCCGTCGCAAAGGATGCGCAGGACGCGGCCCTCGCCTACATAAACGGCGTGTTCGGCCCTGGCTACGCCCCTGAAAAGCCAAACTTCTACAAGAGCCGCGGCAACGCCCAGGAGGCGCACGAGGCCATCCGCCCGACGGACGTCGCGCGCACTCCGGAATCTCTGGCCGGCAAGCTCGACGCGCCCGAACTCAAGCTCTACGATCTCATCTGGCGCCGCTTCATCGCCAGCCAGATGGCTCCCGCCCGCCTCTCGCAGCGCACCGTCGACGTCGAGGCCGTCCCCGCAGATGAGAATGCTCTCGCCCCGGCCACGAACTACGTCTTCAGCGCGACCTCGACTGAAGTGGCCTTCGAGGGCTTCATGAAGGTCATGAAGCTCGACATCCGCAAGTCGCTCCGCACCAACGACGGCAAGGACGAAGACCGCGAGGAGGAGACCGACGAAGTCGATGTCCTTCCAATTCTTGAGGAAAAGGAACCCCTGCTCCGCCTCCGCTGGATCGACGAGCGCAAGGAGACCAAGCCCCCGGCCCGTTACTCCGAGGCCTCGCTCGTCAAGGCGCTCGAGGAAAACGGCGTCGGACGCCCCTCCACATACGCCTCGATCATCGAGACGCTGCATGACCGCGAGTACGTCGAGAAGGGCCGCAAGCCGCTCCTCCCCACGGACCTTGGCACAGAGGCCTGCAAATATCTCACGCATCGCTTCCCCATCCTCTTCGAAGTCGACTTCACCGCCAAAATGGAGGAGGACCTCGACGAGGTCGAGGAGGGCAAGGAAGACTGGCGCAACATCCTCTCCGAGTTCTACGACAACCTCCGCTCCTGGATCAAGGAGCCGCCCGCCGACAAGGACAAGCTCGAAAAGGTCTTCGCGGAATTCGCAAAGATTACCCAGTGGGCCGAGACTGTCAAACGCGGCCGCCGCACGATTGACGACGAGAAGTTCTTCAAGTCCATCAAGGACCAGTACGACGCCGGGCAGAAAAACGTTACCGCGCCACAGCTTGAGTCGCTCGTCAAGGTCGTCCTCCGCTACGATAAGCAGATTCCAGGGATCCGCGAACGCATGCGCGACCTCGGATTTGGCGAAATCGTCGAGGAGAACATGCGCCCCGAACTTCCTGCCGGCACCGCCGAAAAGTTCGACGTTCTGCTCTCGCTTGAACTCCCAGAAAGGCAGCGTCTCTTCGTGGAGTCCGTCAAGCAGCAGATGGAATCGGGCCGGAGCCTGTCGCAAAAGCAACTCTCCGCCATAGACAGCGTCCTGCTCCGCATGGCCCCGCAGATTCCGAACGCCGGCGAGGTTCTTGCCAAATTCGGCCTCGCCACCGACTCTGCAGTGCTTGAGAGCGACACCGAAAGCCCCGCCCTCATTGAGAAGCTTTCGCTTATCACGAAGTGGAAGGACCCCGTCAAGCGCGGCAAGCGCGTCTTCGACGACAAGGAGTTCGCCCAGTCCGTCAGCGAGCAGTTCAAGCGGAACGGGACGCTCTCCCCGCGCCAGCGCGCCGCCATCTCCAAGTTGCTTGGCCGCTACAAGGACCAGGTCGGCGAGTAGATGTCCCGGCCGGAAGACATCCTGCCGCCCGACGAGACCGAGGACGTCTACGAGACGCTGGAGTACCGCAATCCGGCCCTTCCGCGCGAGGCGGCCGACGCCCTGCCGCTCCACCCGCAGGCGGCCGCCGACCCATTGGCGGCCGCCTTTGCGACGCATCTGAAGGCCGAGGTGCGCGCCTCGCCGCACACGCGCTCGGCCTACGCGCAGGATCTCGCCCAGTTCGCAAAGAACGCCTTCGGCAACGCCGAGCCGCCATTCCGCTGGGAACGCGTCGACCGCTACGGCGTGCGCGCTTTCCTCGTGGCCTGCCAGAAGAACGGTGATGCGCCTGCGACAACGCGCCGCAAGCTCGCCGCCGTACGCACCTTCTACGCCTTCCTGCTGCGCGAAGGCAAAATAGCCCACAACCCCTGCGCCGGAATCCGCGGGCCGAAAATGCCGCGCAAGCTGCCGATTGTCCTCACGCAGAAGCAGGTCGCGGACCTGCTCGACGCCCCACTAGCCGCCCTGTCGCCCGATGGCGGACACACCGTCTCGCAGGGCGAGGAATTCGCCGCCGTCCGTGACAAGGCGATTCTCGAATTCCTCTACAGCACCGGCGCCCGCGTCGCCGAGTGCGCGGCTGTGTCGCTGCGCGACGCAGACCTCGACGCCGGCACGGTCCGCCTCCTTGGCAAAGGCAACAAAGAGCGCCTTGCCGTACTCGGCGGTCCGGCAACACTGGCCATACACGCCATGCTGGAGCGCGCCGACGCCATCTTCGACAACGCCAAGTCCCCGTCGGCCCCGCTCTTCCGCAACCAGGAGGGCGGACGCCTAACGACGCGCTCCATTGAGCGCATGCTCAAGCACTGGCTTGCCGTCGCGGGCCTTCCCGCCAACGTCACGCCCCACAAGCTGCGCCACTCCTTCGCCACGCACATGCTCGAGGCCGGCGCCGACCTCCGCAGCGTCCAGGAAATGCTGGGCCACGCCAGCCTCTCCACTACGCAGATCTACACCCACCTCGCCATCGAGCGGCTGCGTGAAATCTATCAGTCCGCCCACCCAAGGGCATAGGCATCCACTCCCATGGCAGAATGGAGCCTCGCAAAAGGCGAGCCACACATGGCAAAACTCAACACTGCAACAATTGGCGCCATTGCCGCAGGCTACGCCAATGCCGAAAGCGAATCCTGGGAGAATGTGCGCCTCGCGGCGGCGCCGAAGGGACGGAGCCCGCTTTCCGTCCACGTCCCCCTGAACTTGCCAGAGGCCTCCGACCTGGTCTTCTGCGACTGCGCCTTCAACGCCTGGAAGATGCCTGTGCCGCCCGACATGAAGACTGGCGACGATGCACGGACTCTTGAAATCCGAAAGTCGCTGCGTCTCGGCCTCGTCAGCGTGGCGTTTGGCGAGGCCCCGTTCGTTCCTGAATTCCGGCAGACACGCTGGACGCGTCTCGCCGGCGGCTACCCAATCGTGCGCGGAGAGCTGGACGCGCAGCGCCGCCACTACGCCTTCGAATATTGCACAGACCCGCGTGACGGCGAGCTCTACATCCGCGGGACCGTGCGCAACGCCGGCCCGGAACCTCTTGATGCCGTCATCCGGCTGAAGCGCTCGGAACCGCTGGAGAGGGAGGTGTGCGACTACCACTACTGCACCTTCCGCTGGGATGCCGAGCGCTGGCTCACGGGCGAGGCGACGGAGCCGCCGGCGGTTGTGGAGAGCGATTTCGACGAGACAGTCGTGAACGACCACTGGTCGTTGGAAGACGACGTCTTCCGCCCCAAATGGTTCATCTGCGGGGCGCCCTACTTCATCCACCCCGCGATGCGGATCAGGAAAGGCGGGGGCTGCCTGCGCTTTTCCGCGCACCTCCAGCCAGGCGAGTCACGCTCCTTCACCGTAGCGGCCGGCTTTGCTGAAAAGCCCGTCCCGCGCCATCCGCCCTTCGGTGAAGCCCTTGAGGCGGCGAAGCGCTTCTGGGACGCCCGCCTCGCCGTCGCGGCCGACTTCGGCGACGCGCGCGACAACGACGTCTTCCGCTCTCTCCAGATCTGCAACCTGCAGCTGCTCCTCAATCCCTGGAAAGACCCCGCGTCCCCCTACCTCCAACCCTGCCAAGGCGGGTCCAGTGAGCGCTTCTACGTCTGGGTGTGGGAGGCCATGTTCAGCCTCCGCCCGATGGCGAGGCTCGGACACCTCGCCGAAGTGCGCAAGGTCCTTGAGTTCATTCTCCGCCTCCAGGACGGCGGGTGTCCACCCGAAGGCGAGTTCACGACGCTCGCCGGGGCGATCGGCACGACCGGCCCGCGCTGGGCGAACTCGACTGGCGCGGCGCTGATGCTAGCCGCCGAATATCTCGAATGCGCCGGCGACGCCGACTTCGAGAGGCGCCACCTCGGCGACCTGGTCCGCGCCGCCAAGTGGATCCTCGGCGAGACGCGCGCGACGCGGCGGCTCCGGCCTGACGGCTCACGCGAGACCGGCTTCGGCCTCATGCCGTGGTGCGTCGTCAACGACGGCGACAAAGGCGTATTCTTCGCGACGACGGACTCGTACAGCTACGCCGGTGTCAGACACCTGGCAGACTTTCTCCTGCTCCGAAACCACCCCGAAGGGACATGGATGGACGCCGAGTGCGCGCGCTACAAGGCCGACATAGACCGCACCGTCGCCGAAGTCCAGCGCGACAACGGATTCATCCCGCGCATGGTCGGAAGCGACAAGGATGGAAGCTTTGAATTCCGCAACATCCCCGGCGCCCTGGAGCTTGTCTGGTCGGGGACGGTCGATCCGGCAACGAACGAACGCATGGCCCGCATGGTGGACTACTGGGAGCGAGAACACGCCGCCGGCCCCTTCCTGGAGCCGTTCGACTTCGGCATCAGGTACATCGGCAACTGCGAATCCGGCATCGCAAGGTACCATGCCCTCCGCGGCGAATGGAAGAAAGCCTACTTCGCCCGCGAGGCCTTCATGAACTACGCGATGACGCGCGACCTCCACATCACGGGCGAACGCTATTCCGAAGTCGACGAAGGCTTCACACCCTGGCAGCCCAACGCCAGCAACAACGGGCGCGGGCTGGACATGATGATCGGGCGCTTCTTCATCGACGGCGGTTCGCGCATCGTACTCATGGGCGGCTTCGCACCGTTTGAAACGGCGGACGTTTCAATCGACGGTCTCCGCACCCGTTTCGGCCGGTGCTCAATCATTCTGCGTGACGGTCTTCTGCGCGCTGAGTGGGAACAACCCCTTCCGGCTGGTCTTTTGGTCGTCATCCCTGAACACCTGGGGTTCGTGCCTGACACCAATATGGAACCGACTGGCTTGTCGATTTGGAAGATTAGCAGTCCGCTGGCAGTTGTCAGCGGACATTTGAGAGAACCCCTCTCATGACCCCACTTCCAGTTCTGGCTGCGGCCACAATGATTTCGTCCGCCACGCCCGTCTTCAAGTAGTGTATAATTGTTTGCATGAATTGGAGACTCACTTTGGGCCTGGCCCTTGTTGCGCCGCTCGCCATCTTCGGCGACGGCGCAATCAAGACTAATGACATCCCCTTCGAGGCCGCTGTTCTCGGCGTCCCGGTCATCCATGATGGCTACCTTTACCTGTCCGCCGACACTCTCTTCCGCGGCGGACTGGCCGTCTTCGACCTCTCCAACCCGGCGTCGCCAGCCTTCGCGGCGGGCGTTCGCACCGCAGGACCGGCCTCCGCCGTCCCAGCCTTCCTGGGCGACACCGCATACCTGCCCACGGAACCCGGCATAGAGGTCTTCGACATTACGCGCCCCGAGGAACCTGCCTCCGTCCGCCTTCTCGCTCCTCTGTCGCCACGCTCCTCAACCTCGAAGATATTCGTCGTCGGCGAACGCCTGGTCGACGTGCCGCTATACTCCGATGCCGACTGCCTCCTGTACGACATCTCGGATCCTTTCTCGCCTCTTCTGACAGACGCCGCACCACTCCACCCTATTCAGGGTAATCCAGCTTCCAATGGTTTTCTTGCGGCGCGTTTCAGCAGCGAAATTACAAACCGCATCTTCAGAATCGACTCTGGCCGCTTCGTCGACTGCGGTCCCCTGCCCGATCCTGCCATGACAAACGTGGAAAAGGAGATTCCCTTCCAATTGGTGGGTGACAGAATCGCCCGTTTGGCAAACGGGCGATTGGTCGACATCGGCCTCTCGGGTGGCGAAATATCAAGAATCTTCGAGCAATTCGTTTACGTCCACTTCGTCACGGACAAGATCGCCTACCTGGTTGACGGCCCCGATGCCGTAACGGTGGCGGACTTCTCCGACCCGAGACGACCGGACATCGCACACTGCACCAACATTCCATCGGCCTTCCTTCCGCCACAGGGGCAGCGCGGGCGATTCTATTCCGCATCCTCCAACATCCTCGAGGTCATCAGCGTCTGGAAGCCGCTCGAACCGCACCGCTCACGATCGGTCGTTTTCCCAGCCGACGTCGACGTCTCCAATCTCTGCATCAACGGCGACTACGCCTACTTCGCCGACAGCGACAACGGCGCGCTTCGCACCTACTCAATCGCCGGGTCAAACGCCGTCCTGAAGGCCGAGACCCGTTTCAACAGGAATTCGGGCAAGGTTGTCCTCAGTGAAAAAAGCCCACTCAGATACGCGAAGGAACGGGCGCCTAGGGTTGCTCTCATGCCTGACGCCTCCTGCGACGAAGCATTCCGCGAGGACATCCTCATCGCCAATGGTCTTCTTGTCCGCTCGTATGGCCTTTACGACAACTACAGCAGTCTGACAAACCTGTCCGTTTCCAAGCTGGACAAACCGCTGAAAACAATCGACGTTCACCAACTGGGCGGCACAATCCACGGCTTCTGCGCCGTTCCCGGCACAAACCTCCCCTTCGCCGCGGCC
>JAEEGG010025201.1_pt1 | contig 11471 bp, 8 predicted proteins | sample 9134161 | NCBI WGS metagenome assembly JAEEGG01 (sample SAMN16246543, study PRJNA631951) | gut metagenome | biome: gut microbiome; feature: rumen; material: CR-attached | host: Bos | place: Iran: Karaj | collected 2018-10 | reverse complement strand
CCGCGCCGGTTGAGGAAAACGTAGTCTTCCTGCCCCCGTTTGATATCGAGTTTGCTGCGATCGTGCATCCACAGCCCGATTTCATGGATGGCCGAAGCGGCGATAGGCACCAGTCGCTGCTTGCTGCCCTTGCCCTCGACCAGGATATATTCCTCGTCGAAATAACAGCGCGACAGTTTGAGCGACACCAGTTCCGACACCCGCAGACCGCAACTGTACAGTGTCTCCAGCATGGCCCGGTTGCGCTGGCCTTCGGGGCGGCTGCGGTCGATGCAGCCGATGATGGCGTCGATTTCCCGGACCGACAGCACCTCGGGCAGATGCCTTCCCAGCCGGGGCGTTTCGACAAGGCTCATCGGGCTGACTTCCAGGTAGCCGTCCATCACCAGGAAACCGTAGAACGAGCGCAGGCCGGAGATGATGCGGGCCTGTGAGCGGGCACTGATGCCGATGTCGCGCAAATCGCAGAGGAACGCTTCGATTTCCTCACGCGTCAAATCGGCCAAAGGGCGGTCGCCGGCGTAATCGGAGAGTTTGTGCAAATCCTCCAGATAGGCCGCCACGGTGTTCTCCGACAGGGATTTCTCCAACCTCAGGTAGTTGGTGTATTTTTTCATCCACTGTTTGCTCTCAGCCATTTTTGTTATACCTTTGTCTATTATTATGTAGAGGCAAAAATAAGCATTTTCATGAAAATTGTCATCATCAACGGACCCAATCTGAACCTGCTGGGCGTGCGGGAGCCGGAGATCTACGGCAGGCAGGACTATGCGGCGCTGCAGCGCTTCATCGAAGGGGCGGCGGCGGAGCTGGGCGCGGAGGTGGAGATCTTCCAGTCCAACCACGAGGGTTGCCTGGTGGACAAAATCCAGGAGGCGCTGGGGCGTTTTGATGGGATCGTGCTCAACCCCGCGGCCTATACCCACACAAGCGTGGCCATCCTGGACGCGCTCAAAGCCGTGGCGCTGCCTGCGGTAGAGGTGCACCTGTCCGATGTGAGCGCGCGGGAGCCCTTTCGGCAGGTCTCCTACGCCGGCATGGCCTGTCTGAAAACCTATGCCGGCCTTGGCTTTGAGGGCTACCGGCAGGCGCTGCGCTTTCTCGCGGCGTATCTGAGAGGAGAGAGAGAAGCATGATCGCGGTATTTGTGAATATGGGCACGGTGCTGCTGGGAAGCCTGCTGGGGATCCTGCTGCGCAACCGCCTGAAGGAGAGCTTTCAAAACGCCCTCATCAAGGCGCTGGCGCTCTGCACCGTGGTGATCGGCGTCTCCACTGCCATCGGGACCAAGGAACTCTTGTGCGTGATCCTCTCCATGGCGCTGGGCACGGCGCTGGGCGAGCTGCTGCACATCGACGACGGCATCGAGCACGCGGGGGACGCCATCAAGGCGAAGCTATTCAAAAACGGCGGCGGCAACAGCCGCTTTACCGAGGGCTTTGTCTCCGCCTGCATCCTCTTCTGCATCGGCTCCATGACCATCGTGGGCTCGCTGAAGGCGGGCATTGAGGGCGATTACAGCATCATCTATGCCAAGAGCGCTCTGGACTTCGTGTCCTCCATGGCCTTTGCAGCGGCCATGGGCGTGGGCGTGCCTTGCTCCGTCGTGTTTATCCTGCTGTTCCAGGGCGGCCTGACCCTGCTGGCGGGGCTGGTCGGCCCCGCACTCAGCGAGGCGGTGGTCACGGAGATGAGCGCTGTGGGCGGCACCATCCTGATCGGCATGGCGGTGAACATGCTGGGGCTGGGGAAGGAGCGGATCAAGGTGGCCAACATGCTGCCGGCCATCTTCCTGCCCATTGCCTATTTCCCCGTCGCCGCCTGGATCACGGGGCTATTCGGCTGAAGCATACAAAGAGACAGCCCTCTTCGTCTGAACGGGACGAAGAGGGCTGTCTCTTTTATGTTTTTGTCATATGCTGGGCGGCGGCGCGGAGCATCAGCTTCTTGACGCCGACCTTTTCAAATTGGATCTCTACCAGAAAATCGCCGCCCATGGGGGTCATTTTGACGATTTTCCCGTCGCCGAAGGCCTTGTGGCGCACCGCGTCGCCCACGGCGAACCTTTGGGGCGGAGCGGCGGGCTTGCGCGGCGCGGGGGTATAGGCGGGGCGAGGCTTGGGCGCTGGTGGACGGGACGCGGGCACGGTTTCCGTCCAGCGCGGACGGGCGGAATACGCCGGCTCCTCCCAGCTGCCCCGGGCGGCGAAGCCCGGCTCCTCCCGCCGGTCGTGATAGCCGTAGCCCTTGGGCAGGTTCTTGCGGATATGCTCCTCCGGGATCTCGTCCACGAAGCGGGAGGCGCGGTTTGCGGTGGTGCGGCCGAAGAGCATCCGCTGCCGGGCGCAGACCAGATAGAGCCGCCGCTTGGCCCGGGTCAGCGCCACATAGCAGAGCCGCCTTTCCTCCTCCATCTCCTCCGGCTCACCGATGGCGCGCATGCCGGGGAAGATGGTCTCCTCCATGCCCACCAGGAACACCGTGGGGAACTCCAGACCCTTGGCGCTGTGCATGGTCATGAGCACCACGCTGTCCGCCTCCCGGTCGTAGTTGTCCAGATCGGTGTAGAGGGCCACGTTTGCCAGATAGCCGTCCAGCGTCAGGTCGCCGGACTCCTTCATGAAGCTGAGAATGCTGCTCTTGAGCTCCTTCACGTTCTCGGCGCGGCTCTGATCCTTGTCCTCCTCGGAGCTCTCCAGCATCCGCAGATAGCCGGTCTTCTCCAGCAGCTCGTCATAGAGCGCGTCGGGGGGATTCAGCTCGGAGAAGGCGCGCAGCTCCTCCATCATCTGGGTGAAGAGCTTCATCTTCGGCGCGGCGCGCTTCAGATCCGGGTAGCGGTCGGCGCGGCTCAGAACCGAGAAGAGACTGCAGCCCTCCTGCTGCGCCAGCTCCCGTGCAAGCTCCATGCTCCGCTCCCCGATGCCCCGAGGCGGGCTGTTCACGATGCGGCTGAGACGCAGATCGTCCGCCGGGCTTGCGATCACGTTCAGATAGGCCAGCAGATCCTTGACCTCCGCCCGATCGAAGAAGCGGGTGCCGCCGATGACCCGGTAGGGGATGCCGTTGCGCTTGAAGGCAAATTCCAGCTGGCTGGACTGGGCGTTCATGCGGTAGAGCACGGCGTGATCCTGCCAGTTTGCGCCCTGGCTGAAGCTGGAGAGGATGGTGGAAGCCACATACTGGGCCTCCTCGTTCTCGTTGTCGGCGCAGTAGAGCTCGATCTTCTCCCCGGCGCCGGCGTCCGTCCACAATTCCTTGCCCTTGCGGCCAAGGTTGTTGCGGATCACGCTGTTGGCCGCGTCCAGAATGTGGCCGGTGCTGCGGTAGTTCTGCTCCAGACGGATGGTGCGGCAGCCGGGAAACTGGCTCTCAAAGGAGAGGATGTTCTCGATGGTGGCGCCGCGGAACTTGTAGATGCTCTGGTCATCGTCGCCCACCACGCAGATGTTGCTCCAGCCCCCCGCCAGGGTGGAGGCCAGCAGATACTGCAGGTGGTTGGTGTCCTGATACTCGTCCACCATCACGTACTGGAAGCGCCGCTGCCAGTAGGCGCGCACATCCTCCTGCTCCTGCAGGAGCTTCACGGTGTTGGCGATCAGATCGTCAAAGTCCATGGCGTTGGCTGCGAAGAGCCGCCTGGTGTACTCTGCGTAGACCCGGCCCACCCGGATCCGGCGGAAATCGTTGGAAAACTGCGCCTGCTGCAGAAAGGCGGCAGCGCTCTGCTGGGCGTCCTTGGCGCGGCTGATCTCTGAGAGCACCGAGCGGGGCGGGAAGCTCTTCTCATCCAGCTCCAGATCCTTGAGGACGCGCTTGACGAGACTCTGGGAGTCCGCGGTGTCGTAGATGGTGAAATTGTCCCCATAGCCCAGCTTGTCTGCGTCCCGGCGGAGGATCCGCACGCAGGCGGAGTGGAAGGTGCAGGCCCAGATGTCGTTGGCCGCCTCCCCCAGCATCCGCTCCAGCCGGGCCTTCAGCTCGTCGGCGGCCTTGTTGGTGAAGGTGATGGCCAGGATCCGCCAGGGCGCCACCGGCTCCAGCGCCGCCAGGGGCGCGGCCTCAGGATCGCCGCTCTCCAGCCGGGAAAGGGCGTCTTCATCCGCGCCGGGGGGCAGCTCCCGGCTGTCGCTGGCGCGGCCAAACTGCAGGAGATTGGCGATGCGGTTGATGAGCACGGTGGTCTTGCCGCTGCCGGCGCCGGCCAGGATCAGCAGGGGACCCTGGGTGGCCATCACGGCCTCGATCTGCCGGTCGTTCAGCTTGTGAAATTGGCTGCGAATGAGCTTGTTTCGCGCCTCGCAGTAGCGCGTTTCAAAGTTCGTCATCATAAAACCGATTGTACCACGAAGCGGAGGGATTCTCAAGGGAAGAATCGCCTCTCGCCCAAATTCGGCGCAAGGGGACAAATATTCTTGCAAAGCGACCCGTTCTGCGCTATGATGAAAAGGCACTTTAATCAGGAGCGTCACGGCATGAAAACGATCACCGGATTCCTGAATCGAATATTGGACTGCATCAGCAATCCCAAGCTGCGGATCCCCCTGATGATCCTGGCGCCCTGTCTTGCGCTGGTGCTGGCGGGGCTGCTCCTGGCGCCCGTCCTGCGGGGCGAGAGCCGGGCGAGCGCACCGACTGTGGAGCCCCTTGCCGCGCAGGCACCGGAGACCCTGCCTGCGGAGCCGACGGAGGCCATCCCGGTGGAGCTCGCGGAGCCGGAGGAGAAAAACGACGGCTGGCAGACCGTGGACGGCAAGCGGGTTTTTGTGCTGGAGGACGGCAGCTATGCTGTGGGACTGCAGGAGATCGACGGGCGGCTCTATTACTTCAACCAGCACGGCGAGAAAGCCAGGGCGCTGGGGATCGACGTCTCCTTCTATGACGGCGCCATCGACTGGAACGCCGTGAAGGCCCAGGGGATCGAGTTTGCCATCATCCGCGTGGGCGGCCGGGGCTGGACAAGCGGCGTGATCTACGACGACTCCCGCACGCAGGAGTATCTGCGCGGGGCGCGGGCCGCGGGGGTCAAAATCGGCGTGTACTTCTATTCCACTGCCATCGATCCCCGGGAGGCGGTGGAGGAGGCCAACATGACGCTGCGCGTCCTGGACGGGATCCCGCTGGATTATCCGATCTTCATCGACATGGAATTTTCCGGCGAATACCCCAAGGGTCGCTCGGATCAGCTCTCTCCCAGCCAGCGTGCGGACATCGTCATTGCCTTTTGTGAGACGGTGCAGAACAGCGGCTACCGCGCCGGGGTCTACGCCAGTCAGAACTATCTGAAAGCCTATATCGACTATCACTCCGTGGATCAGTACACCGTCTGGCTTGCCAGCTACACCGCGAACAACAAGCTGCCGAGATTCTATGAACGCTATGACATCTGGCAGTTTTCGGATCGGGGCAGAGTGAACGGCATCCGCAGCGATGTAGACATGAACGCGATCTACGATGATCCATAAAAAAACGCCTGGATTACCAGGCGCTTCAAGCTGTCGACAAAGCCGTTGCGGCTTTGTCGACAAAAGGGTTGCAGCCTGCTGCGTGCACTCGCTTGTGGGAGACGCTCGCACACTTGCAGGCTGAGAAGTGTCTTTTGCCAGGTACACGCCCCGGCAAAAGACGGATGAGAACTTTTTTCGCGCCTGCGGGCGCGAACTCTGCGAGGCTTTCCTGTTCATGGATAAGATGCTTTCCTTGATACATGAGTTTGACTAAAATAAAAAAACGCCTGGATTACCAGGCGCTTTTTTTATGCGTTTTTTGCTTGATCAGGGCTTCTTCCAGCCGTCATCGGGGATCTGGGGATCCCAGTCGCCGGCGGCCTCTTCCGGCTGCTGCCAATCCTCACCCGTCTCGCCGGGCTCGTAATAGGCGTCCGGATCTTCCGGCTCTTCGAGCCGGGCTGCGGCCTTCTTCCGATTCTGCAGGATCAGGAAGGCCACGATGATGCCCAGCAGCAGTGCGGAGGCGATGATCAGGATGATATAGAGGGTGCTGCTGCCCTGGTACTCATCGCCGGTCTTGGGGTTGTTGGAGTCGCTCATGGAGCTGGAGGTGATGGTCAGCTTGCCGTCCACGGTCTTGATGTTGAAGTTGGCGCTGACGTCCGTGCCGTTGGCGTCCAGCACATGAACCTCGGTGATCTTCTTGGTGTAGGTGCCGACATCCTTGGCGCCGTTCTTGATCAGGTTGCCCTTGGCGTCGTAGATGTTCAGCTTCACCTGGTACTTCAGTCCGCTGGGGAGGGAGGGAGCCTTGACCTTGTCGTTGACAAGGGCCTTGCCGTCGTAGGCCTTGGAGTCGGAGACAGCCTCCAGGGTGATGTCCAGCTTCTTGACCGTCAGAGTGCCGTTGGTGGCGGTGATGCTGTACTTGTCGGGGGCGACGGCGGCGCCGTCCTTGGTCTTGATGGTGACCACGGGGACGATGCTGTAGCTGCCGGCGTTGGTGACGGAATCCACCTGCCCCTCGCCCTGCTTGAGCTTGAGGCTCACGGTGGCCACATCGCCGTCCAGCAGGCCGCTGATGTTGTACTGGCTCTGATCCGGGGCGTGGGCGGCGCCGTCGTAGTTCCAGGACTGATCCTTGGTGGTCACGGCCACGGGCACGCCGGTCTGCGCCTTGACCTTGATGGTCAGCTTGCCGTCCACGGTCTTGATGTCGTAGTTGGCGGTGACGTCCAGATTGGCGTTGTTGGTGTCCACGACGTGCAGGGCGTTCAGGTCAATGCTGGTGGTGAAGGTCTCCGAGCCGCTGCCCTTGACGAAATCGCCGCTGAGGGCGTGGCCGGGGAGCAAACCCTCCACCTTGTGGCCCTTGTTAAAGTTGCCGTTGGCGGTCTTGCAGTCCTTGGCGTAGATGACCTTGGTGCCGTCGGTTTCCACGGTGCCGGTGATGGCGGTGACGGTGATGCTGTGCTTGGTGACGGTGACCTTGCCGGCGTTGTCGTTATCCAGCGTCACGGCGTATTTGCTCGCGGTCACGTCGTTTCCGGCGCTGTCCTTGATGACGACGGAGGCGATGGGGCTTGCAACAGGGGAGGCGGTCACGTTGGTGCTGCCGCCTTCATACTTGACCTCGATGTTGTCGCCCTCGGCCAGGGCGCCGCTGACGATCTCATAGGCGTCGGCGGTGATGAGCTGGCCGCTGTACTCCGCGGTGCGATCCTTGGAGCGGACGGTGATGGCGATCTTCTCGGCGGGAGGCGTCACGGGCTTGCTGGGCTCGTAGGTGATCTCGTAGTTCGCGGTGTTGTCGGTGTCGCCGTTTTTGATGACGGCGTCCCGGGGCACGGCGATGTAAGTGCCGTCCTCGTTCTGCTTGACGTCGATGACAAGGCCGGTGATCTGGTCGCCCTCGTTGAGGTTGCCGGAGAGGGTGGCGTTATTCTGCACATAGGTCTTGCCGCCGTCGTTGGAGATGGGCTCGTTTGCGGTGACGGTGAGCTTCACCTTCTCAGTCTCGGGGGGGACGGGGGGCTCGGGCGTCACAGGCTCCGCTTCCTTGGCAACGGGGGCGCTTGCCTCATAGCGCAGCTCGTACTGCGCCGTGACGTCCTTGCCGTCATGCTGGATCTGCGCGTTGGAGGGGACGGCAACAAAGCCTTCGCCCGTCTCGTTGACGATGAGATCCACATTGCTGATCGTGTCGCCCTCGGCGAGCTTGCCGCTGTAGGTGTAGCCGTTGGGGGTAAAGGCGTCGCCGCTCTGGACAGGGGTGTTGGCGGTGACGGTGATGATCTCCGTCCACTGGGCCTCCACGCGGCAGTCGGCGTAGGGCTTGAAGCTCTCACCGGGCTGGAGCATCAGGCTTGCACCGCTCTTGTAGGAGAGCTGCCAGCCGGCGAAGCGGTGGGCTTCGGTGTCCGCAGGGGCGTCCGCCACGGTGTAGGCGCTGCCGGCTGCGATCTGGGTCTCCACGCCGGAGGAATCCTTGTCAAGGGCTTCCGTGACCGTGGAGGGCTTTTCAGCCTCTACCGGGGCGAGCACCACCACGACGGCGTAGATCTGGGGGTTCACCGTGGAATAGGTAGAGAGGGCGTTCTTATCAAAGATCTCGTTGCCGGTGTTCGGATCCTTGACGGCCAGGGCGCCGGCCTTCAGGGTCAGGACAGCGGACTCCTTATCGGCGCTGATGGGCAGCTTCTTGGGCTTGTTGCTCTCCAGCGCGTCGCCCCGGAGGTAGACCTGGGAGACATAGAAGCCCTCGGGCGGCGTGATGCGCAGGTCGCTCTTCAGAAGGTCGTTCAGCGTGATGCTGCCGGCCGTGCGGGAGAGGGGAACCGTGGTCTTGTCGGCGTCGTTGCGGACAAGCTGGATGGCGTAGGGCTTTCCGCCCAGAAGCTCAGCCTCCTGCTCGGCGCTGATGGGGAGCGTCTTGTTGGCGTCCTCCGGATCGGTGCGGTAGAGCTCAAAGACCAGAGCCTCCGCCCCGGTGACGGTGACGTTTGCGTCATCCGCAAGGGCCATGCCGGCGAACTGGAAGGCAAAGACCATTACCAGCAGCAGGCAGAGAAGGGAACGAATGTTGTGCTTCATGGATAATCACCTCATATGCAAAGTGTGCGTTCGATTTGTTTTGTCTGTCTCAATTATAAGGCTAGGACTGCGATTTTTTCAAGTGCGCGGGCCCTGCGCAAATCTTAAACATTCATAAGTCAGTGGATGGGGACCAGCTTGCCCTGCACCACGTAGCGGGCGTCGGTGTACTCGTAGGAGCAGGTGGAGAGGGTGATGACCCGGTCGCTGGTGCTCAGCATCACGTCCGTCTGGAAATCGGACTGACTGCGCATCCGCTGGAGCCACGCGGCGTATTCCTGGGTGCTGCTGAAGCGGAAGGTGTAGGTGTCGGAGTCCGCGTCGGTCAGGTAGGCGGAGAAGACCTCCACCCGGTAGTTCATGTCCGGGGTGCTGAGATACAGGACGGGGTGCTGGGCGTAGTAGCCGTTTTCCCGGTAGCCCATGATGCTGGCAAACTTGGTGCCGTCGTTCATGTGGTGGCCGTAGATCACGGTGTTCTCGTCGGAGAAGTCCCGGCTGTTGTTGCAGTCCACAAAGAGGGAGCCGCTGATGCTGTAGCTGCCGTCCATGGCCCGGTGCAGATAGAAGTCGTTGTCTTCGGCCTCCACGACGCCATAGTTGATCTTGGTGTCCGGACTGTAGAGCCAGGCGACCGCATCTTTGTAGTCGGCAAAGAACTTGCTCAGGTCGACCATGCTGTTCAGCGGGGACACCTCATCGTCCAGGACGATCTGATTTGTTACCTGCTCTTCATAGACACGGGGCGTTGGAGAAACCGGATTCTGGATCACATAGCTTTCCACGACCTGATTGTCCTTGGAGCGCGCCTCGCTGTGCACGACCTTATCCTCAATGATGTTGTAGGCGCTGTAAATCATGATCCCCACCAGAATGCCAGAGACGATGACCAGCAGAAGTTTGACGGTTTTATTCAAGCGTCAGCCCCCTTTCCTGTGTTCTGAGGCCATTATAGTACATCCGTTTCAAAAAAGAAACATAAGAAGTCTTAAGAATGACAGGGACGGGCAGGAAAATGCTTCCAGGCAGCGGAATGGGGAGAAACGTTCCCCGTCCCGCTGCCCGGAAGCAGAAGTTAACATAATTCGGTTTACATAAAATCACACATCAGGGGATCCGGGATTCCACGATCAGCAGCGTGCCCTCCCGCAGGGTGATCTCCGCCTCCTCAGCGCTCCATTCGTTGCTGGCGCCCAGGGGGAAGTCCGGCCGCAGCTCCGCGTCCTCCAGCGTGTACTTGGCTCCGCGGATGCAGAGGCCCCGGCATACGCCGTCTACCGCGAAGATCGAGAGGGAATAGCCCTCCCGCCTGGGGAGACGCAGGCTGCCGTTTCGCAGGGTGAAGATCTCGGTGTCCGGGCTCTCGATCCGCACAGACGCGCCACGCGCCGCGGCAAAGGCCAGCGCCTGCAGGTTTGCCAGCAGGTGATCCAGCCGCCCGCCCAGGGCGCAGACCAGGCGAATGTCCCGAAAGCCCTCGGAAAGGGCCAGACGCAGGGCGCTCATGGTGTCGGTGTCGTCCTTCTCCACGGGAAGCCGCCGCAGGGGGACGCCGGGCTCCAATTCCACCCGGCAGGAGTCCAGGTCGCCTACCACCAGATCGGGACGGATCCCCGCGCGGCGGGCATGCTCATAGCCCCGGTCGCAGGCGATGACATATTCGCCCTCCTCCGGCGGGGCAAAGGGGGCAAACTCGCCCCCGGTGATGATCAGACACTGCTTGGACATGACAAAGCCTCCCTGTTGTTTTCTCTTATACTATACCAGAAGCGAGACGAATTCACAAGAGGCGCTCCCGGAATTGCGAGAGCGGGCTCAAAACTCTTGCCATGGGAACGATCCTTCTCTATAATAGATAGTGAACGAGCGCTCGCTTTTTGGAGGGTAACAATGACAGAGAATCCACAAGAGAGAAGCCTGGCACTTTATATCCACGGCAAAGGCGGCAGCGCGGGGGAGAGCGAGCACTACAGGCTGCTGTTTCCCGGCTGGGACGTGATTGGCCTGGATTACCGGAGCTCTACCCCCTGGGAGACGGGGAAAGAGATCCGGGAAGCGGTGGAAAGACTGAAAACCGAATATGAGAGCATAACCCTGATCGCCAACAGCATCGGCGCGTATTTCAGTATGCATGCCGGGATCGACGGGCTGATCCGCAAGGCCTACTTTATTTCTCCCATCGTGGATATGGAGCGGCTGATCTGTGATATGATGGCGGGAGCGAAGGTGACGGAGGCGGAGCTGGAGGAGAAGGGCGTGATCCCGACGCCCTTCGGGGAGACCCTGTCCTGGGAGTACCTCCGCTATGTGCGGGAGCATCCCCTCCGTTGGAGCGCGCCGACGGAGATTCTGTACGGGAGAGGCGACGGGCTGACCGCGTATGAGACGGTGGCAGCCTTTGCTAAGGAGCACGGCGCGGGACTGACCGTGATGGAAAAGGGCGAGCATTGGTTCCACACAGGGGAACAAATGGCGTTTTTGGACGTCTGGATCCTCGGGTGCGAAGGAAACGGCTCGTGAGCTCATGCGCAGAAAAGGGAGGAGACCGGAGCCGCATGAGCTCCGGTCTCATCGAGCAAAGCCCCCAAAGTCTGTCATCGCGAGACCAGTGCGCACACTGGTGTGGCAATCCGTTCTTTTTCGAATAATCTGGCAGTGCACCCTTTTTGGAGCGGATGATGGGAGTCGCATTCATTCTGTTTCCCTTGCGGGAGACGGGAAACAGAATAGAGGAATTCGCCAGCGTTTGCGCTGGCTCATGCACATGCCCTATGGCATGTGCGATGACACATTCGACTCCCCTCAACGCCAGAAAAGGCGAGACCCTTGAGGGTCCCGCCTTTTCTGGAGCGGATGATGGGAGTCGAACCCACCTTATCGGCTTGGGAAGCCGGAGTTCTACCGATGAACTACATCCGCGTGTAAAGG
>JAEEGG010025200.1_pt1 | contig 11472 bp, 13 predicted proteins | sample 9134161 | NCBI WGS metagenome assembly JAEEGG01 (sample SAMN16246543, study PRJNA631951) | gut metagenome | biome: gut microbiome; feature: rumen; material: CR-attached | host: Bos | place: Iran: Karaj | collected 2018-10 | reverse complement strand
ACCGTGGGTGATGTGAACGGCGACGGACGCGTGAATGTGAGCGATGTGTCGGCACTCATCAACATGATTCTGGGCATAACTCCCATGGACCAGACGACGGGCGATGTGAATGGCGACGGACGCGTGAATGTGAGCGATGTTGCCACACTCATCAACATGATTCTGGGCATCATTCCCACCGATGTCGATGCTGCCGACATCATGAAAGACGGCCGTATCAATGTGAGCGATGTCACAGCACTCATCAACCTCATCCTCGGCAACTCCATCTACAACCAATAAATACTATTCACATCCAGTATATATCGCTGACTAACAATAATATATATAACATATATAACACTCGAGGGGGCGCCAGAAATGTGCGCCCCCTCGTGAATAACAATCCTTTTCGGGCTAATGACCGATTTGGGCTTAGTTCTTATGCCTTGGCGGCGATGTGACCGCGGCGGGCTCGGTCGCGGCGATACCACAGCACAAACCAGATCAGTGCTACTGCGGCTATAGCAGGAACGGCATACATGGTGATGCCCTCGCCCAGATTGAATGCCTGTGGCGATACCAGCAGGAACAATGTGCATATCACCGTCATGAACAGCGCCGGAATCAGCGTCATCACATAGGGTTTGTGCGCACGCACGAGATACACAGTGAGCATCCAGAAGGTGAACACGCTAAGCGTCTGGTTACTCCACCCGAAGTACTGCCACAGCACATTGAAGCTATTGGGACTTTCCATTTGCCACAGCAGCAACGCAAAGGTGGCCACAAAAATGGGCACGCTTATCATGAGTCGCTTCACAATGGGTTTCTGATCGATGTGCAGTGCCTCGGCAATGATGAGTCGCATACTGCGTAAAGCGGTGTCACCACTTGTGATGGGAGCAGCAACAACACCCAGCATAGCCAAAATGCCGCCCACCACGCCCAGCCAACCGGTGCACACAATCTTCACCACAGCGGGAGCACTGAAATACTGAACCAGCGTCTTGCCGCCTTCGCCGCCCACCTGGCTCACAAAGGCAGTCACTTCCTGTTCGCTGATGAGCTCTTTCCAACCGCCATAATAGAAGAAGTATGACGATACCGAAGCCCAAATCAGTGCCACGATGCCCTCGGTAATCATCGAACCGTAGAACACGCGGCGACCCATCTTCTCACTCTTCAGGCAGCGAGCCATGAGGGGGCTCTGCGTGGCGTGGAAACCACTCACCGCACCACAGGCAATGGTGATGAACATGCACGGCAGCAACGGATTCTTCTTCAAGAAATCAATCAGGCCAAGGCCGTCCTGGCCATTCACCTGCAGCGAGTTGTGCCAGGCATCCATATTGCCCATGTCCCACAACTCGGGCAGTGCCGGCATCTTGATGAACAGCACCACCATCAGGGCCAATGCCATGAATATGAGCGAGATGGCAAAGAGCGGATATATCTTGCCGATAATCTTGTCGATAGGCATCATGGTGGCAATCAGGTAATAGACGAAGATGATCACCATCCACATCACCTTGTCGCCGGCAAAGCCCTCGAGAATGATGGCAGGGCTATACACAAACACGGCGCCCACCATCACCAGCAACAGCGCCGTGAAGGTAATCATCACCTTGCGGGTGCCGCTACCCAGATATTTGCCTATCATTGTGGGTAGGCCAGCACCGTCATTGCGCATCGAGAGCATGCCGCTCAGGTAGTCATGCACCGCACCGCCAAAGATGCAGCCGAACACTATCCACAGAAAGGCGGCCGGACCGAACCACATGCCCATGATGGCACCAAAAATGGGGCCAGTACCCGCAATGTTCAGAAACTGAATCATATACACCTTCCAGGTGGGCATTGCCACATAGTCCACACCGTCGTTGATGCGCACTGCCGGTGTCTTGCGGTCATCAGGACCGAACACCTTGTCAACCACCTTGCCATAGATGAAATAGCCCAGAATCAGGGCCACAATACTTATCAGGAATGTTATCATCGCGTTATGAGTTTTCTCGTTTTCAAAACAGTTGTTTGTGTGCTATTCTCGTCGCTACGGCGAGATTGCCGTTTTTGCCCTGCAAAAGTAAGCATTTCATTTCATTCTGCAAAAATACAAGCAAACAAGTAAATAAATAAACAAATAATAACTATCTTTGTTGTGATTCTATTGACCTACACTTAAGCTCAACAGAATCATGATACAACAAAGGACGTTACTAACGATGTTTACTTCGGAGCATCGAGACCGGCGTCACATGGCAAGTTTTAAAAAAAGATGAAGATATGATTATATCATTTGATGGCAAACGAGCTGTAAATAACATGACTGGGCTTGGTAACTATAGCCGACGGGTTATAGGGGCCTTGGCAAAAAAATATCCCTCAGATAATTATGTGATCCTTGCCCCTCGCATGAAACCATCAGTTGAATTAAATGAGTTATTGTTAATGGGCAATGTGGAATTAGATGTTGCACCTCATCCCAAATTAGGTCATTTGTGGCGTTCCGGAAAGGGTATCATAAAATCGGCAAAGAGTCATTCTTCAGAAGTGTTTCATGGCCTTAGTGCCGAATTGCCACTTGGCATAGGTCGCAGTGGAATGGCAAGCGTAGTTACCATTCATGACTTTATCTACCATCATTTTCCTAAACATTACTCTTTTATTGATAGAAACATCTATTATCGCAAGGCTCTTCATGCTTGCAAAGTCGCTGATACCATCGTCACCGTCAGCAATTACACCAAGCAGGATGTGGTCAATATTCTGGATATAAATCCAGATAAAATTAAAGTGGTCTATCCTTGTGTGGGAGAAAATTATTTGAATCTGCCAACTTCAAGTGAAATTGTTGAAATGAAGAAACAGCTGGGGCTTCCTGCTCGATACATTTTGGCGGTGGGGCGGCTGGTTTATCACAAGAATTTGATTCTTGCAATCGAATCATTATCACTCTTGAACGACAAGAACATCAGTTTGGTGATAGTTGGCCAGGAAAATTCATACTGGCGCAATACACTATATCCGACAATAGTAAAATACAATCTTACTGACAGGGTTCTGCTTGTTCCGCGGGTCGATTCACGATGGATGCCTGCATTGTATGCAGGAGCACAGGCTGTGGTGTTTCCCTCATTTTGCGAGGGCTTTGGCTTGCCCGTCTTAGAAGCTAACCATTGTAAAACACCTGTGCTGTGTGCCACTGGCAGCGCACTCGATGAAGTGGGAGGCGAAGCCGTTAGCTTCTTTAATCCGAATGATGCTCGAGACTTGGCACAATCACTCGACAGGGTCCTTGAAGATGTTCAGCTATCAAACATATTGAAGGATAAGGGACAGATTAATGCACAAAGATTCACTCCAATGAAGATGGCCGAAGACCTCCACAACATCTATGAAAATGCCTTGCTGTCTAAACAATAATTTTTAGAACATAATATCCAAGCCCTTTCATGCCCATGGGAAAATATTTGGGAATCATTTAAAAATCACTAACTTTGCACCGTAAAACCAAGTTTTCCAGCAAAATGAACATAAAACTGCATACTCCCAAGAGCCTGACAGCCGGCAGTGGCATGTCGTCGTTAAAACAATTCTTCCTGGCACTCGTCGCCACAACCATATCCATTGTTCTCACCTTCGGCACGGCTGCCGTCATCGACCATTACAAGAAAAAAGCCGCCAAGAAGGATATGGTGATGATGATCATCAACGACTTCGACAAGACCATAGAGTTTGTGGAGAAAGTGGATACGGGCCTGCGCAAATGTCGCGACATGCAGCAGGAACTGGCCATTCACCCCGAGCGCTTCGACAGTCTGTACGTCTATTTCGCTTCTGCAATGAGTTGGAGCATGGAGGAGTTCTCTGAAACTATCGAAAAAATCTTTTCTACCAGCATCGAGACCTTCAGCACCATTGGTGATGTGAATTTTGTCAACGATGTGTCAACATTCTATACAACTCGCCGCAAATACAAGGAACAGATAATCGACGAGCTAAAAAAAGAGATGGAAGAGAACGACATCATTCTCTCGATAAAGTCGCTCATAAGCGTCGATTTTCCCGAGTATGCTTACCTTAACTGGATGTTCATGGACGACATGAAAGAGCAACGCGCCAAGTGCATGCGCATGATGAATGTGACCGAAGAAGACATGGTCAAATTCAATAAAAAACAGCAGCCAAGCGAAACCGACAACCCCGAAAAAGCCGCCATTAAACAGAAAATGATGGAAGAATATGGCAGCTATACTGTCGCACTCGAAGAGGCAAGACAAAAGTTCAAAGACTGAACTCTCACTCGCCTAACAAGCAGGTTTTGCTATACCCAGGACTACTGCTTATCCTCGTTTTTAGCATCAACATCCTGAGCCTCAGTTTCAGCCGGCTTGTCGGCAGCACTCTCTGCGGCCTTGTTATGCTCGTGGTATGATTTGATGCTCTCTTCGTATTTCGACTGCTTCTCAAAAAGAAGATTATAATCGCCTTCAAAATTACGTCGTCTCATAATGAAATAGATGGTTTTGTTTTCATGCAAAATTACAAAAAAGAGGAGACTACTGCAAAAGATTACTCACCTTTTTCACAATAAGGATGAAGATAAGCGCAAATGAAATTATCCCCAACTATCATAGTAGTTAAAAATAAAACTATTATAGGTTCCTTTGAAAAAAAAGCCTTAACTTTGCAAAAACAAGGAACAATGGCTAGCCGCTAAGCCATCGAGGTCTTGTGTGAGTACACTAATTCAAACTATGGATTTCAAGGCAACTTACAATCGCTTCAAGCAATGGCAACTCGACCCGTTTAACTACAACGACGACTGTTCGCAGGAGCCGCACAAGTGCATCAACTGCGGCAAACAATTTGTGGGCAATTTCTGTCCCACATGTTCGCAGAAGAAAAACCTGGGACCCATCACCTGGAAGAGCGTCGCCCGAAGCATTGCCGAAGTGTGGGGTATGCACAACCGTTCACTGACTTACTCGGTGGTGCAGATTTTTCTGCGCCCGGGTTACTTCATCAGCGACTACATCAGCGGCAAACGCCAGGTGAGCTTCCCGCCCGTCAAGATGCTGGCCATTGTCTCGGTGATTGGCATACTCGTTGATATCCTGACAGGCACCAGAGACGTCTTAGGTGTTTTCAATTCCGATTTCGACTTCGAAGGCGATAAAATGTTGTTTCTCGACAATGCCTTCGAGTGGATGAATGTTCATCCCGACTTGATGTCGATAATTATCCTGTCCTACCTGATTATTCCCAACTACTTTATTTTCAGGTTTGCGCCACGCAACACACGCCACACGCTGCCCCAAGGTTTTTTCATCCAAGTGTTCTGTTCTGTAGCATTTCTGGTGCTGAATATGATTTATGACATCACTGGGATAGGCAGGTTTGTATCTGTTTTGACAGCAATACTGCTCTATTTCACCTACAAGCAACTCTTCGGTTATGGCACTTGGGGAACTATATGGCGCCTGATTGCCGCATTTACTGCCGCCCTTGTCCTGGCCTCGATCATGTTATGGCTCGACTTCTGCATCCACCTGTTTGAAGTTGGGCAAACCGTAAAGGCTAAGGGATTTGTTCTCTTTGAAGTGCTTTCCATCATCGCATTCATTGCCATTTTGTGGATCAGTTACCTCATTAGCAAGCCACGCACCCTAAAAAACAAACCTGAAAGCGAATCCATACTGTCCGATACCACCGAAGCCGATGATTCCGCGGAACCCGAAGAACAAGTTCTAGTTGCGAAATAAAACCAATCTTTGCATCGTTACAACCTGATAAATGAATTTACTATGAGCAAGGCAAAAGTGATATTAGTTCGGCTTGAAGATGCCGACCGTAACCAGTTCATACTCGACAATCAGGAGGCATTCAGGTATGGGGCGACTGAGGAGTTTGGATTGCGTGACGACCACTTCGGGGAAGATGGTGAAATCATTTCACGCGAAACCATTGAACATGACATCGACGAAGAAAACGCAGAAGCCTACCGCATCGTTAGCGACGGGCAAAAGGTGGGTGGAGCAGTCATTCGCATCGACAAGGAAAAGCTGCATGGCAACCTTGACTTGCTTTTTGTGTCACCACATGTTCACAGCCATGGCATCGGCCATGCCGCTTGGCGAGCCATCGAGGAAATGCATCCCGAAGTCAAGGTGTGGGAAACCGTCACGCCCTATTTCGAGAAGCGCAACATCCATTTCTACGTCAACCGCTGCGGCTTCCACATCGTGGAGTTCTTCAACGGCCACCATCCCGACCCAAACGATCCCGAAATGGGCCGTAATCAAGAAGACAACGACGGCATGTTCCGTTTCCAGAAAGTGATGGAGAAACAATCGCAAGTCAAGGGCGTGAAGGCCACCGAACTGCTGCGTGGGTCAAAAAGCTGGGATGGGGCTGAGATGCCCGACTATCTTGTGGGGCGCCCCGAACTGGTGGCAATGCGTTATGAGTTTGCTGCCGGCGAAAAGCTTGGATGGCATCATCACGAGGTGATGAACTATGGCTTTTTGGCTCAGGGTGAACTTACGATAGTAGATGTCGACGGCAATGAGAAAGTGTTTCACGCCGGCGAGGCACTGATTGAGATGGTTGGCACCATCCACCGCGGTGAGAACCGTGGCACAGAGCCTGTAGTCCTCTATATGTTTTATGCGTCACAACAAGGACTAACCCTCTCGGTGCAGCATCCCGAGATTAAACAATGATTGCGTGCAAAAGAAATCATTGATTTTTATTATTTCTTTACAGGGGGCGTGCAGAACTCTCGTCAGCTTGTCCCTCGTCTGCTAAACTGTGCTATCACCATTCACCTAGCGCCCATCCATTCCTATCTTTGCCTCTATTGCGAACTTTAATTTAACCAATCGTTATGAGAACCATCAGCACACTATCATTCCCAAAAACACCAAAACCTAAAAACCGACAAAATGCATTTTTCCCAATTTTCCCAAAATTCCCAAAATTCCCAAGATTCCCGAGATTCCCAAAAGTTTCATTCTTCCCATTCTTCTCTAAAAACCAGCAGCAAATTGCAAACTAATTTGCATTTGCGCTCAGTTTGCACTAATTTTGCTCTAAAAACAGCGAAATTAGGCTGCGGCTCCGAAAAACTTAAACATGTTTGGTTTTTCGCTTTCCTTACACTAATTTTGTCTTCCTAAAAGATTGTGAAACCTCTAAATAACCATAAAAATGAATATTGGTGATAAAATTCCCGAAGTTTTGGGTGTTGACCAAAATGGCAACCAAGTGAAGGCCAGCGACTTTGCCGGCAAGAAACTCGTCATCTACTTCTATCCCAAGGACAACACACCCGGTTGCACCGCCGAGGCTTGCAGTCTGAGCGACGGCTACCTGCAACTGCGCAAGGCGGGCTACGAAATCCTGGGCGTGAGCAAGGATTCGCAGGCCTCGCACACCAAGTTTGCCGAAAAGTACAGTCTGCCTTTCCCCCTCATTGCCGACACCGATACCACACTGAACCAGGCCTTTGGCGTGTGGCAGCAAAAGAAGATGGCGGGCCGCACCTATATGGGCACCGTGCGCACCACCTTCCTCGTCAATGAGCAGGGCGTAGTTACCCACATCATCAGCAAGGTGAACACCAAAGACGCTGCTAACCAGATTCTTGAACTCATCAAATAGTGACCCGATATGAATAACAAAGATTTAGAGATAAAAATCAACTCGCTCGAGGATCTCGAGATGGCTGCCTACAAGTTCATGACCGAGATGGACGACTTCACCGTGTTCGCCTTCTACGGGCAGATGGGAGCCGGTAAAACCACCTTTATCAACGAATTGTGTCGCCAGCTGGGCGTGGAAACCGACACCACCAACTCGCCCTCGTTCGCCATCATCAACGAGTATCGTAGCGACACTACAGCCGAACTCATCTACCACTTCGACTGCTATCGCCTTGAGAACGAGCAGGAAGCCGTCGACATTGGTGCCGAAGACTACTTCGACTCGGGTGCCGTGTGCCTCATCGAGTGGCCCGAACGCATCGAGGGCCTGCTGCCCGACGACACCGTGCGCGTTGACCTCACTGTAAATGACGACGAGACCCGCCTGCTCAAAGTCACTTTCCCCGACATTGACTGACACAACATGATCAATTACATAGGCCTTGAAGAGGCCAAATCAACCAACACCTACTTGCTCGAGCATGCCCCGTCGCTGCCCGACAGAACGGTGGTCTATACCTATCGCCAGACGGCAGGCCGCGGGCAGAAGGGCAACAGTTGGGAATCGGAACCTGGCAAGAATCTTGCCTTCTCACTAATGCTCAAGAATCCGCCCGTGGAGGTGCGCAAGCAGTTCTACATCAGCGAGGCGGTTTCGGTGGCCATCTGCGACTTTCTCTCGCAGTTTGCCGATGGTTTCAAGGTGAAGTGGCCCAACGACATTTACCACCACGACAATAAGATTTGCGGCATACTCATCGAGAATTCGCTCGATGGCAAACAGATTGCGCACAGCGTGATAGGCGTGGGCATCAACATCAACCAGACCCGCTTTGTGAGCGATGCACCTAACCCTGTGTCGCTCAAGCAAATCACGGGCAACGACTACGACCTCGACCAGCTGCTGCACGATGTGTGCCAGCGCACTGTAGGGACAGGGCGTGCCCTGTCCGGCCCCTGCTTGCAACTGCACGAGCAATATATGCGCAGCCTGTATCGCAACGACGGCAGGCTGTACCCCTGGCAGTTGCCCGATGGCACCATCATCGAGGCTGCCATCGACCATGTGGAGCCCGACGGCATGCTCACCCTGTGTCATGCCGACGGCTCGCTGCACAGCTATGCTTTCAAAGAAGTGAAACACATCATTAATAATATAACGCTATGAACATTGCCGTTTACTGCTCTTCGCGCAACGACCTGCCACAGGAATATGTCAATTTGGCCGAAACCCTGGGCAACTGGATTGGCACAAATCACCACACTCTGGTCTATGGCGGGGTGAATGCCGGACTCATGCACATCACCGCCCAGGCGGTGCACAACAGCGGAGGCCACATCGTGGGCGTGATTCCCGAGGTGTTTCATCACCGCCTCGACCCGCTTAACGATGAGGTGGTTACCACACGCGACCTTAACGACCGCAAGTCGCGCATGATTGCAATGGCCGATGCCTTTGTGATTCTGCCCGGTGGCATTGGCACCATCGACGAGTGGATTTCCACACTGGCACAAATCACCATCAATGACCAGGATAATCGTGGCATAATTGTTGCTAATCACCAAGGTATGTACGATGGTATGATTGAGCAGCTCAACATCTCGCAGCAGTCCATCTTTTCTCGTGGCAAGAATCTGAACCGCTCCATCATCGTCGGCAATGCAACACAAATGATTGAACAACTTACTAAACTACAAAACGAATATGACAAAAAGTAACATCTACACCCTCACCGGCGACAAGGGCACAACAGCCCTGGTGGGTGGCAAACGCGTTGACAAAGACAACATTCGCGTCGAGGCCTACGGCACTATCGACGAACTCAATGCCAACATAGGGCTGCTGGCTCATAACTCCAAACTCGACTATCCCGGCATGCACGAACTGGTGCGCAAGATACAGAACAAGCTCTTCAACATCGGTGCTTATCTGGCCACCGACTCCGAGGGCGAGAACCATGTGTTTGGGCTCACCGAGGCCGATGTCAAGGAAATCGAGGCAAAAATCGACGAGATCGATGCCTCGCTCCCCCCTATGCAGGGTTTCATACTGCCGGGTGGTAGTCGCTTGTCGGCTATCTGCGACATTTGCCGCACCGTGACTCGCCGTGCCGAGCGCCGCATCGTCACCCTCGCCCGTGAGGCCTACGTCGATCCGCTCGTGCTCCAGTTTGTGAACCGCCTGAGCGATTTCTTCTTCGTCTTCGCCCGGTTCAACAACATCCAGAACCAGGTGCAGGAGATTTATTGGGACAAAAATCTGTAATTCACGTTTTTTAATAGTTTACAATCGGCTGATTAATAGCCAGTTGTAACACTATGCGATTTTTTTTGCATTTTTATTTTGCTATCATATTGTTTTGCACTATTTTTGCGCCAAATTTCTGCAAAAATTTTGCTTACACATAATAATTATCTAATAGGTTAATACTATGTATTGGACTCTTGAACTGGCTACTAAACTCGAGGACGCTCCCTGGCCCGCTACCAAGGACGAACTCATCGACTATGCTATGAGAAGCGGTGCTCCGCTTGAGGTAATTGAAAATCTTCAGGAAATTGAAGACGAGGGCGAGGCCTATGAATCGATCGAAGAACTCTGGCCCGACTATCCCACCAACGACGACGATTTCTTCTTCAACGAAGAGGAATACTAATCACTGATTAATTTGTATTTTACTGATAAATAGCAAAGTAAATAAATTGAATGGGTGAACATCAGTTCGCCCATTCACTGTCTTGCGCCCATGAATGTAGTAGTATTGCCCTTTTGGGCTTGGATCGTGTTCTATGTGCTGGTATTGCTCATGCTGGTGGCCGACTTGAAGATGTTCGGTCGCAAGGGCGAACACGAGGTGAATGTGAAAGAGGCACTGAAAATGACGGCAGTCTGGATTGGCGTGTCGTTGCTGTTTTGTGCAGGTATGTATTTCTTCTATCCCGTCAATTCTCATGAGATGGCGATGGAGTTCCTGGCTGGCTACCTGATAGAGAAGTCGTTGTCGATGGACAACCTGTTTGTTTTTCTCATGCTCTTCTCGTTCTTCGGCATCGACCGCAAGTATCAGCACGAGGTGCTCTTCTGGGGCATCTTCGGTGCGCTCGTGCTACGTAGCATCTTCATTTTTGCCGGTGCCGCAATGGTAGAACGATTTGAGTGGGTGTTAGGCCTCTTTGGTCTGTTTCTGCTCTATACGGGAGCGAAAATGTTCAAGCATAACGATAACGAAAAGTCCGACCCGTCGCACAACATCATTGTGCGCTGGTTCCGTAAGATATATCCCGTTACCGACAAGTTGCATGGTGACCGCTTCTTCATCACCGAGGGCGGCAAGCGCATGGCAACACCGCTTTTCGTTGCGCTGCTGGTCATCGAGACCACCGATGTGGCTTTTGCCGTCGATAGCATTCCTGCCGTGTTCAGTGTCACTCGCGACCCGTTCATTGTGCTCACCTCCAACATCTTTGCCATTCTTGGACTGCGAGCCTTGTACTTCGCACTGGCTGCAGTAGCCCGGTATTTCACCTACCTGAAGTATGGGCTTGGCATTATCCTCATCTTTGTGGGGTTAAAGATGCTGCTGGCCATGGACGAATACATCAATGGCCTTGGCGCTGCGATGGCCCTGAATCTGAATATGCCCCACATCGAGATACCCACACCAGTCAGTTTGGCAGTCATCTTCGGCATTCTGCTGTTGTCGATGCTTTTCTCGGTAATAGTGACCCGGAGCAAGAGGCAAGAAAGCGCCTAATCAGCTACTTGTAGCCGACACCCTTTCTC
>JAEEGG010025197.1_pt1 | contig 11472 bp, 8 predicted proteins | sample 9134161 | NCBI WGS metagenome assembly JAEEGG01 (sample SAMN16246543, study PRJNA631951) | gut metagenome | biome: gut microbiome; feature: rumen; material: CR-attached | host: Bos | place: Iran: Karaj | collected 2018-10 | reverse complement strand
AAAGATTATGTAAATTCTAAGGACCCGATGGATAAGGCCGGCGCTTATGGCATTCAGACGAATGGCGCGCGCTTGATCAAGTCTATCAACGGTTGCTACTACAACGTGGTGGGGTTGCCAGTTGCACGTACACTGGAAATGTTGGATGGTTTACAAGTTAGGGTATAGCAAATGATTCAGTTGGAAGAGAAAAATCCAAACGAACGCCTTGGTGACTTCTTGGCCCGCGTTCGTGAATCTCAAGGGCTTTCTATCGAAGATCTTGCCGAGCGCACGAAAATCTCGGTGAAAATGCTTCACTTTATCGAAGCGAGCGACTGGAAATCCTTGCCGGTTGAAGCTTATGTTCGTAGCTATTTGAATTCTGTGAGTTCAAAGCTTGGCTTGGATACAAAGGCCATCCTTAAAATGTACACCCAGGAAGTGGGTTCTAGTTACGAAATTCGTGAAGCTGAACCCATCAAGAATATCGCTCCGGTGACCGAAGACGAAAAGAAGCCGCGCAGCAAGGCCGTGCCTATTGCAATCGTAGCCATTTTGGTTCTTCTCATTGTCGGGCTTCATTTTGTAACCCGTGACAATGCTACCTCAGATGCCAAAGCCAATCCTCCGGCGGCAGTTGCTGCTGACGATTCTTCGGAAGTCAACCAGGATATGCCTGAAGGTGCAATCAAGGTTCCGGTTGATTCCATCAAGGACGAGAAAAACGAGACGGTGACGCAGGCCGAAGTCGACAAGGCTGTGAAAAAAGCTGAAAATCTCCCGGCATCTGCAACGATCTTCATCTCTTCGACCTCCAAGAAGGATACTGTGACTGGTCCGGTTTCGGATAACGGTCGCACTAGAATCGAACTCGTCGGTTCCGGCGAAATGCGTTCTTGGGTCGGCATCAAGCGCGATGAAGATGATGACGAATTTGTGAAAGAAGCGAACATTGCAACGGTTGATAACAAGCTTGTCTATACTGCAAGTGGTACGCTCTACATTGTGATTGGTGAACCGCGCGCTATCAGCAAAATGTATTTGAACGGCGTGGAAACGCCTGTGCCTGTGCCGAAGTTTGGCCGTGTGGCTCGCTTTAGTGTCTATGACGGTCGTGTCCTTAAATAAGAGGTGCTAAGATGCGTTCTTCTAAGATTTCTCGCAAGACGAGTGAAACCGACATTCAACTTTTCTTGAATTTGGACGATTGCTCCAGAGGCAAGATCAGCTCGGGTTCGGGCTTCTTGGATCATATGCTTAACTTGTTCCAAGTCCACGGTGGATTCCACCTCGATTTGACCTGCAAGGGCGATACCGAAGTCGATATGCACCACAGCATGGAAGACATCGCCATCGTGCTTGGCCAGGCGCTTGTTGAATGCCTCGGCGACAAGAAGGGTATCGAACGTTACGGTTTTTACTTTGTCCCGATGGACGAAGCCTTGAGCCGTGTGTGCATCGACTTTAGCAACCGCATCGGCTTTGTATGGAATGTGAATTTGCCCGCAGCAACCGCAGGCGGAATTGAAGCCAGCATGTTCGAGCATTTCTTCAAGAGCCTCTGCGAAAACGCTCGCATGAACCTGCATGTGGAACTCTTCTATGGCAAGGATAACCACCACTGCCTGGAATCCATCTTCAAGGCTTTCGCCCGCGCCGTCGCCATGGCTGTCGCACCTTCCCGCAACGTGAAGGGCGTCCCCAGCAGCAAGGGAGTTCTATAAGGCTCACGAGAATCGCTGCAATAGGAATGCGCGAAAATTGCCGAACTTGTCATGCCCGCCTCCGAGCGGGCATCGTCTTTATATAGTCATGCCGGACTCCGTTCCGGCATTTTGTGTTGTAATAGTTCTGTTGTAAGAAATAAAAAGTATTTATTTGTGGAATGAAAAGTTGTATAGTAAAAAGAATAATTTAAGTTATTGATATTAAATATTATTTTGAATAAAGGGCTAGTAATGAGTGATTCTTTATTTGATTCTTTTAATGCGACGCAAATACATCAAACTGTTGATATAGATCATTTCTCTGAAAAAGAAACAATTTTTATATGGATTGATATTTTAGGGTTTAAAAATAAATTGAAAGAAGGCTGTAAAAACTATGATGAGTTGGCTGATATGTTGTCGTTCTTTCAGGAAATATTTAAAGAGAAAGAAGGTTTGTATAAGACAACTGTTATATCAGATGGTATTGTGTTAGAATTGAATCCCCAAAGAGAACAATGGAAGTTTGAAAATGTAAAAGAGTGTTTTGGTATTATAAAACAAAAACAACTAGAATTTATTCTGGAAAAGAAATGTGTTGTTAGAGGAGCTATTTCTGTTGGTACAAGCCGTTATAATAAAGAAAATGATAGAAACTACATTAGCAACGGCTTGTCATCGGCGTATGAATTGGAATCCAAAAGTATTTATTGGCCTGTTATAGGAACTACGCAACAATATTTAGATAAAATGACTCAATTGTATAATGAAAGTTTAGAAAGTTCTCCTTTTAAGGATGTCTTTGAAAGGACTTTGGAGCCTAAGGGTGAAGATGTATATTTCCTTGATATTTATTCTGATTTGGAAGGTTCTAAACGTGAGGTGATTGAAGAAATAATAAATTTTCAATTGGAAGAAAATAAAAATACCAGATCTGTTTATAACAAGTATGTGTGGTTGTATAAATGTATGCATAAGTATAAAGGATCTGTAGAAAAATTAAATCCTGAATTAGAAAAGGTGGTTCTATGAATTCATTTATTGATTTGGATCTTTTGAAAATAGGTGATGATTCTAAAAAGATATATGATATTGATTCCGCCATAAAAGAGTCTAATGTTACTGTTATTTTAGGTGCTCCTGGTTCTGGAAAATCATCATTGCTGAGCTTGTTTGAAGAGAAAAACGTAACTGTAGCTAAAAAAATGTCCTTTCAGGATTTTGATATTAATCCTGAAATTGATAGTAATATTCAATATCTTTTGCTGGACGGTCTTGATGAATTTCGAAATGCTATAAGAGATAATAAAACTGGTATATTAAAAAAGGTCGCGCTTAAAATAAAGAAAGCATATAGTAATCTTAATGTTGCTATTGCGTGTCGTGAAATGGATTGGTTTGGGAACTCTGATGAAGACGCTTTAAAAAGTTTTTTGCAAACGGATGTTCAGGTGTTTGCTGTTCAGCCTTTGAGTGATGAAAAAAAATCAGATCTATTAAATAAAATTGGTACTGACCGAATTGATGAATCTTATAAAGAATTGGTGTTGAATCATGAATTGTTTGATAACCCACAAATTTTAAAAATGTTTGTAGATGTTTGTCAAAAAGGTGAACCAAAAGATATAAATACGAAGGCTGATTTATTTAGGTACTATATTACTTTTTCTCAAGAACATAATGTGGAAAATAGGGATAATGGAATAAATCAACTTGAACCAGACTTGTTTGAAAAAATTGCTGGATACATGGCTTACTATTATATGTTTGCCAATATAAATGGTTTTAATAGCGATGTTTGTCAAAAGATAAGTTCCAATGAACATGGATATAGATTAGAAGACATAAATATTGTAGCTCATTCTAAATTGATGCAAAGTGGTTCCTTTGGTCATAGAATGATTGCTGAGTATTTATCAGCTAAGTATCTATATGAAGAAAAAATAAAAAAAGAAAGCTGGCCTATAGAAAGAATGAAAGCATTGCTCACAGGCGGTGAAAATATTGTTTTTTCAGAATGTAGGGGTGTTTATGCGTGGCTTTGTTTCTTCTCAAAGGATCAGAGCTTAATAGAAATTGACCCGTTTTTACAGTATCAATATGGAGACAACTCCTTATTTGTAGATGAAGAAAAATTGAAAATTATCCGGGCTATAAGAAAATATTCAGAAAGCAAACCGTATTTTATGAAATACAGTAATCGGAATAAAGCTTTTACTTTGGCTTGGGACGGGGATGAAGATGATTTAATTTCATTATATAGAGAAAGTTGGAATGAAAAAAATCATTTTCTTCATTTCTTAAACGATATTCTTCTTGTTCATAGTGAAAATCCTCCCTTAAAATTACAAGAATTTACTAAAGAGGTAATCTCTCGAAAAGAGCTGGAATCTTATTATAAGGTATCGTTGTTGGAAATATTAAAAAAAGATTTTGCTGGGTTACAGGAAATCTTAAAAGGTATTAAAGACGGAAGGATAGAAGATGAACGAAATGAACTAAAGGATAAAATTTTAGGAGTGTTATATCCTGAATGTATTAAACCAAATGATATTGTATCTTATGTAGAATCTTACAAACCGTATAAGGTTTTTTGTAATAGATTCGGATATTTGATGAACACTCCTGATGAAAATTTAGATGAAGTATTGCGCCAACTTGGTCCCAAATTGGCTTCTTTTGAAGAGGTAAACCTTAGACGTGCTTATGAAGATGTTCTCGGACGATATTTTATTTATCTATTGAATAGTGTTCCTGAAAACATATTTTGGGAGAAAATAGAATTCTATAATGCTCATTTAAAATCTAATCATATTTATTGGAAAGCGCAGGAATCTTTATGTCGTGAGGAAATTAGTGAAGAAAAAAAAGTTGATTTGTACACGTCGTATTTGTCGATGACAACTCCTAAAAATGAAGCTGAAGAAGAGTCGTGTTATAAAACACAAATTTATATTATAGGATTGGCTTTAAATTTAAAACCAAGATCAACTTATGCTTTGATTGAAAAATTGCTTAAAGAAAATAGTGACAAGTATTTTCAACAGCGACTTATAAATGAATTAGCTCGTGATTACAATATTTATAAAGCAGATCAGTTTGAAGAATTAAAAGAAAAGATGTTGATTTTAGGGAAAAAATATGGTGTCTTAGAATCTGTAAGGGCTTTTATATCAAGTCAAGAAAAAATAATTGCAGAAAGCCAAAAATGGAAAGATGATAATCCTTATTTTAAAGAAGTTCAGGCGAAGATAGAAGAAAATGAACAGTATATAGCGACTTTGTCTGATGAAGATAAATCGCGTAATTTGGGAATACAGTGTGCATGTTCCTATTATTATTTGCATCACTTTAATGATTCGTATGATGAAAAAATCATAAAAATAAGGGAACAGACGTATGAAATGTTTTGTGATATTTTAAAAAAACAATTTGATAAAAATTTGAATTCTGGTAGAATATTTCATGAGATAACATCTATAAAATGCATGGCTGAAAAAACACCAATGCAAACACGTGACATTGATTTTATATACATGGCTATGCTTGTTCTTAATGATGAATATGATTTTTCTTCTATAGTTGACGATGATGTTCGAGAATATTTTTATATCATATCAATAATGATTAACAGAACTGCGAATATTCGTCATTCTCGATATGAACAATATTTTGAATCGAATGATTTAAATAATTCAATAGTTGTGTTGAAAAAGTTTTTTGAATATTATGTCCAAACTATTGATGCTAATGAAGATGCTAAGAATGTTTTACTGAATGTCGTTCGAGGTGATAACGATGGCAAAAAAACATTGATGAAACTTAAACAGATTCTTAGTTTTATACCGCCGGTAAAAACGGAACGCTACAAATATTTAATTGGACGCTTTTTAGATGAGTATGCTTTACTGTTAGATGTTGAAGATTTAGAAAAAATAATTGTAGACGATGGTGAATTGAATAAAAAACTACAAAGCTTGATTGTTTTAAAAAAGAAAGATGATACAAAAGTGAATAAAGAATTAGTGGTTCTTTTATATCATTTTTTGGCGAATAATCTTGATAAGATTCCAGAAGATCAAGAAGTATTTTTCTTGAAGTCACTTTTGAAAGAATATAAAGAAGAATCTATTTTAGATGAAGAAAATGGGGATGTAACTTTAGAAAGATCTCTTATGATGGATTTAAGGTATAATAGCTTTTTGAGTGGCGTTAAAGGTGATCGTGGCTATAAAGTTTTAGGATTATTATTGGAAGATAACGAATTAAGTGATTTTTGGAAGAAACGCTTAAAAACAAGAAAAAGTGAGTTGTCTGAAGAAATAAATGAAAATCATATTGCGAAAATGACTCTTGAGAAGGCTAAAGAGTACATATTTAATCGTACTTACATAAATGAACTTGATTTTTGGAAGGATGTATGTTGTAAGTTTCTCTTGATTAAAAGAGAAATAGAAGGTAATAGAGAAAATCAGAAAGATGCTTTTTACTTAGGTTCGGGAAAGTCTAGAGATGAAGAAGGTTGTAGAGATTTAATTCTCATAAAATGGAATGATAAATATTCTATGATCGCAAAAGCAACAAAAGAAAAGTATGAAGCAAATAACAGAGTTGATATCAATTTGCAGTGCTTAATGGGAATTTCTGCCGAAGTTCAAGTTGAATGCAAAAAAGATAGTAATCGACAGATAATGACCGGTATTCCAGATCAGTTGGTTGATAAATACTTAAGGAACAAAAATGTCAATTACGGCATTTATTTGGTGTTTTGTTTTAAGAAAACTGATTTAGAAAAATTAAAATCTGATCTTAAAAATACAATTCCTCCTGATTATAGTGAAAAAATAGAGGTCATGTATATGGATTTGAATTTGTGATCTCCCCCCCCCCACACACATCTTGTAAGTCTTTACATGGCGGAACTTCGGTTTCGCCTTTTTCTGTAAAAATTGACTAATTGTGTAAGAAAATTAACGTAAATTTTTGTTAATATTTTCCTTTGATATTTCAAGAAAAAATTTATGTTTCGCATTGTATGGGTGATATCGCGAGGTCGATATGAAGGTAATTTCTACGACGTTGAAATTAGCGTGTTGTCCGTTGTCTTTTCATGATATTGCATGGGTCAAGAACGATGCAAATGTGTTGAAAGCTGTCAGCGAAGCTCATGTATATATGGTCGCTAAGAAGTCGCGCCTTTATTTTGGCAATCTGAAATTTACTGGTCATAAGATAGAATTTGATCTTGTCGGCGTTCATGGGCGCTTAAGTGTATCGATCCCTACAAAAGAGCCTATTTTCAAGACTAGCGCGAAAAAAACTCTTGTTTTAGATGCCGGTGATAAAGAAATACACATTCTTGCAAATAACGAGGTCGTCCCCGTTGCTCATCGATTGAAAATCTATGAGGTTGATTCAGGCTTGTACGAAAAAGCGAGCGCTAAGGATCTGAAGAAGTGCCTTGATGAGGACTCTTTTGTCACTTGGCTTACGCCTGAAAAAATTTTGTATCTCTATTTGAGCAAGCAACTCCATATTCCGAACTTTGATAAGTCCAAAGAGTTCTTTTGGGATTACGAGGTGATGTTCATAGGGAAGGTGACTGGCGAAAATGTAAAGGCTCATCATGGGCATCACGAGTCGATTCTGGATATGCTGGAATCTGAAATTGAGGATTATGAGGACATTTGTGATGACGTTGTTTTGCTGTTCTTTGATGTCCTGGAACGCGATAATAGCCTTCTAATCGGTAATTCTGTTTCGATAAATGAGTTTCAATCTCCGCTGATGGGGAAAAATTTCCCATCTGTCGAATTGCTTTCGCTGGAAACTGAGCGTGTCTTTATTGAAAAGTTCAAGCCCAAGTACAATGCGGCCCTGTTTCATTCAAACTTTGCATGTAAAGGAGATTCTGAATTCGCCAAAATCGATATTGCTGATTTTTCCGTTGACGATTGCATTACCCTTATGTTTAAGGGGATGGATTGGCTGGGCGGCCCAAAGGGGAACTGCCTTGTCTATAGCAAAAACGAAGAATTGAATGTGATGCCGCCGGCTGTTTTTGATGATTTCCTGGAAAGGAAATTTATCGAATCTGTGCTTGCGTGTTAGTGTTCGGTAAAAACGTATTTTTGCTTATGAAACATGCTGTTTCATATGGTAAAGTGAAAATTTTAAAATAGCGTTTTTAATCGTTGTTTTTGTAAAAATTTACGCAATTTTGTTTTGTGTACATTGCTTTTTTAGGACAGATTATTTATTTTAGCTTTAGAAAAGCGAATAAATATGAAATCCGTTTTTGAATATAGAGATTATCGCGCGTACATGCAGGATTTTTACGAATGTCGTAAAAAGAAGTCTGCGTTTACGTGGCGCAGATTTGCTATGCTTGCCGGGTTTTCGTCATCGGGTTTTTTGAAACTTGTTTGTGACGGTAAAACGCGGCTTTCAAAAGTTGGTGTTGAAAAAGTTTTACCTGCAATGAATTTGTCTGGTACGCAGGCGGATTATTTCCGTGAAATGGTTACGTTTTGTGATTCTTCGAATCCGGATCTGCGCCAGGCGGCTTTTGAAAAGATGATGCAGATTGCGCAAGGGAATAAAATTGAGTTTTTAGAATCCAAGTCCTTTGCGTATTTTTCGTCGTGGGTGAATCCGGCTCTCAGGGAACTTGCTCCGATTATGAAAGGCGCTACTCCGCTTGAAATGGGGCATGCGCTTATTCCGCCGATTCCTGCCGCCGATGCTCGAAAATCTTTAGAGCTTCAGGAATCGCTTGGCGTTCTGAAAAAGGATGAATGCGGAAATTATGTGCAAACGAGTGTGGGCATTTCGAGTTCTCGCGAAGTTGTTTCTGCAACGGTTGTCAATATGCAAAAGCAATATGCGAATCTTGCGTCTGATGCTTTGAGCAGATTTTCACGAAGGGAACGGCATATTTCAGGAGTGACTATGGGGCTTGATAAGGAGGCCTACGAACGCCTTACTGAAGAACTGGACGCTTTCCGTAAAAAAGTGGCGAGCATTGTTTCTAACGTAAAGAAATACGATTGTGTTTATCGTATGAATTTGCAACTGTTCCCGTTGAGTAAAAAAGTGGGGGGATAAATGAAAACTGTAGATTTTATTCGAAATTTCTTTGCCGTAGGCTGTACTTGTATGGCTTTTATTGCCGGTTGTGCTGGGTTTACCGATGATTCGAATACGACTGGTATGGTCAATGAAGATAATTCTCTGGAAGATGCTTTTGCGATGAGCCGCGTGGTGGAAAAGGGCAAGGTGCTGGTTAATGCGTCTCAGGATTCTATAACGTTTGTATCTGAAATTTTTGGAGGCTGCTTTAAGCGCGATGGATCGCTTTTCTATGATCCAGACTATTATTTTGCAGATACAAATCACTATGCCTATAACTTCCGCAATGATACATTGCAACTTTCTTTCATTTACGAAGATCAAACAACAAAAGAACTTGAGACGGTTCAATATGTTGGTGGAGCCTCTGGCGTGTTGGATGGAACTTGGCGCCTGACGCCGTGCTTTTATATCGATGGCGTCTATTACTGTAACAATGACGCTTACGATAAGTTTATTAAACTCGATGGAAACGATGTTGAATTCCGTGCTGGTGATGTGGCAAACTATGATTATATGAACTCGGATTTTGTGGGTGATATATTCCGGTTCTTGAACGGTAACAACACCATTATGTTCGAAGATGTTTTCTATTCACGTACTAACAATAGTCCTGAAAAATATGGAATCACGGTTAAGGAGAAAACGAATAAGAGCATAAAGTTTACGCATGACGGTCGTGTGTTTGACTTGAAACTGGATTATGTTCGTTATAGCGATAGCGTGGCTGTAAGGCTTACGTCTAACGGGACGACATGCGTTGGCCATTATAGCAAGAAGAATCATGTCACGCCTGAATTATGCCGTGAAGAAAATGCACCTTATTTGGATTTTCTCGCAAAAGATTCGGATTCAGATGCGCATGCGTTGCGATATAAAAAGGACAATATTTCTGAATTTGAAAAATGCATTGAAAGCATTATCGGGCGTGAATAAAATTACTGTAAACCGTGTTAGGAAGAAAATATGTTGTTTGAAAAAATGATGAAGGTCGCCGCTGTCGTTCTGTTGCTAGCCGGTGGGGCCGAATCGGCTGCTGCGACTGATAGGCCTTTGCGATTGGGAACTCACTTGAACTTGAGTAAGGTTAACGAGATTACCGATGCCCCTTGGGGTGTTTATGCGGACGGTGTCGGGTCCGGCGCAACGCTTTCGTTTGATGCGCTGTACCAGCTTTCGAACCGCTTTGCGCTGCATCCATCAATCGGGATTGATTACCGCTATTTTGTTTCGGATGATCAACAAGTGGGTGTTGGCTGCGATGGATGCACAGAATCTTTGTGGGAAGGTGATAATAAGGATTATCTACTTTATTTAGAAATTCCTGTGATGGCGCAGTTCCAGATTCCAGAAATAATTTATTTCGAGGCGGGATTTGTATTTGATTTTATGCTTATGAGGCATAGTGATTATTTTGAACCTAAGGAATTCCGCAATGACAAATGCCATGACGACCGCTTTTTCGGAGCAGGCTTATCTGTAGGTCTCGGACACGAATTTTCTTTTGGCCTTTTTGTCGATGTGCACTTGTCATATCAACTGACCGATGTTGTGACGGTCAATAAAACTTGTGGCAGCTACACCGTTTCTGGATGGAATAGCCGTACGGACAATGCGACGGGTACCGAATCCGTCGAAAAGGAATTCGAATATATCGACGAAGGTATGGTCGGTTCGTATTACCTATTCAACAAAATTCAGCTCGGCATCGGCTACTGGTTTTAAACTGGCGTCTTGCTCTTTTCGCCGGCGATTTCGCGCACGAGCTTGGGCACTTGATAGCCGGGGAGCTTGGTGCGGATTTGCGCGATGAGTTCTCGGGCGTGTTCGTCGCTGACTTCAAAATGGGCGACGCCTTTCGCGTGGTCGAGTTGGTGCAGGTAGTAGGGGAGCACTCCTTGCTCGAATAGCCTGCGGCTCAAGCGTTCAAGCGTTTCGGCGTCGTCGTTCACGCCTTTCAAAAGAACGCTCTGGTTCAAGAGTGTCCAACCGCTGAATTTAAGTTGTGCAAAAACGGCGGCGGATTCTTCGTTGAGTTCGTCGGGATGGTTCACGTGTACCACGAGCACGCAATTGAATCGTGCGGGGAGTTCACGCAAAAGTTCAAAATGCTGCATCACGAGGTCCGGTCGCATGATCGGGAGTCGCGTGTGGATGCGGAGCGTCGTCACAGACGGGTGGAATGCGATTGCTTCCACGAGGTCGCGGAACGGTCCTGGGCCAAGTGTGAGTGGGTCTCCGCCCGAGAGTATCACTTCCCAGATGCTCGTATGGACATCCAGCCAGTTCGAAACTTCACTCGCGATATTCTGTGTGTCCTGGAAGGGGTAGTTGCGCCTGAAGCAGAACCTGCAGCGCACACCGCAGGCAGAAGTCGAAACGATGAGGGCGCGGTTCTCGTACTTTTGCAAGATGCATTCGGATTTGCCGGCGGGGAGGTCTCCGACGGGGTCATCGACAAAGCCTGGGGCTTCCTTGAGTTCGTCCTTGCTTGGGAGAACCTCGCGTAGCAGTTTGACGGGCTCGGCCGAATTCTTGATGAGGTCGGCGTAGTGCTTGGAACAGTTGAATGCGAACGTGGGCTCTTGGTCGAGGTTTGCGCGCATTTCGCTTGTCAAACCGGTAAAATCATTGCCCAAATAGTCTAAAAATT
>JAEEGG010025196.1_pt1 | contig 11472 bp, 13 predicted proteins | sample 9134161 | NCBI WGS metagenome assembly JAEEGG01 (sample SAMN16246543, study PRJNA631951) | gut metagenome | biome: gut microbiome; feature: rumen; material: CR-attached | host: Bos | place: Iran: Karaj | collected 2018-10 | reverse complement strand
CGGGGTAAAAAGAACAGACCGCCGAATAATTCAATAGCCTGTATTTCTATTCTTTCCAGTTGTCGTGCCTGTCCTTATCCTTTTGTCTTTTGTTCTTTACAGACTCCGGTTTTTTCGTTAACTTTCTCGGTTTATACTTTGAACAATTCTTGCACTTTTTTAAATCAACTTTTACTAATCCTTTTTTGCAGTCTGCATCTTTACATACATAATAAATGCAGGGTTGTGTTCTGTCTTTCATCTTTTCGCCTCCAAAAAAGGCATATAAAAAACACCCCCGGCAAACCACAAAAGGTTCACCAAAAGAGGTGTTTGTCATCCGTAAAATAAGTCTTTATTAAAAGAACATCAAGGATAACAAATGCCTCTTCAAATTATTTAAATTTCTTAATGTAGTATTTCTCATGTTATCCTCCTTTTCGTCCTGGGTTAACTGTTACAATAAGACTCGTGCATGTCTTTGATTGGAAATTATAATTATATTATTTTGTATTGTCAATTAAAAATTTCTATACTAGGAAAACAAATACACAAACTGTACTTATCGCATCGTAAATGCCATAGCAGATGATAACTGACATTCCGATTCCAAAAAGAGCGCCGATTAAAATCTGCAATCCGATTTTATCTTTAAATCCATACTTGTTTTTTATCCAGTCGCGTATTTCATTATAATTTGTCTTTGTTTCAGCAGTCGTAACATCCAATTCTTCAATATCCAGTTTAACAATAATAAAATGTTTGGCCTAGGAGAGTTTGGACAAAAATGCTACCGTCTCGACGTGGTTCGACAGGCCGAGATTGATGTCAGATTTTTGCCGTGTACGGGGGAACAAATCTACTGCCAAAATGGGTGACATCTATTTCAGTGTCTAAACCTTGTGTGTCCGTGGGAACAGGTCTGCCTCCATGATCTTTACGATATCCGCGTACGACGCTTCATCGGTCACGCGGAAATGGATCCATCCGCCGTCGTTGCAAGGATATTTGTTATCAATGACTTCTTTTGCCTGTTCCGAGAATTTGTCATATACTTCGGAAAACTGTTTGTTTGTCTTTCTGACCATCACGCAGAATGCGTCCTTTTCCGGGAATACATTGCAGATCAGTTTCGATTTTTTGTGATGGGACACGCACCACCCATAAGAATTACCGTATGGGAATTTGATCTCCGCGTCCGTTTCAAAATTCGTTCTCACCCAATCATTAAAACGATCAAACATTTCTCCCTGCGTTCCGCAGAATCCGACGAGATCGGAATACTGCGGGTTTATTGATTTATCAAGCATTCTCTCAAACATATGTTTTCTCTCCGTTTTCAGCCCACAATGCAATATGGGATTTATACATTCCCGGCCATAGTCCATTCCGATTTTAAGAGGCTATACATACAGGCATCCACGATCCCTTTGTTGCTGAAATCTGCCTGTCGTAATGTCCCCTCATAAATTAAACCACATTTCTTCATTACATTTCCAGAATGTGGATTGTGCGGGTCATGCTGTGACTCAATTCGGTTTGCGCCTACTTCATTAAACAGATAGGGAATAATTGCAGAAAATGCCTCTGATGTAATTCCTTTGTGCCACCATTTACTGCCAATGCAATAACCAATATGCAGAATATTCAGATCATCGTTTTTATCAACAACACTGATGGTTCCTATCGGTTCATTTATACTTTTCAGAACAATTGCCCATTGATAGAAATCCGGTTTCTCACTTTCCTTGATCCAATCCCGGATAACCGTTTCTGTTATTTCCACGGAAGTATGTGTGCGCCATCTCAAAAATTCCGTTACCTTTTCATCCGATGTCCAATTCGCATAGGCGGCATTTATATCTTCAGCACAGAATTTTCTCAATATTAATCGATCGGTATCTATTGTTTTCGTCCCTTTGTGTTCCATCCTATCTCACTATTAATCCCTAATTCGTTCTTCATTACCGGATTTTTCCCTGACATCTAAACCGCACACCACCATACTCTCAACGGTTGGGTGCGCTGAACTGCTTTTTACAAAAACATCTAAATCACTAACTCAATTTTTCCAGCCGGATTTTTCATGCAAAGATATGTTCTCTCGCACGCTGTCAGCACTCCGAGTGAGCGATTTGAATGTCAGCAGATATGCGAAAAAAACCTGAAACAGGCACTTTTCAGCCATCATTCCTTATCCCTTGACATCAATACTACCGTTTCATGGGTACTCTTCCACGTGGTTTCCCACGCAATAATATTATATCATCTCAGTGGAAATATCTCAATCACTTTTCGAACTGTTGTTCTTGTATCGTGACTTTTCAAAAGTTGTAAATAAGTTGTAAATTCACTATTATTTCATCCAAAAATCCTTAAAAACCAAACATTTCAATATAACGGTTAGTACCATGCCCCAGCAGACAAACAGTACTTTTATCATGCTATTTTGAAATCCTTTCTCACTTTCTTTGAGGCCTCAAAAACCGCCTCTGCAAAAGTTGTAAATGAGTTGTAAAACCAACACTATCTATTAGAGAAATGCTGTAAAATCAAGGTCCGTGGCCACTTTGTTAATACCTTGCCGTGGCAGATGAAAAGCACTCTAATCATCGTAAAAACATCCTCTATTTCCTTGTATTTCGGGAATATACAACTCTTTTACAACAGATGAAAAAATACGTAAAATAGCATATTCTGTCATAATATTGCATAAAAGTGTCAGCAAAAGTTGTAAAAAAAGTTGTAAATCTGATTCCCGTACAACTCATTATATTTATTTACTCATTTACGACAAGCCTATCCATTTCTTCCTTGGCATCATCAAAGGAAAGATGTGTATAAGTGTTAAGCGTAACACCTATATCAGCATGACCCATAATATACTGCAAAGTCTTCGGATTCATTCCGGCTTTTGCCATATTAGAACAAAATGTATGCCTGCATACATGGGGCGTTATTTTAGGAAGTTCATCCTTATATATACTGTTAAACTTCTCTAAAGCATGCTGAAAATACTTTTCCCAATGAAGAGCTACCATAGGATTATTATCTTTATCCAGGTATAAGAAACCTGCATATCCGTCTATAATAGGCTCAACTTTATAATGTGGACGATTAGCAATTATTCTTCTAAAGCATTCTGCAACTTCCTCTGTCATAGGTACCTGTCTGGTTCCGCATGCAGTCTTTGTATCTTCAATGATATATTCCATATCACGCTTTCTCTGTAACTGATGCGTAACATTGATTTTCATGTTTTCGAAATCTATATCTGACATAGTAAGTCCAACAAATTCAGAAATACGAAGCCCTGTATTAAACAGAATGAACATTCCTTCATAATATCTGCAATAGTGCGGATCTTCCTTAACAAAATTGAGGAATCTGCGCTCATCTGCTCTTGATACAGCTTCTCTGGTAATAGAATCATTAACTACGACAGTTGCAAGTTGAAACTCAAAAGGATTTTTGCGAATCAAATCATCTTTAACAGCCATTTGAAATGCAGGTCTTACAACACCTCTCACCGTATGGATGGTGCTATATCCTCTTCCATCGTCCTGAAGCTTAATAAGCCATCCCTTTGCATCCGATTCCTTAACCTTATCAATTCTCTTTTTGCCAAATGCTTCTTTTTTTATAATGTTGACAACAAATTTGTAATTAGCTTCAGTATTATGCCTTACTCCGGTTTTCAAGGAAAGATACTTTTCTACAAGTTCAAGCACCGTCATATTTGCTCCATCGGAAACCAATCCGTTAAATAGATTCTGTTCCAATTCTTTTTCCTTTTCCCTTAATGACGGTTCTCTTTTTTTACCTCTTGGCATTACATCATTTTTATCCAATCTCCAGCTGTAAAAATACTTTGCTTTTCCGTTCTCATCAACATATTTGAACATATATCGTCCATCTTTTCGCTGGCTTTCTCCATTGTGAAGAATACGATTCTTATTATCTCTACGTTTCTCACTCATCTTAATGTCTCCTTTCATAATCAACTTATGAAAAAAGCCACGATACGATATTCAAATAATATCATAATCGCGGCCTTTTCTACCATAAGTTTTAGGTCAATTTGTTATATTACGGATACCTCATCAAGGTATCTCGAAAACAGTTCTCTTTTGAAGCGTATATGACTTCCTATCTCAAGAAGAAATTCTGCTCCGGCATTGTCCTCGGCTATTTGTCTGAGTTTTCTTTCACCAATGCCAAAATACTCTGCAGCTTCATATACACTAAGCGAGTACTTCTTCCATAACGGAATCTTACATTTCTTTTCGTTTACCACCCACTTCACTTCCTTCCTTCCAATTTTTCGTTTGCCGGCAACAAAGTATGGCAACAAACGTCTTAAAACTTTTATTTCATCATTCATAATTACTATTCTCCTTATAGAATGCCTTATTTAAGCCATTCCGGAGGTATCTCCTCTTGAACCGCTTCCACAAAATTACTTTCTATACCTTTGTTGCCAGAGTTTGTTTCCAGTCGTTCCCAACCACGCTGTTTTCCATAAGCAGCCGATATTCGTCTGGGATTCTGAAATGCTCTCCAGCCCGGTAGCATATTCATGATTTCACCAATCTGACGCGATTCCGAGTTCTTCGGATTTCCAGGCATCTCAAGTGCTTCGTTATAAAGCATTCTGGAACAGACAAGATTGCCGGTATAGTTTTCAAGCCATTCCGTAATAAGTCCCATCCAGGTATCTTCCTGCATGAACGGGCTTTGATATTCGACCAAATTCTTTTCTATTTCCTTCGGAAGCTTAAGCTTAATATTTCCGGCTTTATAAATCTCCATGGCTTCAGCCCACATCTGTTCAATATATGCACGAGATGCATCCTCATCTGCCAAGATATGAGTTTGTGCCTCATCTGCATGACACATAACAGGAAGAAATCTTCTATTGCCCGACCTATCAAGTGGCAAGAAATTCGTTGTATTGGACGTTCCAACAAACACACACTGCCTTGGTATATCTTCGGCCCTTAAGGCATACGGTATTCTATAGTTATCATACTGTTTGCTCAAAAACGCCTTTGTTGCTTCGTTATAACGCGTATTTATAACGGCATACATTTCTGCTATTTCACATATCCAATGGCCTTCAAGGTGCTCATAAACCTTATCATCATCAAGCTTCTTTATATCATCCGTAAACCATTGATCAAATGTAGCCATAAATCTTACAAACGTTGATTTGCCGGCTCCCTGACCACCCACGAGGCAAAGCATGTACTCAAACTTACATCCTGGGTCAAATATTCTGCTGATTGCTCCGAGCATAAACAACTTTATGCACTCATATGTGTAATCACTCTCATCGGCTCCAAGAAAATGATGAAGGGCACCTCTTATCCTCGGAACTTTATCCCATACGAGTGAATCAAGATATTCACGAACCGGATGATATTCGCTCTCTGCGGCTACAATTACCATGGCCTTTTTCAATGCCTTATCACTTCTATAAGCATAATTCTTTTCAAAATGATAAATGATATGAATGTCGTCCTTGTCAGTGATATCTATACTTTTTCTGCTCCATGGCATTTCACCCAAAAGTTCTATTCGATTTCTAAAAGTATTTTCTCGAATATTATCAGCAAACAGAGGATCATTTTTAAGAATAATAAGAGCATTATTAATGGTAGTGCACGGTAAGTTTCTCTCATTTTTACTAAGAGACTCTTTTATTGTTTTTCTGATTTCTTTCACTTCTGTATCTTGCATTTATCTTATTAACCTCCTTCTCCAAAAATTCAATTTCTGTCTTAAGTACATCATCCGTTACATCAAACACGATGTAATCGTACAGATAACAAACATATTCAAAATCATGACAAGCCATGACAAATAATTGATCACACATGTCTAACAGCGGCGTTTCCGGTGCATACTCTGATTTAATATCTCTGATATCATTCATAAGATTTCCGATTAGCTTTATCAGCTCACGTTTTCTCTCATAAAAAATCTGCTGTTCGGTTTTCTTTTGTTGCATTGCATACTGCGATTGTCGGTATTTCTCCATATCGGAAATATCCGCCGCTATGCCAAAATCCACTGCTATCTTTTCAGCTGCTTCTTTTGCATCCAAGCCAAATAATTTTGCCACAAAATCAATAACGTCACCTTTTTCCTGACATCCAAAGCAAATAAAACGCTTATCCACCTTCATGCTTGGTGTATGATCATCATGAAACGGGCATCGACACATTCCGTTTCTGCCCACCTTAATTCCATAAAAAGAAGCCGCCTCCTTAGTGGTGACAGCTTCCTTAATTGCTCTAAAATCTACCAATATTCAATTCCTCCTTATCTTTCGACTCCTCTGTTTATTATTCTGTTGCCTCTTCGTTTTTCATCATCTGCCTGAACACGCCTCTGGGCTTCGGCCATTCGAGCCATAATGCTGGTACGCGTTTCCTCCTTAACCGCTTGCTTTACGCGTTGCTTCGTTTCCGGTGCTGTAATTACCTTCTTAACAGAATCAACAACCATTCCGAAGGCTTTCTTCATCCTTGTCTCAAGCGAATCAAGAAGTTTCTTTGCAAATGACTTGGTGCTCTCCGAAATTTTAGAAGATTTAGCATAATCATTACGCATCTCATCTATAAACTTAAGATCCTTCTTCCTCGTATCTGCTATCACCTCTTCAGTTATGATTTCCGCAGCTTTCTCATATGCTATATCAGTAACTTCTTCAATTAATGAGTCAACATCCGAAATCTTCAGATTCATTTCTTCAAGCTTTTCTGTCTTTTCATCAAGGGAAGTTTGCGCATCATAGATTTTACCTATGATGTCAGAAAGTGTGTCCTCGCCGCTTGCAATCATTTCATTCTGCTTTTGAATAATGTAATCTTGCTTTTCAAGATATTTTCTTCCTCCATAAACCGGATCTTTATCAAGTTCCAATTTATGTTTATCCGTTATTGCAAAAAGAAGTTCACGACATTCCTTGTCAAACACAGCTTTACGGTTATTTACTTTGCTCCTTTTCTTGTCCGGTTCCGGCAATTGAAAACCCAATTCCTCTAAAGCTTTCTCCTGTCTCGGACACAGAAGCCCGTATTCATCCGGTGCATCAAACACATGTCTCTCATGAATATGGGGTGTTCCCTCATCAACGTGAAGTGCCCAGTCTATGATATGAACATGACTTCCGTATCGTTTTTCAAACTCTTCAAAATATTCCGTTGCAATCGTAAACAAAACCTCAGGCGACACTGTTTCTTCCAATTTTCCAATCTGAAGAATTGTTTCTTCAGGGCATGTTTTAGGATTAGTAAGGATATCATCCATCGTACGAATCCTGTCATAATGTCTTGCCTTTTCATGTCTTTCATTCTGTGCTTCAAGATATGGCCCGTAGAAATATTGATAAAATATCTTCTCTATTTCTTCAAAACTTTTTACTTCCGTTCCTTCCAGTCGGGGTTCAAGTTGTTCTCCGCTTCCGACTCTGTAACCTTGAAATCGATCCCAATAAATATTATTCAGCGCTCTTTCATTATCTATATGCTCGCTATTATCAAGGTCAAATTCACGGTCATTATGCTTGGGGTTATATGCTCCGTTTTTCCCAGAGCGACCATTATGCTTCGTTAATTTCATACACTAATTCTTCCTTTCTTCTAAATGATTTTTTCTTTTATCTGTAAAAGAGTTTCCTCTTTTCCGGCCCGCCAAAGGCTCCGCTTAAGGAATTCTGTTACAGATAGTACCCAGTACTAAGTGTCGCAAGCTACACTTAACTGGGCCGGGCATCTGCCCTGGACCTGACAAGGCACTTCGTCCTTGACCAGACACGGCATTTCATCCGTGACCCGATAAGGACTGCCGCCCTTAACCTGCCGAAGGGTTTCACCCTTTCGATTCCTGACCAAAGGCTGTGCCTCTGGACACTGCACCAAACACAACAAATACTTCGCTATCAAAGGGAGCAAAGTATCGTTTGTGTTCGGTGTGATATTCGCCGCTTTATCAAGAAGATCCGACAGGCAACTCTTTTAAGCGCTGTGTCGTTTTCTCATATCTTGGCCGGCTCATATCATTGCCCGACTTCCCCGAAATGGTTACCTCTTGTACGGTCATTCAATTGTTCCTTTGTCTTCCGACAAGAACAATTCTTCCATTTTTAAGGGGCTCATCCCGTATATCCGAAAGGTAGGATTTTTTTACAAAAAGAAAGAATTTCCAACTTCTTGGAAATCCTTATATTGAAAGAAAGAATGATGTGATAAGATATGATTTGAATACATTTAAGGAGTGATTTTGTAATGAAATGTAAATTGACTATTTCTGAAAAACTGAAAGATTTACGAAATGCCAAAGGGCTTAACCTTGAACAATTGGAACAGGAAACGGGTATTTCCAAATCAGCTCTTAGCAGCTATGAATCTAATGATTATAAAGAAATACCACACCCGAACATCATTAAGTTGGCACAGTATTACAACATATCAACCGATTATTTGCTTGGGCTTTCCGATAATGTTACAAATTCCGACGCTGTTCTTTCCGAACTTCATCTTGATGATGCTACCATAGATATTTTAAAAAGTGGAAGCATTAACAATCGGCTTCTGTGTGAGATAATAAAGCATCCTGACTTTTGGAAATTCATGAGCGATATGGAGATTTATATAGACAGCATGGCATCAATGCAGATTGATAACCTCAACTCCTTTGTTGCCATTATGCGTACAAAGATACAGTTAAAAAATGAGATTCCCGACTCGGATCATTACATCCAAACTCTCAAAGCTTCTGAAGTTAATGAAAACGACTATTTCAGCCGCTTAATAGGATTTGACATTACTAATATTGCAAAAGATATAAAAGATAAGCATAGCAAAGACAAGGAAACCGGTGATACGATTAATCCTCTTAATGAAGTTATCGATATAGTACAGGAGTATTCTAATGCCACTTCTCCCATGAAAGCTACTCTGACAACATTGAGCAAACAGCTTGGAATGAACTTCAATAAAATGGATCCGGCTGAAGTTCAGTTCTTTACTACTTTGGTAGAAAAGTACTCTTCCGTTTACAGAAGCATGCTTCCTAAGAAAGGGCGCGGGAAAAAATAGGAAAACTAAAAGTTCCTATCGGAAATCATGTTCGAAATGTGAAAGCTCATAAAACATAGACACCGTGTAGGAACTTAGATATAATACAAAAAAACAGACCTGAAGCGGTATATCCGCGACAAGCCTGTTTACAGCGAGAAATCATGCGATACCTATTGATATTCCAGACGGAATAAACCGCATCATAGATTAATAAAACAAGGCAGAAAGTATAGTAAATAAGCTTTACTTTCTGCCTTATCTTTTTGTGCAAATATATCATAACACTAAAATGTTCATGTCCTATTTGCTAGATTAAATTACAATTTTATGGTCGATATGCTTCTAAAATATCCAATATATCATTATCATTAATATTTCCGTTCAAGACATCACCATTAGGCGAAAAACTAATTGCTTGAATATCAAATATATCTTCATCATAAGGAGAAGAACAGACGGTACCTTCTTCAAAATACTCACCGAGATATTTCAATGCATTTCCACTTGGAAAAATAACATTCCCACTTCCTACAGGGATATGCAAATCTTCAAATTTTCCCAATACTTCTTTCGTTTTAAGATTGTATGGATTATTATCTTCTTCGCTAACAAGCCATGCAGGACTTAATTTAATAGAAATCTTTGATTTCGCAACGCATTCAGCAAAATACTTTACTGGTTCCAATGGAATTGTTTCTTGATGAAACGCATCAACAGATAGTAACAAGCTATTAACACCACTTTTCTCAAGCATCATAACAACTTCTTCTATCCTTTCCTTTTTTTGAGCAAAGAATCCATTAGTAATTAACTGTCGTTTTTCGATTCCCATGTCCTTTGCAGTTTTGTGAATAGCACAAACAACATCAGGATAGATGAGTGGTTCCCCGCCAAAAGTCATCAATGACTCAATATCATATCTTTCACATATCTCTCGAATCGATTTCACTGCAAGTTCTGTATCAATATGCCCTTTACAGTTTATATGGTCCCCCTCTGAACAATGTTTACATTTTCCAGTGCAAGCCATTGTAACAACAAATTCAATTCGATTTAAGTTTTTTACATATTCATTCATAATTAAACTACATTCCTTTCAAAATTACATTTTATTATTCATTTTGATGATGCAGTCCCAACAACATAAATTTATTAACCTCGATACAACCTGTTGTCGGTATTAGAACTGCATCGAGTTTATAATTCGTTTTCTCACCATCAATTCTCCTCTAAAGAAAATTTGAATTTTATATCATCCCTACAAACTGAGAGTTGTCTATATCAACAATTCATATCGATATTCCTTACTTGTATTAATAGAGCATCTATTTTTCCGTCCGCTCCGTTCCTCTGTTTTTATCATACCAAGTCTTTCCATAACTTTGTATGAGGCTATATTTTCTGTATCACAATACGAAACAAAATGTTTTACACCAAGTTCATTCTTAGCATATTGAATAAGCGAATTTGCTGCTTCATATGCAAAACCATTGTTCCAATATTTCTTGTTGATAATCCACCCCAGCTCACCTAAACCATTTTCAAAATATATACTAACCGCTCCAATATGGCATCCATTAAATATTATTGCAAATTCATAGAATTCAGGAGTATCTTTTTCCCACTCAACATCTATACTTTCCAGAAAAGCCTCTGTTTCGTCAACCGTATCTTTGGGCATATAGCACATATACTTTGTGTTTTCGTAATCCATAGCATATTGAATTGTTGTTTGTAAGTATTTTTTCCCTAATGGTTTTAGAACTAATCGGTTTGTTATTATTTCAAAATACATTTACAATTTCCTTCACCAAATTCAAGTTTGTCTGTTTCACTAAATATGAATTTTATAGAACTATGTTACCACAATATAAAAGTAATTGTTTACAAATAGAGATACAACATCCGAATGCTAATTAAAGAATATTCTTTAACACAACATTATTATATGTATCCAAATTACTTCGTTAATTATCAAATCATCTGGAAATGTCTTAATGCTTCTTCTATAGCCTTAAACTTTTCTTCTGGACAAATAGGTACTTTATGCCCTTCTTTGCCTAAATTATAGTTTTCCCTTTCAATGATTCCATACTCTGCTTTTACCTGTGCAATGTATAAACTAGGCACATCTAAATCAAAATACTTTTTAACATATTCTGCAATTTCTCTATATGTAGCCTTAGTTTCTGCTTTTGATGCCTTTGGATTGATATTTAATGAAAGGCTTATATCCGACCTCTTCTCTCTTTGGGACAATAAAACAACAGTCTCAACATGGTTCGACAGGCCGAGATTGATGTCAGATTTTTGCCGTGTACGGGGGAACAAATCTACTGCCAAAATGGGTGACATCTATTTCAGTGTCTAAACCTTGTGTGTCCGTGGGAACAGGTCTGCCTCA
>JAEEGG010025195.1_pt1 | contig 11472 bp, 9 predicted proteins | sample 9134161 | NCBI WGS metagenome assembly JAEEGG01 (sample SAMN16246543, study PRJNA631951) | gut metagenome | biome: gut microbiome; feature: rumen; material: CR-attached | host: Bos | place: Iran: Karaj | collected 2018-10 | reverse complement strand
GGCGTCGTGTGGGTAGCCTTCCTCACGGTCGGTGTCTTCTCTGGCTTGGCGGGCTTCTTCGGTATGAAGACGGCCACCTACGCCTCGGCTCGTACTGCAAATGCAGCGCGCAAGCCGCTCGATGGCGGACTGCAAGGGGCTTTCCGTTCGGGTGCCGTCATGGGTCTCGTCGTGGTAGGTCTTGCCCTTCTCGACGTTTCCGTGTGGTTCCTTGTGTTGAACGGAACAGGTTTGCTTGCGGCTGTCGGAGCCGAAAACGACCTCATCACCATCACCACAACCATGCTGACTTTCGGTATGGGTGCTTCCACTCAGGCTCTGTTCGCTCGTGTGGGTGGCGGTATCTACACCAAGGCTGCTGATGTCGGCGCCGACCTGGTCGGTAAGACTGAGTACAACATTCCTGAAGACGACCCGCGTAACCCTGCCACCATCGCCGATAACGTTGGTGATAACGTCGGTGACGTGGCTGGCATGGGTGCTGACCTTTACGAGTCATATGCAGGTTCCATCCTGGCTACCATGGCACTGGGTGCTTCTGCTTTCGCCACTGCTGCCGTTGAAGGCATGCAGTTTAAGGCCGTGCTTGCTCCTATGCTCATCGCAGCTGTCGGTGTGTTGCTTTCCTTGATTGGTATCTTCATGGTGCGTACCAAGGAAAACGCTGGTATGAAGGAACTTCTTGGCGCTTTGAGCCGTGGCACCAACACCGCCGCTGTCTTGATTGCCGTCGCAACGTTCGGCATCATGTATTTCCTCTTCGGAAAAGAGACGGGCGAATATGCCAATATGTGGTGGCAGACTTCGCTTTCGGTGGTGGTCGGCCTGTTGGCAGGTGTCATCATCGGTAAAGCTACGGAATACTACACTTCGCAAAGTTATAAACCCACGCAAAAGGTGGCTGAGAGCTCTAAAACGGGTCCCGCCACGGTCATCATTTCGGGTCTCGGACTCGGTATGCTTTCCACGGCTATCCCGGTCGTTACCGTGGGTGTGGCCATCGTGCTGGCTTACCTTTGCGCCAATGGCTTCAATATTGAATTCACTGCTGTGAACCTCTCAAGAGGTCTTTACGGTATCGGTATCGCTGCCGTGGGTATGCTCTCCACTTTGGGCATCACCCTGGCTACCGACGCTTATGGTCCCATCGCCGATAATGCTGGTGGTAACGCCGAAATGAGTGGTCTCGAACCCGAAGTGCGCAAGCGCACCGACGCCCTTGATGCCCTCGGTAACACCACCGCTGCCACAGGTAAGGGCTTCGCCATCGGTTCTGCTGCTTTGACTGCCTTGGCCCTGTTGGCCTCATACGTTGAGGAAATCAAGATTGCCTTGGTGCGTATAGCCGGCGCTGCCTCCGATGGCATGGCCAAAGTCTCAGATACGGTTTCTTGGACTGTAGAACAAGCGAAGAATGCCTCATTGGTAGACTTTATGGATGTCTATAGCGTTAATTTGATGAACCCCGTCGTGCTTGTTGGTGTGTTCATCGGTGCCATGATGGCCTTTGTGTTCTGCGGTATGACGATGAATGCTGTGGGTCGTGCAGCCCAGAAGATGGTGGAGGAAGTCCGCCGTCAGTTCAGTACCATCAAGGGTATCCTTGAGGGCAAGGCTGAACCCGACTACGAGCGTTGCGTTGCCATTTCCACGAAAGGTGCCCAGCACGAAATGCTGGTGCCTTCCATCCTCGCCATCCTCGTCCCGATTCTGACGGGTGTCATCTTGGGCGTGCCGGGTGTGCTGGGTCTGTTGATTGGTGGCTTGGCCACTGGTTTTGTTTTGGCCGTGTTCATGGCCAACTCGGGCGGTGCTTGGGACAATGCCAAGAAGTATGTCGAAGAAGGCAATTTCGGCGGCAAGGGTTCTGAAAATCACAAGGCCACTGTCGTTGGCGACACCGTAGGCGACCCGTTCAAAGATACGTCAGGTCCTTCGCTGAACATCCTCATCAAGCTGATGAGCATGGTGAGCATCGTGATGGCCGGTCTGACTGTTACTTGCCACTTGCTGTAATAGCAAAGCTCTTTCTGCCCATGTCATTCCAATTTGGAAATCGATGATTCGACGCAAGTCAATCTATAGGCAGAAAGGGCTTTTTTTAAAATGTTCAGCAATCCCTCAAGGTTTTTCTTGGGGGATTGCTTTTTTTGGTACGATTTTTGACAAAGGGAAAAAATGTTTTGAAAATTTGAAAGATTTGAGCATCGAACAATAATTATTACTAATTTTGCAACAATTTTAAAATCATAACAAAATGAAGAAAGTGATTTATCTGCTTGGCATTATGTTCTTGATGGTAGGAGCAGCCAAGGCACAAGACAGCAAGGCCGCCATTGGTCCTGAAATCGAGTTTGAAAAACTTGTCCACGACTATGGTGATGTTCCATTTAATGGCAATGGCGAATGCGAGTTCCGTTTCACCAATACGGGCAACGAGCCTCTTCTGATTCAGAAACCCAAGTCAAGTTGCGGATGCACCATCCCTTCGTGGCCCAACGAGCCTATCCTTCCAGGCGAATCGGATGTCATTAGGGTGACCTATAAGACTAACCGTGTAGGCAACATCAACAAGACGGTGACCGTTACGTCCAACGCCCTTAAGAACTCAACCGTGGTGCTGCGTATCAAGGGCCGTGTACTTGAACAAGCATCAGAAGCCATGCCGGAAAAAAAGAATGATTTCAATAACGGATCGCCTGTAAACAACCACTAATTTGAATCCAATAATGTAATTATCATAAAAGCCGTCTAATGTTACGTTAGATGGCTTTTTATTCAAAAACAAAACCTTATGCCACAAATATCCAAAAAAGGTCTGGATTTGCCGCAGTCGGCAATCCGTAAGCTTGTTCCTTTTGCTGATGCCGCCAAAGAGCGTGGCATCCATGTGTATCACCTCAACATCGGTCAGCCTGACATTGAAACTCCTAAGGGTGCTTTGAAGGCTTTGGCTGAGACTGCGAAGGAACTTCCTGCCAGCCATGGAGTGTTGGAATATAGCCACTCGGCCGGTATCCCGAGCTATCGTCGCGCTCTCTGCAACTATTACCACCGTCACGGCATTGATGTGACCCCGAACCAAATAATCGTCACCACTGGCGGTAGCGAGGCTTTGCAAATGGCTTTCACCGTGTGCCTCAACCCTGGCGACGAAATCATCATCCCGGAACCTTACTACACCAACTATAACACTTTCGCCAAGCTGTGCGATGCCAAGATTGTCACTATCCCCAGCGACATCAAGACGGGCTTCGCTCTTCCTCCGATTGAAGAATTCGAGAAAGTCATTACACCTCGCACCAGAGCCATTATGATTTGTAACCCCAACAACCCCACGGGTTATCTTTACACCCATGAGGAGTTGCTGAAGGTGGCTGGTTTGGTAAAGAAGTATGACCTTTATCTATTTGCTGATGAGGTGTATCGTGAGTTCTGCTATGACGGTCACAAGCATTTCAGCGTGATGCAGCTTGAAGGATTGGAGCGTAACACAGTGCTGTTCGACTCTGTCTCAAAGCGTTACAGCGCTTGTGGTGCCCGTGTGGGTTGCATGGTGACCCGCAATAGTGAGGTCTATGCCATCGCTATGCGTCTGGCTCAGGCCCGTCTGTCGCCACCGAGCTTTGGTCAGATCTTTGCTGAAGCCGCTGTCGATACCCCACAGTCATACTTTGATGGCGTGTATAACGAATACATTGCCCGCCGCAATGTCATCGTTGAAGGTGTCAACAGAATTCCTGGATGCTTCTGCCCAATGCCTAAGGGCGCTTTCTACACCGTCATCGACCTGCCCATTGACGATAGCGACAAGTTCTGTCAGTGGTTGCTCACTGACTTCAGCTACAACGGTGCCACGGTGATGTTGGCTCCCGCCACGGGTTTCTATGCCGACCCCGAAAAAGGACGTCATCAGGCCCGTATCACTTACTGCATCTGCATTGATGACCTGAAGGCTGCTATGAAGTGCCTCGAAGAGGCCTTGAAGGTGTATCCCGGAAGGTTGAGATAATCAATACATCAGGTATTTTGCCCTAACGGCTTTGAAAGTTTCAAGGTCGTTCTTCCATGAAGCGCGGATTTGTTCCGCGCTTTTTCCGTTTTCTATGTCGCGTTGCATCTGCTTGTCGCCTGAAAGCAGACGGAAATAATCCTTGAAGAAGCCTTTGTCCTTCAGTTGCAGGTAGGCATTGATAACCCATTCAAGTTGGAGCTGGTTGGTGTTGTTGAGGTAGTCGTGGGCGAATTCGACTAGGTTCTCGCCACGGCAGCGTTGGCCTTCGAGCAAGGGTTTTGAAGCCCCATTTGTGCTTATGGGTGTGAAGGTGTAGCTGCCTCGCATATCAGGGCGGCCATAGATTTGGAACGGTGTTTCTGTGCCGCGTCCCACGCTGACGATGCTGCCTTCAAAGAAGCAAAGGGTAGGATAGAGGTAGACCGACTCCCAGTTGGGTAGGTTGGGCGACGGCTTCACGGGCAGTTCGTAGATGGCGTTACGGTTATAATAATTAATAGGTATGACAGTGAGGTCGCAGGTGATGCCACCTTTCAGCCAGCCTTCGCCGTTCACCATCTTAGCATATTCTCCTATGGTCATGCCGTAGACTACGGGCACTTGGTGCATGCCCACAAACGACTTGTTTTCGGATTTCAGCACAGGTCCGTCGACATAAAAGCCGTTTGGATTTGGACGGTCAAGTACGATGACCGGGATATGGTTTTCGGCAGCCGCTTCCATCACATAACTCATAGTAGAGATATAGGTGTAGAAACGCACGCCAACATCCTGCAAATCAAAGAGGATGATGTCGATGCCTTGCAGCATTTCTGCTGTGGGCTTTTTGTTCTTGCCGTATAGTGAGACAATAGGGATGCCAGTCTTTTCATCCTTTCCGCTGTTCACCTTCGCACCGGCATCGGCAGTGCCACGGAAGCCATGCTCAGGGGTAAAGATTTTTCGAACGTCAACGCCCAACGACAGCAAGGTGTCCACCAAATGCGTTTCGCTGATGATGCTGGTTTGGTTGCCGACCACACCAACACGCTTTCCTTGTAGAAGTGGCAGGTAGTCATCCATTTGCATAGCGGCACTGACATAATGCTCCTTGTCTACAAAAGCCAGTCTAGGTTCGTCGTCCATCTTGAAAATTTGCGCCGACGCAGGCACCATTATGGTTAGAAAGAAGAATACGATGGCAAAGAATTGTCTTTTCATTTCGGTTTTATTTTTACTTTTGCAAAATTATTGAAAAACCTGCAAATGTCGGGCCCAAAATTCATAGCCAACCGAATTTTTTCGCTTTCGAAGGAAAATCTTTCTTCGACCGTGATGCGCTTGGCCGTTACGAGCGTGGCTTTGGCCATCATCGTGATGCTCATCTCGTGGACAGTTGTGGTGGGCTTCAAGAACCAGATTCGAGATAAGGTGATTGGGTTTGTGGCACCGATACATGTGCAGTCGTTGGACAAGAACGAGTCGGTGGAGGAGACGCCTTTTGTGTTGGACTCATTGTTAATCAATAGGTTGAATTCCATTGATGGCATTGCACATTACCAACAGGTGACCAACAAGGCTGGCATGATCAAGACCGATGACGAGATTCAAGGTGTGGTGCTGAAGGGCGTGGACGAGAATTATGACTGGACCTATTTCAGCGGCTGTCTGCTGGAAGGTAAAATACCTGTGTATCATGCTGATGAACGCTCCAACGAGGTACTGGTTTCCAAAGTGATTGCCAACAAAATGCTGCTCAATGTGGGCGACGATGTCCGTGTGTGGTTCATCGACAAGGACCAGCAGGCGCGTGGCAGAAAATTCACGGTTTCAGGCATCTTCGAGACAGGACTCTATGAGTTCGATGAACGCTATGTCTTCGCCGACCTCAACCAGATCCGCAAGCTGAACGGATGGGAGGATAATGAAGCCGGACTTTTGGAAATTGCATTGAACGACGATGCAGATGTGGATCAAGTCAATGAGAAACTGTACTATACGCTACCCTCTGAATTGGCTTCCTACACTGCCAGACAAAGCAATCCTCAAATCTTCGACTGGCTTGACCTTTTGGATACCAATGTCTGGCTTATCATGGCTTTGATGTTGCTCGTGGCAGGCATTACGGTAATCAGTATGTTGCTGATTATCATTATCGAAAGGACATCAACCATTGGCCTTTTGAAAGCCATGGGTGCGAGCAACAAATTTGTCCGTGAGGTGTTTTTGCGTCGCTCGTTGCGCATCCTGCTTATAGGTATGCTCATAGGCAATGTCATTGGTTTGGGTTTCTGCTTCATGCAGCAATACACAGGGTTTATCAAATTGGATGCCGCCACTTATTATCTTTCCGCTGTCCCCATCGAGTTGCACCTCAGTACGGTGATATTTATCAACTTGGGAACTTTCCTTCTGTGGGTGTTGATGCTGCTCATCCCGACCTCGGTCATCAACCGCATTACTCCCACCAAGTCGATAAGGTTTGAATGAGGAAAAAATCACGAAAAACGATTCTCGTTTTGATTAATTCCCTATCTTAGCGGCCAAATCAATAAAGCTATGATGAAAGACTTTACCATTATACCGCTGAAAGGTTACGGAGAAATACCTTTCGGAATGACCCTTGATGAAACGGTCAAGATGCTGAACATGCCTGACTTCTATGAGGAGTTGAGCGATATGGAAGAGACGGGCAACCGTTCCATTTATTACGAGTATGATGCCATCCAAACGAACATCTATTTCGAAGGTGTCACCAAATCGGTGGTAGCCTGCTTTGAGACTGAAAATGAGGCGGCTACACTGTTCGGAAAGAAGGTATTCGACCTGAAGAAAGCGGATGTTGTCAAGTTGATGAAAGACAATGGTTTCAAAGAATTGGAAGAAGAGACCGAAGACGGGGAACTTCGTGTTTCTTTCGAAGATGCCATGATTGATTTCTTCTTCACCGAGGACAAAATGACAGCCGTCAGCTGGGGAGTGCTTGTCGACGAACAAGGGGATATCATCTGATGAAAACCAAGTTACAGCAAAAATACGATGTTTTTGTAGACTATTTCTCTCAGCACATGCCTGTGGCTGAGACGGAATTGGAATACAAAGATCCTTATCAACTATTAGTAGCGGTCATCCTTTCGGCACAATGCACCGACAAGCGTGTCAATATGACTACACCGGCCCTGTTCCAACGTTTCCCAACGGCACAAGACATGGCTGAGTCGACGGTTGAGGAGATTTATACCTATATTAAAAGCATTTCTTATCCCAACAACAAAGCAAAGAACCTGTTGGGTATGGCACAAACCCTTGTCAATGATTTCAACGGCGTTGTTCCCGACAACCTTGAGGATTTGCAGAAGTTGCCTGGTGTAGGCCGCAAAACTGCCAATGTGATGATGGCAGTAGCTTTCGACCAGCCTGCCATGCCAGTGGACACCCACGTTTTTCGAGTCTCCAACCGTATTGGCCTGACCAAAAACTCGAAGAATGTTTTAGAGACAGAAAAGACTTTGGTGGCGCATCTGCCAGAAGAAGTGATGGCCAAGGCGCACCATTGGCTCATCCTGCACGGACGTTATGTCTGCCTTGCCCGCAAACCGAAATGTGAGGACTGTGGGATTATCGGGATATGCGATTTTTATCAGAAAAAACAGAAAAAAGAGCTATAATTATGGAAGAGAAATTAGAACAAATTGAGGAAACCAAGCAACCCAAGCGAAAGAGAAAGGGTTGCAGAATCTTTGCCATTTTGGGTATGATTCTCTTATTGGTAGCCGCAGGTTTTGTCTTTTTCAAGTTTTACTTTGTTTTCGGTAGCGGTGTAAAAGCTGGCGAGTTGAACCTTTTTGTCTACAAAGGCTATGTCTTCAAGACTTACGAGGGTCGTCTCATCCAGGCTGGCTACAACTCCAAAAACAGCAACGCCACCATCCAATCGAACGAGTTTAACTTTTCGGTGAAGGATGAAGATGTGGCGAAGCAGTTGGAACGTTGCGCAGGCAAGTTTGTGGAACTGCACTACAAGGAATACTTAGGCACTTTGCCCTGGCGCGGCATGAGCAAATATGTTGTCGACAGTGTCTATTCAGTAAGCGCAGTGAAAGAGCCGGTACCAGTTGAGTTGCCGGCGGTGGTTCCGAACGAGGTACTTTAAGCTGTTAATTGCTCCGCGAAACCTCCAGTTTCCCGATTTCCACCTCGTTATTCTCGGAGATGATTTCAATCCAAGTGTTGTCTTCGCTGAACCACTTGTATTGTGACCCAATGCGGAAGATGAAGGTTTTTTCTTCTTCAGTTGCTGCAATAGGTAGCACGAAACCACCGTTCTTGCCGCCAGCACCGCCGAAGGAGACGATCATTGGGAAGGTCTTCTCTGGATGCGGGTTGCGCACCTTGATGATGATGTAGTTGGAACGACGTACGGCCACATCGATCTTGTTGAATTCAAAACGGCGAGCCTCACCAGCGGCAAGTGAAATGTAGTCGCTGTTCAGTTCATAGAGCTTGTTCTGCTCGATGATTTCGCCGATACGGGCAATCATCTCAGTGGGGTAGGTCTCCAGGCCAAGTTCCTCGGCTTTGGTGTAGGCTTCTATAGCCTTGTCGAAGGTGTTGGCCTTGAAGTTGGCGTCACCCTCCTTGATGAAGGCATTGTATTGGGTGCGTAAGGCAGCGATACGGTCGCTCTCCGACTTTTCGGCGATGGCCAGTTGCGCTTGGGCGTTCGTGTCTTCGGGTTTGTAGGCCAAAGCCGTCTGATAGTGCGTGATGGCCTCGGCAAACTTTTCAGCGTTCATGGCACTGTTGCCGGCGCTCATGGCATTGTTGAAGTTGGCTTCCAACTCAGCAGCCATTTGCGCAAAGATGCCGTCGATTTCCTGAATCTTGGCAGTGGCAATCGCGTTGCCTGCATCAAAGTTCACAACTTCTTGGTATTTGACCTTTGCGTTGGCGTAATCCTCTTGGTTGAACAAAGCATCAGCAGCATCCAGCATAGTCTTGATGGTGGCTTGGCGTTCTGCTTCGGCAGCGGCCAAAGCGGCTTGGCGGGCAGCTTCCTCTTCCGCCGCGATACGAGCAGCTTCAGCTTCGGCTGCCAGACGTGCGGCTTCTTCCTCTGCGGCGATACGCGCTGCCTCTTCTGCAGCCAAGCGTGCGGCTTCCTGTTCAGCAGCGATACGAGCAGCCTCTTGTTCTGCCGCTATACGGGCGGCTTCGGCCTCGGCGGCTAACCTTGCAGCTTCCGCTTCTGCGGCAAGTCTTGCGGCCTCTTGTTCTGCGGCGATACGAGCGGCCTCAGCCTCGGCTGCCAAACGTGCAGCTTCTTGTTCGGCGGCAATTCTTGCAGCTTCTTCAGCATCCTGCTCAGCGATGAGCGGATCAAGACGGGCAATCATGTCGGTGGCGTAGGAGTCACCAGCCACCACGGCTAAAGCACTTTGGTACTGCGCCTTGGCTTCTTTGTAGGCCTTGTTTTCATAGAGTTGGTCAGCTACTGCAATGATGCCGTTGTATTGGTCGGCAATGCTCTTGGCGCTCTGGTATTCATTGCGTTTGGCATTGGCTTCGATGTCGTCAGGGAACAGCTCAAGGGCTTGGTCGAGCTTGCCGATGGCAGCGTCGTAGTTTTTGCGCAGTCCGAACTGTCGGGCTTCCTCCATGAGGTTGTCGAAACGTGTGACCTTTTCAGTATAGAGCTGTTTCTTCTGCTTGGCTTCAGACAGCTTTTCCTTGGGCAGCTTGTCGTTGGGGAAGATTTCGATGGCGGTTTCAAACTGCATGATGGCGGCATCGAAGTTGTCCTCGGCAAGCAAACTCTCACCTTGGCTCATGGCGGTGTCGAAGGCATCCTGTTTGTCTTGACGCTCTTTCAAAATGGCTCTCGCGGCATCGGCCTGACCTCCAACGTATTTGTCGTTAGGGAAGACCTTCAAAGCGGCTTCGTATTCGGAAAGGGCTTCCTCATATTTCTGTTGTCCGTAATATTGGTCGCCAGCATCCAAATGGGCGTAGAACACCTCTTGGCGCGCACCGTCTTCCTGAATCTTCTTCACGGTTTCATCCAACTTCTTTTTGGCTGTGGGGTCGTTGCTTTTTTGCTTCAACGCCATCTCGTAGTAGGTCTTCGCGCTGATGTAGTCCTTGGCGGTGAACTTGTCGTTGCCTTTCTTCATCAGCGACTCGTACGACTCGGCGTTTTGGGCTTGGACAAAATTGGTGCTCAAAAGGATCGAAGCACCGAACAATAGGGTAAATATGAGTTTTTTATTCATGAGCAAATTCAAAATTCAAAATTCAAGATTTAAAAACTGTGAATGGTGATTTGAATATTATTATCTTAAACGAGAATTGGCTTATTATATTGTAAGGACTGATATTTTTGAATCTTTAAATCTTAAATCTTAAATCAAACGATTCTTCCGTCTTTGATAGTAATAGTGCGATCCGACATGGCGGCCAATGTCGGGTTGTGAGTGACAATGACAAAAGTTTGGTTCATTTCGTCGCGGAGGCGGAAAAAGAGCTTGTGCAACTCTTCTGCCGATTTCGAGTCGAGATTCCCCGAAGGCTCGTCGGCCAGCACCACCGCGGGTTGGTTGATGAGGGCGCGCGCTACGGCAATACGCTGTTGTTCGCCACCTGAAAGTTCGGAAGGTTTGTGGGTCTTTCTGTCGGTAAGATTCAGGTATTCAAGTAGTTTTTCGGCTCTTTCTGTGGCTTCTTTTTTGCCCATGCCGCCAATGTAGGCAGGAATGCAGATGTTTTCAATGGCCGTAAACTCGGGCAAGAGGTGGTGGAACTGGAACACGAAACCGATCTTTTGGTTGCGGAAAGCGGCCAATTGGGTGTCGTTCAGTTTGCCCACTTCTGTGCCATCGATGATGAGTTGTCCTCGGTCGGCCTTGTCCAAGGTGCCGATGATGTGGAGTAGGGTGGACTTGCCCGCACCCGAAGCACCGACGATGCTCACGATTTCCTTCTTGTTGATGTGGAGGTCGATGCCTTTGAGCACTTCGAGGTTGCCGTAAGATTTATGGATGCCTGTCGCTTGAATCATTCCTTGTCATTTGAGGCCGCAAAATTACGAAAAATATGTGTATCTTTGCAGACTTTGCAAAACGATATTGATTATGGATTTCAAACTAGTCTCTGATTTTCAGCCTACTGGTGACCAGCCCGAAGCCATCAAGCAGTTGGTGGACGGATTGCAACGAGGTGACCATGCACAGACATTGCTTGGCGTGACGGGTTCGGGCAAGACCTTCACTATTGCCAATGTGCTGGCGCAGGTGAATCGACCCGCTTTGGTGTTGAGCCATAACAAGACTTTGGCAGCGCAGCTCTATGGCGAGTTCAAGCAGTTCTTCCCTGAGAACGCGGTGAATTATTTCGTTTCCTATTACGACTATTACCAGCCCGAGGCGTTCATTCCCGCCACCAATACTTATATTGAAAAGGATCTAGCCATCAATATGGAC
>JAEEGG010025192.1_pt1 | contig 11473 bp, 8 predicted proteins | sample 9134161 | NCBI WGS metagenome assembly JAEEGG01 (sample SAMN16246543, study PRJNA631951) | gut metagenome | biome: gut microbiome; feature: rumen; material: CR-attached | host: Bos | place: Iran: Karaj | collected 2018-10 | reverse complement strand
CCAGCATTGGGACTCGCGCAGCTGGAACAAGCAAGGTGACGGTAGTCATGCAGCCAGCGTCGAGGCCAACTACTTCCACGAGTGGGGCGAAATCATTAATGAGTTCTATTCCTATCCCTGCATCGTCGTGTGGACACCGTTCAACGAGGCCTGGGGACAGTTCAAGACACCTGATGTGGTTGAATACACCCGTCAGCAGGATCCTACACGTCTCATCAACCCAGCCAGCGGCGGCAACCACTACCACGCTGGCGACTTCCTCGACCTGCACGACTACGCACGTCCGCCCCAGCTCTACCTCAACGATACCACCCGTCCTGTCGTACTCGGCGAATATGGCGGGCTCGGCCGACATGTCGAAGGTCACCGCTGGGTAGAGAGCGATGCCACTACCTACGTCAACTACAAGGACGCCAGCGAGCTGACCGACTCATACGTGGAGCAGGGTGAATCCGTGTTGAGGATGGCCCGAGGCATACAGCTTCAGGATGGCACCACCGCCGCCTTCTCCGCCGCCGTCTATACACAAACCACGGACGTCGAAACGGAAGTGAACGGCCTTATGACCTACGACCGCAAAGTGATGAAGATGGACGAAGCCCGCATCCGCGCCATCAACAGCGCCATCTCCCACTGCCTTGACAAATAACGATTTAGGCAAAGCCGCATACTTATGCACAATCTGCATAAACATGCGCCCCATCACCCCCACCCGAGTTTCCCTAGGGCAAAGTCGGGGTTTACCCTACCCAAACCCCGACTTTACCCTACCCAAACTCCCCCTTTGCCCCGTCCAATCTGGAAGTGCATAAACATGCAAATTCACCATCCTGTCCAAGCTCGGAAGCTTCACCCACTACCGCCGTCAAAGACCCCCACCCGACGAAGGAAGAGGTTAAGGGGGGTATGACGAGCGGTAGAGGGTAAGGAACAAGAAAGTCGCTCCAAAATTCATGGCATCATGATCTCACAATATATTAAGGAAGAGGGTGATGATTCCTGTATTGATCAAATCGGCGAACATAGCGCCGATGATGGGAACAATGAGGAAGGGCTTGACGGTATAGCGGTATTTATAACATACAGCACTCATGTTGGCCATAGCATTGGGGGTTGCGCCAAGGCTGAAACCACATATTCCTGCACATAGGACGGCTGCATCATAATCGCGACCTAATAGGGGGAATGCTACAAAGTATGCAAATAATGCCATTATCAGTACCTGAGATACCAAGATGACTATCAATGGAAGGGCCAGGCTTTGAAGTTCCCAAAGCTTAAGGGATATCATGGCCATTCCAAGGAACATAGAAAGGCTGATGTTGCCTACGCTGATAATTCGCTCCATATCAAGCAGTTTATCAGCCTTCACCCATTTACCAGACGATTGGTTCTCACCATCATCTTCCTTGTAACTGAAGAACCCTATGGTGTTACGGGTAATGGCGGCGAGTATCAAGGCTCCGAAATAGGTGGGGAACGTAATGCCTGTCTTTGCGAACAACCAGCTCAACAGGGTGCCACCACCCATCACGAGGATAATGCAATAGGAAGCCTTTGCATACTGTTGGAACTCCTGCTCGTTCGTGCTGACACGCTTTGCACGACCTGTTGGTGAGGCCTCGTCACTCTCGATACCAGCCATTGCAGGGTCAATATCTTCATCTTGTGGTTGCATCTGTTCATGCGTCAGTTTCTTGCGGATAATCCTCTCGGCCAACGGACCGCCTATCATGGAACCGGCAATCAGGCCAAAGGTTGCTGCTGCCATACCGATTGTTCCTGCGCCATGCAGTCCCATGCCTTCGAGAACACTTGCAAATCCGCCTGCCGTACCGTGTCCACCTGTCATGGATATACTACCAGCAGCCATACCAATCAAGGGATCGACTCCCATGAGGCGGGTAATGCCCATTGGCATGATGTTCTGCACAGCAATGATAACGACCAACAGGGTAAGCATAATCACCAGAAGTTTGCCACCTTGCTTGATGACTTTAAGGTCACTTTGGAAACCAACGCTGGTGAAGAATGCCAGCATAAAAACATCCTTCAACGTACCATCGAACGATACCTCTACATGGAACCAGCCATAGAGCATCAGGGTAATCAATGAAAAGATAACACCACCACTTACTGGCGACGGCACACAGAACTTCTGGAGAAAAGCAACTTTTCGCGTTAAAACCATACCGACGATGAGGGCTAAGGCTCCAATGCCGGCAGTTTGTATCATATCAAGTTCAATATTTTCCATATTTGATTGCGGTTGTCTGGTATACTGTCAACTATCTTCTGCAAAATTACATATTTTTCTTGTATTCTGCTTGGTGATTTATGCTTTTTAACCTTATCGGTTACAAATCGTAACACCAATATGTGAAAAAACGGAAAAAAGCTTGGTGGATTACGTTTTTTTCCGTAATTTTGCGAACAGAACCTGATGAAAGATGAGATTGGATGTTATAAAAGTGCTTGCAGTCCTGATGATGGCAGCCTTACCATCATTGGAAACCAGAGGACAAGACACAGCACAAAAACAATATACAAAGGAGAACCCGCTTGTTTATGAAGATGCGTGGGATCTATGGCCATACGTGTTTCTGAACGAACACGGCGAGCCACAGGGTTTCAACGTCGATATGCTGAAACTGGTGCTCAACGAACTGAAAATCCCCTATATCATCAAGCTGAAACCTACCAGTGAGGCCTTGGAAGACATGAGGACGGGACGGTCGGACCTGATGATGCGACTGGCAGCAACATTCCACGAAGAATACGGACACTACGGCAATGAGGTGGTGCAGATGTTCACCCATAGTGTGGTAAGCATCAAGTCAAAACCGGTGAAGGTAAACACGATGGACGACTTGGGCAGGCATAAGGTGATCGTTCACGAGGGCAGCCTGAGCCACCGCATGATGGTGGATCACGGGTGGGAGAACAATTGCATACCCATCGGCGACATGAAGGAGGCCATCCAACAGATTAGCTCTAAAGGCGAGGGCTACATACTATGGAACACGCTGTCGCTGAAATGGCTGATGAAAAAGTACCACACCAACGACCTGCAGATAACCCCCATCGACATTCCGTCCGGTGAGTACAAATTCTACTCGAATGATACGCTGCTGTTGCAGCGTCTAGACAGTGTCTATGCCAGTCTGTATGCTACCGACCGCATTCAGCCCATATTGAACAAATGGTTCTATCCTGAACGGGTTGACACTGGCATACCCGATTGGGTGGCCTACGTTGCAGCCGTCACCGGACTGCTGGTATTCCTGTTAGCCTACTACACCCTTAACCTGCGCATCCGTGAGCGGAAGATGACGAAACTCATAGCCAAGCACAACAAGCGGCTGGCACTTGTCTTGCGGACTACCAAGATACGGGTGTGGCTCTACGACATACAGCGCAAGACATTTGTGTGGATGAACTCGGTGGGCGAAATGGAGAAGCATGAATACAATCTGCAGGATTTTGCCCGAAACCTGAGCCAGGAATCCCTCGACTTGCTAAGCAATGCCCTCGACCAGATAGCAAAGGGTGAAGAAGAAGATCTGGCAGTGGAGCTGATTTCGGACGAAACAGCCGGAAACCGCCATTACCTTAGCACCCTCTCGGTATTCAGACGTTCGAAAGACGGCGACCCCACCGTGATTATAGGCATGACGGACGACCAGACGGAACAGCTGCAGGTACAGCGCAAGGCCAAGGACAACATGCTACGCTACCAGTCGATATTCTCGACGTCGATGGTGGACATGACCTACTATAACAGCGAGGGCATACTGACCGACATCAACCAGAAAGCCTGCGACACTTTCCGCTGCAGCCGCGAGGAGCTGCTGGCCGAGCACGTGTCGTTCAACCGCGCGTTGGAGGACATGGACATGACAATAGAGAACTTTGAGGGCAGCCACACGACCCACCTCATCAAGGCATCGAGCAACGCAGGTCTGGCCGAATCCATCAAGTTCCCGGAAAACGTGTATTACGAACAGAAGCTGGTGCCAGTATGTGACGCAAGCAACCATTTCATCGGCATCTTCGGTTCCGGACGCGACGTGAGCGAATTTGTGAACTCCTACCACCAGATGAAACAATCCGTCGAGCAACTGATGGCTGCAGCCAAAGACGTGGCGGATTATATCAACAACATCAACATTGCGCTGCATGAAGCGGGTGTACGTCTTGTCAACTACTCCCCCCACTCGCATATCCTGACCATCTTCAAGGAGATGAACGTTGAGCAGCTGAAGCTGACTCAGTCACGCTGTCTGGCTCTGGTCGACGAAAAATCGAAGCGAGCGGCCATACGTCTGTTGAACACCATGGATATGTTCACCAATGACGCCGTCGACGCGGACATCAAGACCGAACTCCGCTCATCCGGAGGGAAGAGCCTGGCATTGCAATTCCGCTTCATCCCGATTTTCGACAAGGAGGGCAAGGTAGACAGCTACTTCGGACTGTCGCGTGACATCAGCGAACAGAAAGCCACGGAGGAAGAACTGGAGTACGAGAAGTCGAAGGCTCAGGAAGTGGAGAACATCAAGAATGTGTTCCTGCGCAATATGAGCCACGAAATACGCACACCCATCACGACGGTGGTAGGCTTTGCCGAACTCTTTGCCCAAGAACACGACCCTGCCGACGAGGACAGCTTCATAGCGGAAATCAAGTACAATGCGTCGTATCTGCTGAAACTGGTCAACGATATTCTGTTCCTGTCGAGACTGGACGCCCACATGCTGGAGTTCACCAAGTCGCCCATTGACTTTGCATTCACCTTCGAAGGTCACTGCCAGATGGGCTGGGCCAAGCACACGAAGCCCGGCGTGAAGTACATCGTAGAGAATCCGTATGAGCACCTGATTGTCGACATTGACGACTCCAACGTGGGACACATCATCGAGCAGACGTCGGAGAATGCGGCCCGCTACACGGAAAGCGGCTATGTGCGCACACGTTATGACTACATAGGTGACAAACTGGTCATTACCATCGACGACACGGGTGCGGGCATAGACACGAAAAAGCAGAAGCACCTCTTTGAGCGCTTCAACACCCATACCAACCAAAGCGGTACAGGGCTTGGAATGCCCATCTGCATGGAACTGGCCCAGCAAATGGGCGGTGCCATCCACGTGAATTCAGCCCCCGGCAGAGGCACTACGGTGTGGATTGTCATACCCTGCAAGGCCACGCTGATTGAGAAGAAAATGCTAACCAATGAAGACGGAAATGGACAGATACTATAGATACACGATACGCCTGACGCTGCTTTTCCTTACCTTATTATATAATATAAGGGGTGAGGCAAAACTCTCTGACAAATACACCGAGCAGAGACCGCTGACCATGGTGTGCGACTGGGAGCTGCCTCCATACGAGTTCTTTAACGACGTGGGAGAACCTTCTGGCTACACCATAGATCTGCTGACCATCATTCTGGACAAGCTAAAAATCCCTTACAAATTCGTGCCAAGGGAGAAGCCTATGGATCCTGACAGTCTGAAAAACATTTCCGACATCTTCATCCTATCAGAGTACTATCCGGTGCCCGAAGGGTTCTACGTTACAAGAAACGCGATATACTACTACAAGATGATGCTGGCCATGCGTAATGAAACGCCGCCTGTAGCGTCGATTACCAGCATTCCCGCCGATCATCTGCTTGTTTCCAGATTAGACGGCCGCATCTCAGCACTGGCCTTGAAACACATGTCGCTGGATGCCACCATCGAATTCCATGCTCCTATGGAAGCCCTGTCGGGCGTTTCCAGCGGAAAATACGACTACTTCTTCTGGGGCGAACAACCCCTGAAGTGGAAAATCAGGGAGCTGAACCTGGAAAACCTGAAACTCGTCGACTTGAATTTACCTGCCGCCGAACTGCGACTTGCCAGCAAGGACGAGGAACTGATAGACGCCATTGACAACCAGTTTGCACGCCTTGAACAAGAGGGAGAACTGAGCCGTCTGCACGACAGATGGTTCCACCCAGAGCGCCACCACGACAATGCCTCGCCCATCGTGCTCTATACCGCCATCGCGACCATCCTGCTACTGCTCACACTGTTCCTGATACACCGTCTGGCTCAGCTGCGTGTCAAAAAGATGACGCGCAGAAGATCAGAGCAAACCCGAGTGATGGACATGGCGCTGGACATGGGCGGCTACATGGTGACGGAATACAACGCCAAACAAGACAAATTCAAGAATCTGCGCGGACACCTGATAGACGAAACGTCAACGATGGCCGATGCCGTGAACAGACTGCACAAGGATGACCATGAGGCCTTTATGAGCAAAGCCGAAGAACTGAGAAAACGCGAGACCACCACCTCGGAGCTGATGGTCAGGATGAACACAGGTACCAGTGAGAACCCACAATGGCAGCACCTGAAAGGCAGCTGCATCAGGGAACAGGACGAAGATACCCACCACACCACCTTCCTACTGGTGACGAAGGACGTGACGAAGGAGATGGACGAACAGGAGTCGAACAACGAGATGGCAGCCAAATACATGAAAGCCTTCGATTCGGCACTTGTTGCCATGTCGTTCTATAGCAGTGACGGACAGCTTCTCGACATGAACGAACGCATGAAGGAGGTGATAGGAGTAAATGAGGAAAACCTGGAATTCTTCTTCGAAACGAAACTGTTTGATGCGCCACTTTTCAAGGGAATAATTTTCCCAGGAATGGAGAATACGGTGCATGCCTGCCAGCACATGTATTATCCGGACATCCATCTTGACAAATACTTAGAGTACCGCATACGCCCCGTGAGGAACGAGCAAAGCGAAATCATCTACTATGCCGTCACCGTCAGAGACGTAACCAGTGAGCGAAGCCTCTACCGCGAACAGCAGTCTATCAAGCGACAGCTGGACGTGACGAGCGAGGAGGTCCAGAAGTTTGAGAAACAGATGAACTACCTGCTGTCGAACTGTAAAATGTTCATCTGGCGCACCAACCCACAAACACGTATGGTGGAACTGTCACGTTCGCTGCATAAAGTAGATTATACATTCTCATACGATGATTATATCAACAGCGTGGCTGCTGAAGAAAAGGAGTCGGGCAATGCCACCCTTTACAATCCACTCATGAAGAACAAACCGTTCAATATCATACGCCACTACTCTGATTCTATATTATCCCATCACGAAGCGTGGTATGCCATCAGCGGTATGCCTGTGTATGACAAGAACGGAAAAGCACAGGGGCATTTTGGGACCGTGCGCGACATTACCCAGCTCATGAGGTCGCAGGAGGAATTGCGAAATGAAACCCAACGGGCTCAGCAGTCGGGTCAGATGAAGGCTGCATTCCTGGCCAACATGACCCACGAAATACGTACTCCGCTGAACGCCATTGTGGGCTTCTCGGACGTGTTGCACATGGTGGAAGACCCCGAGGAGCGCAAAGAGTACATCAGCATCATACGCCACAACTGCGACCTGCTGCTGCGACTCATCGACGATATACTCGAGACCTCGAACATGGATGAGAAAGTGCAAAGTATTCAGCCCGAGGACACCGACTTTGCCACTTTCTTCGACGAACTCTGCCAGGTGATGGCCGAACGTGTTCATGAGTCCAGTGTCAGCTTCATCAAGGACAATCCTTACTCCACATTCCCGGCCTGTACCGACAAAGAACGTATCCAGCAGGTTATCACCAACTTTGTAACCAATTCCGTGAAGTATACCAAGGAAGGACACATCAAGGTGGGATACAGAGAAGAGCGGAGAGAAATACGAGGAGAAAAGGTTGACGGCATCTACATCTACTGCGAAGACACGGGTGCCGGAATACCCAAGGAGAAACAAGCCTCGGTATTCGACCGCTTTGTCAAATTGAACGACTATGTACAGGGAACCGGCCTCGGTTTGTCTATCTGTAAGGCCATTGCCGACCGTTGTGGAGGCCGCATCGGTGTGGTAAGCGAAGGCGACGGAAAAGGCTCTACTTTCTGGATTTGGATTCCCCGCTTCTTGACTTCAAGCAATTATACAGCGGAAAAATAAAAAAAAGTGCCTCGGACTTATCGATAATCACTTCTTTTTATTATCTTTGCATCCTATTTTCCCTAATATATGTACATATAACGTTATACACAAATGGCAGAAACAAAAAAGATTAAGACCGCATTGGTGTCGGTATTCCACAAGGACGGCCTCAACGAGTTGCTGGAGAAGTTGAATCAGGAGGGCGTCAAGTTCCTGAGTACGGGAGGTACGCAGAGTTTTATTGAGTCGCTTGGCTATGAGTGCCAGAAGGTTGAGGACGTGACGACCTATCCCTCTATTCTCGGCGGACGTGTGAAAACACTCCACCCGAAGGTGTTTGGAGGCATCCTGGGACGTCGTGACAACGAGGGCGACCGCGAGCAGATGGCCAAGTACGAGATTCCCGAGATTGACCTTGTCATTGTTGACCTTTATCCCTTTGAACAGACTGTAGCCAGTGGTGCCGGCGAGGCCGACATCATCGAGAAGATTGACATCGGTGGCATTTCACTCATCCGCGCCGGAGCAAAGAACTTCAAGGACGTGGTCATCGTCCCCTCCAAGGCCGAGTACTCCGTGCTGCTCGACATCATCAACGCTCAGGGAGCAGCTACTACACTCGAACAGCGCCGCATGTTTGCTACACGCGCCTTCGGAGTCAGCTCCCACTATGACACTGCCATTCACAACTGGTTTATTGGATAAGAATTGAAGATTAGAAGATTTGAAAGATTGAAGTAGTATGGGATTTTTTAGTTTCGTGCAGGAGATTGCCATGGACCTTGGCACTGCCAATACGATTATTATCAGTGATGACAAAATCGTTGTTGATGAGCCTTCTGTCGTAGCCCTTGACCGCCGCACCGACAAGATGATTGCCGTGGGCGAGAAAGCAAAGATGATGTATGAAAAGACTCACGACAACATCCGTACCATCCGCCCTTTGCGCGATGGTGTGATTGCCGACTTCTCTGCTTGTGAACAGATGATGCGCGGCCTTATTAAGATGGTACACACAGGCTCACGCCTTTTCTCTCCGTCGCTGCGAATGGTTATCGGTGTTCCTTCCGGCTCTACCGAAGTGGAACTCCGTGCCGTGCGTGACTCTGCCGAGCACGCCGAAGGCCGCGACGTTTATCTTATTTTCGAGCCGATGGCTGCTGCCATTGGTATCGGTATCGACGTAGAAGCCCCCGAGGGCAACATGATAGTCGACATCGGCGGCGGTACTACCGAGATTGCCGTCATCTCACTCGGCGGCATCGTGGCCAACACCAGCATCAAGGTGGCAGGCGATGACCTGAACGCCGACATCCAGGAATACATGTCACGCCAGCACAACGTGAAGGTGTCAGAGCGTATGGCTGAGCGCATCAAGATCAATGTCGGCTCGGCATTGACCGATCTGGGCGACGAGGCTCCCGAGGACTACATTGTACACGGCCCGAACCGCATCACGGCTCTGCCTATGGAGGTGCCCGTTTGCTATCAGGAAATTGCCCACTGCATCGACAAGACCGTGGCCCGCATCGAAGCTGCCGTACTGGCCGCTTTGGAGAACACACCGCCCGAACTGTATGCCGACATCGTGAAGAACGGCATCTACCTCACAGGTGGCGGTGCCCTGCTGCGCGGTCTGGCCAAGCGTTTGACCGACAAGATCAACATCCCCTTCATCGTGGCTGAAGACCCGTTGCACTGCGTAGCCCGCGGTGCCGGTATCGCCTTGAAGAACATCGACCGTTTCACGTTCCTGATGAGATAATTTCTTGTGAAGAACCTGCTGACGTTCGTTACAAGGTACTATCACTGGTTTATGCTTCTGTTGTTAGAAGTGGCCAGTGGGGTGTTGTTGTTCCAGTACAACAACTACCAGAGCAGTGTGTGGTTTACTTCGGCCAACGCCGTGGTGGGCAAGGTCTATGAATGGGACGCCGCCGTGCGTTCCTTCTTCTCACTGACCCGCGTTAACGAAGAACTCACGCTGCGCAACTTCTACCTTGAACGGCAGGTGACACAGCTGCGCCGTCTCTACGGAGATCTGACGCAGGACACCACCGTCATGCAGCGGCAGGAACTGGAGTTCCTCAGCCAGTACAAGCTGATACCTGCCAAGGTCGTCTCCAACACGGTTGACAAGGCCAACAACCTCATTACCATCGACAAAGGCCGCCTCGACGGTGTCGAAAAGGACATGGGCGTGGCGTGTGGCAGCGGCGTAGTAGGTGTGGTCTATTTAGTGTCCAGCCACTATTCGGTGGTCATTCCCGTGCTCAACGTCCCGTCGTCACGTATCAGCTGTGCCATCCGTGGCCGTGGCTATTTCGGTTACCTGCAGTGGTATGGTGGCGACCCTTCGGTAGCATACGTCGAGGACATTCCCCGACACGCCCGCTTCAAGCGTGGCGACTGGGTAGAAACCAGCGGCTATTCGGCTATCTTCCCGCCAGGGGTACTTGTCGGCAAGGTGACGAATATCTATAACTCCACCGACGGTTTGTCCTATAGGCTGAAAGTTAAGTTGACCACCGACTTTGCCTGTCTTCGCGATGTCTGTGTCATCAGCGACAAGAGCATCGGCGAGCGGCTGCGTCTGATGGAACAGGTTAAAGATTCCATAACAATGACTCCAAAATAAGATAGGTATGGCAATTGATGCATTAAGAAGAGCCCTCATCTTTGTGGTGCTATGTCTGACGCAGGCGTTGGTGTTCAACCACATCCACCTGTTCGGCTGTGCCACCGTGTTGCTCTATGTCTATTTTGTAGTCATGTTCCCCCGCAACTATCCCCGCTGGGCCATATTGCTGTGGAGTTTCTTCCTGGGATTGGCGGTCGACATGTTCTCCAACACTCCGGGCATGGCAGCTGCCTCGCTCACGCTGACGGGTTTCCTCCAGCCCTATTTGCTGGAGCTCTTCCTGCCCCGTGAGGCTCCCGAGAACATGAAGTCGGCCATATCGACCTTGGGCTTTACCAAGTTCCTGACTCTGGCTACCATTCTGGTGTTCGTCCACTGTCTGCTCTTTTTCACTATCGAAGCACTTAGCTTCTTTAACTGGTTACAATGGTTGTTGAACGTCGTCGGCAGCACCGTCCTGACTGTGATTCTGCTGATGGCTTTGGAGAGTGTTCGTAAATAATGAAGGATTACGGGCTTGAGAACCGCCGCTATGTGATTGGTGGGGTGGCTACGCTTATTGTGGTCATCTACATTATCCGCTTGTTCACGCTACAGATTTCCAGCGATGACTACTAGAAGAGTGCCGACTCCAACGCTTTCCTCAAGAAGATTGATTTCCCCTCCCGGGGTGTCATCACCGACCGCAACGGGCAGCTTCTGGTGTTCAATCAGCCAGCCTACGACATCATGGTGGTGATGAGCGAGACCAAAGGCCGACTCGACACACTCGAGTTCTGCCAGGCTCTGAACATCACCAAGGAG
>JAEEGG010025187.1_pt1 | contig 11474 bp, 3 predicted proteins | sample 9134161 | NCBI WGS metagenome assembly JAEEGG01 (sample SAMN16246543, study PRJNA631951) | gut metagenome | biome: gut microbiome; feature: rumen; material: CR-attached | host: Bos | place: Iran: Karaj | collected 2018-10 | reverse complement strand
GATGACGTTTAACTGGGGTTTACCCACGGTGACGAGTGTGGCGTCGGTCAGTTCCTTGTTGTTTGAAGCGACGGTAATCTCGGTGGGGCCGTAGCAGTTGAAGATGCGGGCCTTGGTCACTTTCCTGAGTTGGTTGAGCAACTGGTCAGAGAACTTCTCACCACCGGCACGCACGATGTTGATGCGGCTGATAGTGTCACAGAAGTCCTCACTCGTTAGCCAGGTCATCCAGCGCGAAGGCGTACCCGAAACCATGTTGATGTGCTCCTCGTTGATGAGGTGTGACAGGTCAAGCGGGTTGTTGGCCTGTTCCTCGGTGGCCACGATGAGCGTCTTGCCGTTGAAGAATGCGGTACCAATGTCCTGCAGGGCGGCGTCAAACGAGATGGTCGTCACGCTCAAGATGCGCTTGGCATCGGTCATTACGCCGTTGGCAAACACGTTGGCGGGGTGGCCGTACAGGTAGTTGCAGATGCCCTTGTGGTGCAGCATCACACCCTTGGGACGGCCAGTCGAACCGCTGGTGTAAATCAGGTAGGCAAGATCATCGGGAGTGATGTCAGTTATTACCTTACCATCGTTATCATCGTTAATCAGTTCTTCCACATCGATGGCCTTGCCCTCGGGGACAGTGTCCATGCGGTCGGCTGTAGTGATGATGTAACGTGCCTCGCTGTCCTCGAGGATGAGTTTCACGCGGTCAGCAGGATACTCGGGGTCGCAGGGGATATAGGCAGCGCCCGACTTGAGCACGCCGAATAACGCCAGAATCAACCGGCTCGTGCGTGGCAGCAACAAGGCCACACGGTCACGCTCCTGGCCCCCGCGTTTTCTCAATGCGGTAGCGATGCGGTTTGTCAACGCGTCCATTTCTTGGTAGGTAAATCGGGCATCTACAGCGACGAGGGCCTCGTGGTCGGGCTGCGTCTTGGCAAAATGACCAATGCAGTCATGGAACAGCGTGAATGGCGCCTCGCCGGTTGCTGTCTGGCGCATGTGCTTCAATTCCTCCTCTTGGTCCTCGCTAACAATAGATAACTGGCGCAGGCGGCCCTGGGGCTGCTCCATCATTCTCATGGCAACCGCCACAATACTCTCGGCCAAACCAGTTCCCACACGTTCACTATATATCGAGTCGTCAAATTGCACGACAACGCCACGCGACTCAATCTTGATGTTGATTTTGAACTTGGGTACATTGAGTTCCAGCAACTCTTGGCTGATTGCCTTACCGTTTACCGTGTATTGTGAAAGTACTCCCACCTGATAGGCGTAGGCTATAGCGGGCATGAAACCATAGTCGGTGGCGATGCGGGCAAAGGGATAATCCTCGTGACGCAACGTTTGGTCAAATGTTTCGCTGGTTTGTTTCAGGAATTCATCCACAGTCACATCAGCGATATTCATGCCCAGTGCCAGGGTATTGACAAACATACCCACAGTGTCGGCAATCTTGAGGTTACTGCGACCGCTGCTCACGGTACATAGATAAACCTCGCGGTTGTTGGTGTAACGTGATACCACATAAGAAGTTGCGGCCAGGAACAAGTGGGCAGGCGTAATCTCATGCGCTCGGCAGAAGGCTGCAGCCTTCTCCAAGTCAACAGGGCAAACGGCTTCGCCAATGAACCCCTGCTCGTTGCTCTTTGGGAGGTCTGCCGGAATTTCACTGGCTCCTTCGCAGGTCTGCAGCATCTCGGCAAAGAACTGTTGCGAAGATTTGAAGGAATCGCTTTCCTCGGCAGTCTGCTGGTCGGCAACGAAATCCAGATAACTGTAAGACTCCTTCTCAACGGGTTGGCCCTCAAGAGTGGAGTTGATTTGCCTGATGAGCAGATCGGCCGAACCACCGTCAAAGACCATATGGTGGATATCGAGCAGCAGATACACGCCTTTATCGGTTTTTACTACTTCGACACGATAGAGCGGCGGTTTCTGGAGATTGAAGGGTTGTACAAACTCAATCTTGTATTTGGCCAACTCATCTTCGGTCATTTGGGTAATGGGGACTTCGACAGGCACGCTGCCCTCAGTCGTCTGAATGATGGCATCACCCTCGGTCACGAAATGAACACCAAGTTCGGGATGGGCCTCGATGACGCGTTTCACAACGTCAGACAGGCCGTTGGGATCTGTACCTTCGGGATAGGTGAGCAGATACGGAATGTTGTAGATCGTGGAAGTGGGATTCTTGAGGCATTCAAAATAGACACCTGTCTGGGCATAAGACAACGGAGCCTTGGTGAGCTCTACGTTAGCGTTCGAAGCTTGGTCCTGCGTCTCTACAGCCCCCGAGAGCAAGTGATTGAGAATTTCATTCTCTATCGACTGTATGGTTCCTGTCTTGACCAAACTCCTGGAGTCCAGTGTCACGCCATAGCGCTTGTTAACTTGCACTGCCAGTTTGATGGACGATATCGACGTCAGTCCAGCGTAGCCCAGCACCGTGGTCACACCAAAGTCGGTCGTGTTGACAATTTCAGCAACCATCTGATGCAGTTCCTGTTCCAGAACATTCATGGGCACATTGCTTTCCTCGACAGCAGCCGCCTTTTTCTCAGGCTTGGGCAACGCACGCTTGTTGACCTTCTGATTCTGGTTCAACGGGATAGCGTCGATTTGCATCGTTACGGCAGGCACCATGTAAGGCGGTTTCTGGTCCAAAATAAAGTTGTTGAGGGCCTCGATGTCCACTTGGCTGTCGCTTACAACATAAGCAGCGATAAATTTGCCGCCACCCTCCTCGTCAAATGCTTGTACCGTAGCATCCTTAATGCCAGGGAATTCACGGATAACACCTTCGACCTCTTTCAGCTCGATGCGGAAACCGCGAATCTTCACCTGTCCGTCGCGACGGCCCACAAACTGGATATCACCTGAGGGCAGGTAGCGAACGATGTCACCCGTGCGATAGATGCGTGAATATTTTGCATCGGTGGTGAACGGATTATCGATATATACCTCGGCTGTTTTTTCAGGACGGTTCAGATAACCACGGCTCACCTGCGGTCCAGCCACCCATAGCTCACCGGCAGCTCCCACGGGCAGTCGATGGCCCTGCGGGTCAACAATGTATAAGCGCAGGTTGTCTAACGATTTGCCGATGGGGATTTCATTTATCTTCTTATCTACCCGATAGCAAGTGATGTAAATAGTGGCCTCGGTGGGGCCGTAAACGTTATAGAAGGCGTAATTCTTGGGAGGTGTGAGCGAAGCCAGTTTTTCACCGCCGGTAGAGAGGTACAACAGCGAGTGGTTCTCGATGCTGGTGGCAAACTGGTAGCCCACCTGGGTGGTCATGAACGAATGGGTGATGGCGTTCTGCTCGAAGTAGTCGTTAAGAGCAATCAGATCCAACCTCAATTCCTCGGGGACGATATAAAGCGTTGCGCCGGTGGTCAACGTTGGATACATATCCATCATACAGGCATCAAAACCATAGCTGGCATAAGCCGCCACATTGTGCTCGGGCTTGAGACCGTAGAAACGTTGATACCAATTGATGAAGGCCACCAAATTGCGGTGGATGAGTTGGCAACCCTTGGGGATGCCTGTCGAGCCTGAAGTATAGAGCAAAATGAACAGCTGATCAGGGACAATTTCCACATCGGGAGCGGCCGCCTGAGGAAGACTGTCGATTTCACTTGTCAAGAGCACCTCGCCCTGATATTCATCCACAATCGGACGTAACTCATCATCGGCAATCAGCAATCGAGCATTGGCGTCTTGCATCATGAAATTGAGCCGTTCCTGCGGATAGCTGGGATCTAGCGGCTGATAGGCGCAGCCAGCTTTTAAAACGCCCAGCGAAGCGATGGGCATCCATTCACTGCGGGGAATCAAGACCGACACGACATCTTCGCGCTTGAGGCCCTTGGCTACGATATAGGCTGCGATGCGGTCACTGATGGCATCTACCTGGGCATAGGAGAAGCGCTTATCCTTGAACACCACTGCCAGAGCGTCGGGCGTGGCCTGTACCTGTCGACGGAACAGCGAGACGATGGTCTGAGTATCGTCATAGTCAACGTCATTCTGGTTGAAACTGTCCAGTGTCGCGGTCTGAGCCGGTGTGGCGATGTTGATGTCACGCAGGAGCTCGTGGTTGAGGAATCCCTCAAGCACTGCCTCGTAGCTCTCCAGAATCTGGCTGATGATTTCCCGTGAATATTCGTTGGAATTGTATTCGGCCTTTGCCTGATAACGTCCGTTCTGGATGAAGACCTTCAGGTAGAATGAGGCGTCCAAAGTGCTGTTTCCCAATCTGATAGTCAGCATTGGTTTGCCGCCCATCGTCTCGTTGTCAAACAGTTGGCCATGCCATGCGAACATCGAATTGGACTGCAGATTCAGGTCCATCATCACGTCGCTGTAAGTATATGCCTCATGCTGGCGGCAGCCCCTCATCTGCTCCTGGCTCTGCTGCAACAGGTCCAGCACTGTGGTGTCGGGCGTGAATTTGGCATAAACGGGCAACGTTTTAACCGTCATGCCCACCGAGTGGCTATAGCGCTTGTCCGAGCGGCCGTTATAAACGGTTGTGAACAGGCTTTCCTGCTCGTTGTTGAACTTTGCCAGCAAGAAGGCATAGGCCGTTGTGAACAGCGTGCTCTTGTAGATGCCGTTGCGCTGGCAATAGTCCTCAACGCGGCCCATGTCGAGTGCCATGCTGCGAAGCAAATTGTCCTCGCTGTGCTCGGGCTCCTCCAAGTCGGGCATAAACTGGGTGAAAGTATCGCCGCAGTCGAAGTTGGCCGCATACCAGCGTTTGCCCTCGTCAAAGGCCGACGTCTGGCGCAGCTGGGCCTCGGCCTCAGCAACCTGCATGATGGTCATTTCCTCGGGCTCAATTTCTATTCCACGGTAAGCCTTGTCGATGTCCTGCAATATAATCTGCATCGATGTGCCATCGACAATGATGTGGTGATAGTCCAAAAAGAGGTAATAATTCTTCTCATTCCGCAGCAGGTTGACGTGGAACAGGCGTCCGCCTTCCAGGTCAAACGGCTTGACGAGGCGGGCCTTTTCCTGCTCGATGTCAGTAATATCCTCGATGTCAAGTGCCCATTGTTCCTTTTCCAGGTCCAATGTCTGAATGGGGTCCCCATCGTTGTTCAGTTCGATGCGGGTGAACAGTGTGGGATGAGCCATAAAGGCTGTGCGGATAGCCTCGAGCAGCCTATCGCCGTCGAGCGAGCGGTCAAGAACATATATATAGGGCAAATTGTAAAACGCCTCCTGCTTGTGGCTCGCACATTCCACGAAGATGCCGAATTGAGACGTCGTTAACGGTGCTGATTTTTTCATAGATTCGGTTTAAAATCTAACTCAATTTAAATTTTGATGACTGTTTACCACTTGATTTTGAAAATCTGTGGATTTACACTCAGGGAAATCCATCCCCAGCGCAATTGGTTATTATTACCGGAACGTTTCAGTCGCTCCATCGTTTCATATCCTTTCATGAACGAGGCTCCCAGCGACAGCTTCACGTCGCTGCTGATTGCATAGTTGGCTTGAAATTCGAGCTCATGGCCCAGCGCCATGTCCATGCCGTCGAGTTTGGTGGCGGTAGCCAGATAATGGTAGCCGGCACTCAGGTTGAGTCCTCGCAGCGGGCTATAGAAAGCCGTTAAATAGACGTTCTGCAGGCCAGGAGTGAAGCCGTTGTGGTAGGCGCTGACGTAGAAAAAGTCCATTGCCCCGTAGAACTTGTGGTGGGAGCCATAAACCGTGCTGAATCCCTTGATGACATCGTGAAGGATCATACCCACGTTGTGTCCAGTGGGAACAGCGAAATACTTGTCACCGCTCAGGTAATCATAGCCCGTCGTAAAGCCAAAGCGCTCCGATGGCATGAACGACAACTTGGCACTCGCCATCCATGCATCGATTTTTATCGCATTTTCATTTTTGCCGAACTGATGATAATAAGAGAGTTCGGCTTTCCAACGCTTCGGCTGGAAGGACAGATATCCACCCAGCAAATGCTGGAACCACGTCCTGTCTTTTCGGTCATCGAGGTTGCTCTGCATGCCGATGTTCATGAACAGCAATGAAGCCCCCAGGGGGAACCGAGGCACGTCGTAGTGGTACCACACGGTGTGCATCGTTTTGTAGGGTTGTGCCCCGCCCTCGTAGATGGAGCCTCCGGTCTCGATTACATCGGCATTCTGGTTATAGGCCAGAATCACGTGGGCCTTGTGGCCGTGACCCTCGTAGCCCAGGCGCAGCACATCGTGGGTCAACGATGCCATCGCCCAATCATCGGAGCCGATAATGCGTTCGTCATCGTAGGAGAGTGCTACCCTACCCAACTGGCCAAAAAAGCCGGAGTGTGTCGAGAGTTTCACCCAGGTCTCAAACAGGTTGAAGCCACCCTTGCCCGCCTGCCCCCACACGCCAGAATGCTGTGGCGTCACATGCGCCTCGAGCCAATCGCGCTTGAAATTGATGGGCAATCGGGTGCGGCTCAACACAAAGCTGCTCATGGGCACCTTCGGGTCTTCGGGTTCCTCGTCGATGTCCACCGGTTCGGTCGGCATTCCTCCATAGCGGGATTCGCTGCGACCCAGGAACTGCAGGTCAACGCTAAATTCGTTCTTCTTGACTGAAGTGCTGTCGTCTGCGGGCTGTGCCGCAACCGCTAGCGTGTTGAGGGCCAGCACCGCCAGCAGCAAGCGCATCAGTCGCTGATATCCGCTTGTCATTACGATGCCGCTGTTACTCTACTTCAAACAGGCTGATCAGTCCAGTCAGCTTAAACACGTTCCTGATGTCTTCATTCAGGTTGCGTAAAATCACCTTGCTGCCGGCAGCCTTGGCGCTCTTGAGGATGCCCAAGAGAATGCGCAAGCCGCTGGATGCGATATATTCCAGTTTCTCACATTCGATAACCACATCACGGCCCTCGCTGTTAAACAGGGGCTGCAACTCCTTTTCTACCTCAATAGCAGCAGCGGTATCCAGCTCGCCCTCGAGCGTGGCGACCAGCTTGCCATCCAATTCTTCAATGCTTGTTTTCATTTGATATCAATAAATTACGGTTTAAATTTCTTTTTAATCGTCAAAATGTTCTTTCCATCGACTCGCTCATAGTTGATCGAGTCCATGAGCTCCCTCACCAGGAAGATGCCCAAGCCACCGATGGGACGTTCCTCGGCCGTCAATGTGGTGTCCACCCTGCCCCCCTCGGTGGGATCAAAGGCCTTGCCCGTGTCGCTGATGACAAACTTGAGGGCAGAGCCGTCGGACATCGCATCCACTTGGATTTGGCCCGTTGTGCCGACGGGATAGGCATAATCAATCACGTTGACCACGGCCTCCTCGACAGCGAGCTTGAACTGATGAGCCAGCGAGGGCTCCATCTGCAACTGGCTGGTGATGCGGGCCACAAAGTCGTTGAGCATCGGCACTTGGCTCAACTCATTGGTGAGCATCAGGGTATCGGCCAACGTCAGCTGGTGGTCGCTGGGAGTGTAACGCACGGCCATCAGCGTCAGGTCGTCGCTCTGTTCAGCGCCGCTAACGAAACTCTTCACGGCGTCTCTGACGGCATCAACCATCATGCCGGGTGTCGTCTGCTCCATGCCACAGAAGGCCCTCAGCACTGCCATCGGGCGCTCCAAGCCCATCTGGCGGTGTTCCTTGTCCATGGCTTCGGTCAAGCCATCGGTATAGAGGAACAACGTCGAGCCAGGCTTCAGTTCGATTTCCTGCATCTCATAGTGGAAATCCTCGATGACGCCCAGCGGCAGGTTGGCCTTAACAGGCAGCAGGCTCACCTCATCACCGACGAGTATCGGAATCTCGTGACCGGCATTGCAGTAGCGCAGGCGCCCGGTGGGAAGATCCAGCACACCGATAAAGAAGGTCACAAACATATTACTGTCGTTGTTACGGCATGAGGTCACGTTGAGGTCCTGCATGATGTAGGCCGGGTTGCTGTCGTGAGATGTTGAGGAGCAGAACAGGGCGTGGACCACCGACATCACCAGTGCCGACGGCACACCCTTGCCGCTCACGTCACCGATGCAGAAGTACAGCTTCTCGTCACGGATGAAGTAATCAAGCAGGTCACCGCCCACCTCCCTGGCGGGCAACAGCAGGGCACACGTGTCGATATCGGTACGCGAGGGGAAGGCGGGACGCTCTGCCGGCGGCAGCATCGTCATCTGCAGCTCACGGGCAATGCGCAGTTCACTGCCGATGCGCTCCTGCTCGAGGCTGGCCAGGTGCAGGCGCCGCTCGCTGCGGGCCGAGCGATAGATAATCAATCCCAGCAGCACTAGGGCCGTCAGCATCGACAGCAACAACAGGTGGCGCATGCGGGCAAGGGTGCCATAGACCTCCTTGTCATAGCACACCACTGCCAATTGCCAGTGGGGCTTACCCTTCATGTTGGCGTAGTAGATGTAGCCCTTGTCGCCGTTATTCTCGGAGCGGAAGTCGATCACTTTAGAACGCCCGCTGCCGCTCAGGTGGCGTTCGACGGTGCTGTCGTTGATGAGCCGGTGTACCTGGGGCACGTCCTCGGCATTGATGTGCAGCGCATTGGGATAACACACCAGTTCACCGCCCTCGGTCAGCAGCAGGTCAAACGACGAGGGATAGGCATGGCGCGCGTTGAGCGTGTCGCTCAGCCATTCCAGTGATATGTCGATGGCAAACACACCCGCCGTATCCCCTCGATGGTCAACTATCGGCATTGAATAGGTGGTGATGAGCGTGTCCTTCCCGTTGTAGCTGGCAACGTCAAGGTAGGGGTCGGCCCATGTGGGATATCCGTTCTCGAGCGTCTTGGCGTAAAACGGCATCTTGGTATAATCATGGTCGGGCCCCGCCAGCTGGCGCAACGTGTAGCGGCCGTTCTCAACCTTGGCAAACGGCTCATACAGACGGCCCCGCCCGGGGTAGCGTCCTGGGGTGAAGGCCATGCCGGCACTCAGCACGTCAGGGTTGGCATTCACCATGAAGAGCAAGACATCGCTCACGACATCGGGATTGTGAATGGAATCGACGATGTCATAAGAGTAGTCACGCAGCAGTTGCTCGGTCTTGTTGAGCATTCCCTTGATGAGGATGGCCTTCATCCTGAGCTCTGTCTCGGCCCGGTGTTCCAGTTCGCGCTCCAGCACACGATGGAAGTAATAGTACTGCACTGCTGTTGTCAGTTCCAGCAGCAGCGCGGCTATCACTACTAGTGTCAAGCCATTTCGTACCCGCGACGACCGAATTATTTGGGATAGGGGCTTCATCTTCTCTTACCATCTCGTGCACGCGCACGTGCGCACACAAATTCAAACGGCAAAATTACTAAAAAATTGAATCAGTGCGCACAAAAACAGCTATTTATTGCTCACCTCCCCGTCGTTTTATCCAGCAATCAGCATTCAACAAGAAAACAGGCTATCGGCATTTTCTTTGAAATCACAAAGCTAACCTTGCAGTCAAAATCTCGCTTGGGGATTTCTCTCTCATTGTAGGGGGCGCTTGAATCGTGGGCAGCCCCAGGGGGATAATTATCGATTGTTGACATGACTTGAAATTTTTTTGTTTTTCTCATTTACACGCATGCACTGGAAAATGTGGAAAACGTGGAATTTTTAGAAATGGATTTATAGATTTTTTTGGCGGGTCAAAACTTGCGATGACCATCAATAATCTATTTTATATATTTTCTTATTTTTCCATTTTTTTTTTTAAATATATATATATAGGGAAAAAATGGAAAAAATGGAAAATCAAGAAAAGATGTCTGGAGGAACAAAGAAATGCTTGTGGTCTAGCGTTTTAATTACGCCCATATACGCTCTGGAGACGCAAAATTTTGCGTCTCTACTATCCTAATGGCAACTTGATGGTCTATTTGGACAAATAATTGGTAAAAATCACCGATTTATTGGTATTTTACCAATATATACTTGCAAAATCCTCTGCTTGATGTTATCTTTGTAGCCTAAAAAATAGAATCACCATGAAAATAAAGTTTGATCGTTGCATCTTGACCATCATGCGGAAAGCAACCCTGACAGCGCGGGTGTTAGGGTTGCTAGCCGTGGCGTTGGTCTGCCAGGGGACTACAATGAGGCACGCCCCGTGTGCAGGGTTTGAGGCTTGCTTAGCGCCTCAGCAGCCAGTAGGCGTTCTCGAGGAGTTTGTTCATCAGGGGGGCGGGCAACTCGGGATGGGCCTCAATCCAGGACTTGACCATCTCGCTGGCCTCGAGGCTGCGGTGGCCGCTCAGCAGGCTGGAGAGCCAGTAGCCGGGGAAGAAGATGTCGCCCGTGCGCTGCACCTCTTCGAGGGCATCCAGTCCGGGAACCAGGTAACGGTTGCTGAAGGGCTCTCGCACGGGGTCGTTGAGCAGGGTGAGCATTGCACGTGCCCAAGGCTCGACACGGCGATTCTGGGGCTGCAGCAGTTCACCGAACAGTCGCTCCTGGACCTCGACGTCGGGATTGCAAGCCCGGGAAACGAAGTCAAACTCGCGGCGCTCGTCATCGGTCACCAGACGCCCACGCTGCGTTGCCACGATGTGCTGCCACTGGTCGGGCATCATGATGGCCAGATGATAGGCCATGCGGGCATAATCCCTGGGGGCCAGCAACGGAGAACTCATGCTGGACCACAGGTCGTGAATGCCGGCCACAATGTCGGGCGAGGTCGCGGTGAGCGACAGATTGCGCAGCAGCGACTGGCGCACCGAGGGCAGTTCATGCTCCTGGGCCATGTCCCAAAGCCGCCGCTCGGCCTGCTCTCGCTGATAGGCATCGATGAGGCCACACAGGGTGTTGATGTCGGTGCACAAGGTCGAAGTGATGAGCGCGTCGCGTTCATGCTGCAGCTGGGTGATGAAAATGTCCAGCAGTCGGTCGGCCTCGATGTTGCCCAGATGGAAATTCTCCATCAGATTGATGACGGCCGCATAACGGTGCAATGCGTCGGGCATGGTCTTCCACGACTCGGCCAGAACGGGAATCGCTGCTGAGTCGAGGACAAAACGGCCATAGCCGTCACCGGTGCTGTTGAGCACGGGCACCCTGCCGCCTGCAGGAGGCGTGACCACAATGGCGGCGGCGTCCATATACAGGCGCTGGCTCGAGAGCTTAGCAGCATCACTGGGCGAGGCAAAGGCAATATCAAAACTCTGGGTCCACGTCAGACCGCGATGATAGGAATCCTCCTGGGTGACCAGCAGCGAACTGTCACCCCTCGACTGACACGAAACCGTGGGCAAGCCACGCTGCTTGACCCACACGTCGCTGAAGGCCCGTGCGCTGTGCTCCGGTTCAAACAGGTCGAGCACTTCGACCAGCTCGTCCCACGAGGCGTTGCCATAGGAATAATTCATCAGGTAGGTGCGCAGCCCGCGCTTCAGGGTAATTGCCCCTTTCTCCTGCTCGAGCTTGCGCATCATGATGGGTGCCTTGTGGTAGATGATATTGCCGTAGAGCAGACCAGCCTGGTGCAGG
>JAEEGG010025186.1_pt1 | contig 11474 bp, 6 predicted proteins | sample 9134161 | NCBI WGS metagenome assembly JAEEGG01 (sample SAMN16246543, study PRJNA631951) | gut metagenome | biome: gut microbiome; feature: rumen; material: CR-attached | host: Bos | place: Iran: Karaj | collected 2018-10 | reverse complement strand
CGATCGAAAACCTCGTTCGGAACCTCGGTCGCCTGCCTGGTCTCGGCCGGCGCAGCGCCGGTCGCGCCGCGCTCGCGCTCGTACGCGAGCCAGACCGTTTGCTGGAACCGCTCATGCTCGCCCTGCGCGACGCGCAGGCGAACGTGTGCGCGTGCGCGCGCTGCGGCGCGTTCACGGTGCGCGGCGAGGACCCCTGCGCCCTCTGCACGGACGCGACGCGCGACGGCGGCGTCGTGTGCGTGGTGGAGGAGGCGGCGGACGTCGTGACGATCGAGTCGTCCGGCGCCTTCCGCGGACGCTACCACGTCCTCGCCGGCAAGCTCTCCCCCGTGCGCCACTGCGGCCCCGACAAGCTCCGCATCGCGGAGCTGAAGGACCGCATCGCGCGCGAGGGCTTCGGCGAGGTGCTGCTCGCGCTCTCCACGGACATGGAAGGGGACGCCACGGCCGGCTATCTCGTGGAGACGCTGCGCGGGTTCCCCTCCGCCGCCGCGCCCGTGAAGGTCACGCGCCTCGCCTTCGGCCTTCCCGCCGATTCGGGCGTCGCGTATTCGGACCCCCTCACGCTGCGGCGCGCGATCGTGCACCGCTGCCCCGCCTAAATGAAAAAACCGTCCGACTAAGCCTCGGGCGGTTCAAAATGGGGCAAGAGACGGGGCACGATCCCGCAACCCTCAGATCCACAATCTGATGCTCTACCAATTGAGCTACTCTCGCCATCGTGCATCGAAAAAACGGCGCGTATTATACCAAATGCCGCCCGCTCTGGCAACTCCCCGCAACAGTCGAAATGCGAGGGGCCGGATTCGGACGGCTGGTTCTTCGCCGGCGGATGGCGCTATCTGAGCGGGGCGCAGTTCACGCCCATCGAGATGAGGCGCTTGCGCTCCGCCGCCACCCTGCGCTCGAACTCCGCGAAGTCGCGCTTCGCCGGCGCGCTCCACAGTATCTCCGCCATGGCGAACCCACGCGGCCACATCTTCCACTCGAGGTCGTACCCGTTCCAGAGGTACTCGCCCCACATGCAGCACTGCCCGCCCAGGACCTTCCCGCGCACCTCCTCGGGCATGCCCGCCATCGGATCGAACGCAGTGTACGCCTTCTCGAGCGAAAGCCCGCCCTTCTTCGGCGCGCGCCTGAACGGATCCTCATCAAGCGCCTGGTCGGCGCTGTAGTACGTGAGCGTGTGCGGGGAGATCACCATGTCGTGCCCCTTCAGCGCCCCCTGCGCCCCGGAGACGAGATCCGTCCCGGCCCCTTCCTTCGCCGCCACGCGCCAGCTCTGGCCTATCGCGGTCTTCGGAACGTCGCCGTTCAGTATCTCGTCCCAGCCCATCACCCGGCGCCCCTTCTTCGCGAGGTACTCCGCCATGTGCCGCGTTATCCACATCTGCAGCTCGGCCGGCTTCGTGAGGCCCGCCGCCTTCATGCGCGCTTGGCACTTCGGGCACTCCGCCCAGTTCGCGGTGGGGCACTCGTCGCCGCCGATGTGTATCACCTGCGACGGGAACAGCTCGCACACGTAGTCCATCACGTCCTCGAGGAACTTCACCGTCTTGTCGTTGCCGATGCAGAACACGTCGTAGAATATCCCCCAGTCATCCGCCGCCGCGCCCGCGTCCACCCTCTCCGGGAAGCACGCCAGCTCCGGGTACGCCCCAATCGCGGCGCGCGCGTGGCCTGGCATCTCGATCTCCGGCACAACGGTTATGTGGCGCTCCTTCGCGTACGCAAGTATCTCCTTCACGTCCTCGGCGGTGTAGAAGAACGGCCCGTACCTCTCGGTGGTCATCTTCGTGCTGTGGTACTCGCGCCTGCCGTCCTTCGTGGAGCGCTTGAGCGTGGCGCCGTGCGCGGGCGAGCGGCGGCGCATCGAGCCGCACTCCGCGAGCTTCGGGTACGCGGGCACGTCAAGCCGCCATCCCTGGTCCTCCGTCAGGTGCCAGTGGAACACGTTGTACTTGTACATCGCCATCAGGTCGAGCATCCTGCGCACCGTCTCCTTGCCGAAGAAATGCCGCCCCTCGTCAAGCAGCGCACCGCGCCAGCGGTACGCGGGCGCGTCGTCGATCTCCACGCAGCGGTACTTCCAGGCCTTGCCGTCCCACACGCCGAGCTGCCTGAGCGTCTGCCGCGCATAGAACGCCCCCGCCTCGCCGCTGGACCACACCGTTATGCCATCCGCCGCGACCTTGAGCCGGTAGCCCTCCTCGGGGATGCCCGCATCGGCAAGCCGCTTCACCTGCACGTCGTCAGGGCCTGCGGCGGCGGAATGCCAGCCATCCTTCCAGACGACCTTCTTCGGCATCGGGATGAGCGCGCATTCGCCCGGAGCCTCCGCCGGCGCGCGATCTCCCAGGGCAAGTCGGCGCACGAACGCCTCGGGATCGCCGCCGCCCACCTTGGCCTTCACCGCGTCGTACTCCTCGGCGGTGAACTTCGCCTGGATGTTGTACGCCTCCGGGATCTTGCGCCATGCCACCTCGATGTCGGCCTTTAGGATGTCCGGCACGCCGAGCGCGCGCAGCACGCCCCACGCCATCATGCAGTTGCCGGGGAACGCCATGTGCACCCCGTCCACGGTCAACAGCTTCGACGGCAGCCTCTCGCCCTTCGCCTTCGCCTTCGCGCGCATCTCGTCAAGCGTGCGGTGCATGTCGGCGTTCAGGTCGGCCATGCGCAATCCCCTGCGCTTCGCCTCGGCGACCAGCCAATCGACGTATCCCTTGAGCTTCGCGTTGCCGGCGTTGTCCGCCTCCTCGCCGATCATGGTCGGCGTGAGCACCACCACGGCCACATTCGCGGCGGCGGCCTTGTCGAATATCCCGCACATGTTCTTCTTGTAGTCCTCAAGGGGGACTCCGCGCGCGCCGTGCCAGACGTCGTTCACCCCGCAGGAGACCGTCATGAACGCGGGCTTCTTCGACAGGCAGTCGCGCTCCACTCGCTCAAGCATCTGGTTGGACTTGTGCCCGCTAACACCCGCGGGGATCTTCTTCGCGCCCTTCACGCCGGCCACCTCAAGCCCCTTCATCACGAGATTGACGTAGCCGGCGGGCTTGTTGCCCTGCGACGTGATGGAATCGCCGAGAAACGCTATCGCATCACCGTCCTTCACGGCGATGCCGCCGTCAATCGCCGACGCGACGGACGCCGCCGCCACAACGATTGCCGCAACCGAAATCTTCTTGAATGGGAACATCTATTACTCTCCTTCTTTTATTGGGTGTGAAGTTTACCATACTTCGCCTCCGCAATCAACCCTTGGCGCTGGCGTCGATCTCCTTCGTGTCAGCGGATCGAGAACAGCGTGCCGAGCCTGGCGCTGAAGCCGAAGAGGTCGGCGGTGCCCTCGCCGTCGAACGCGAACGCGAAGTCGAACCCGCCCATGCCTGCCACGGGGAAGGCGAACTCGGCCACGCCATCGGACGCCGTGAACACCGCGTTCGTCTCGCCGTTCAGGATCATCGCGAGCGTTCCCTCGCCCGTCACCTGCACCTTGCCGCGCCTCGTAGCGGGATGCGCCGCCGTGCCCCAAGTGAGCGCGAGCGATTCGCCGCCATGCAGCTCCACGGACCCCACGCCGCCCACGTCGTTCGTGAACACGCCGGAATCCGCCGCCGTCACCTGAAGGTATGTGCCTTTGCCGTCGAGGATCTTCGCGTACATGGGCCTCCAGTCGCCCTCGAGCGCGCCCACGTCAACCGTGCCGTTCATCACTCGCATGAACCCGTACGCATCCTTGTCAAGCGGCAGAACGCCGCCAGTGTGCGCCGTGAGCGCCTCGAGCGAACCGCGATCCACGGCGGCGTTCCGTCCCACGATCGGGCGCAGATCCTCGTCCACCTCAAGCTCGCTCGACGGTACCACGATACACGTCTCGTCAACAGGGTAGTTGTTGCTGCTGTTCGCGAACACGCATCCCGTGACCGTGTTCGTGAGGTTACCCTTGGGCCCGGTCACGCCGAGCACGAGATTGTCGTGGAAATACGCTTTGTTCGAGGACGCCCCGCTCACCGCCCGCACATTGCCGCCGTTCATGTTGTAGTTGTCCGGGCCGAGCGTGCATCCGACCAGCCCGGTGTATTCATGGCACGAGCCTCTGTCGGACTGCGTGGTGCCGCTGTAGTTCCTGTTGAACACTGTTCCGTACGCATACGAATCCCTCAGCGCGCCGCCGTTCAACGTGGCGTGGTTCTCGAACACCTTGCAGCGGACCAGCGTGACGTAGCGCACCGCGCCGCCATACACCGCGTAGTTGTTCGAGATTATCGAGTCCTCCACGTAAATCGTGCCGCGGTAATTCGAAAGCCCCTCTATTCCGCCGCCGCTCCACGGCATTGAATAGTCGGCGGCTCCGAGATACCACGACCTGCCACCGGTGACGGTGAAGCCCACGAGCCGCGCCGTGTTCTCCATGTACACGGCGCGCACCGCGTTGGAACCCATCCCGTAGCCGTACGGATCCAGCAGCGACGGGTCGCTCTCCGTGTCGGGCGCGCCAATGATGAACGTATTTTCCGGCCCCTCGTCCGAGACGAGCGTAACGCCGCCTTTTATCACCGCGCGCGCTTTGCTGCCGGCGTAGCCAGAGGTGTCGTTCATCGTCCTGCTGTCGTACCTTCCGGCGGCGGCGTGGACCGTGTCACCCGACTGCGCGAGCGGCAGTATCCCCGCGAGCGTCTTCTTCGGGGTCTGCGGGGAGAAGCCGTTGTTGAGGTCGTCGTCTCCCAGCTCGCCCGGGTTCACGTACCAGTTCGGCGAATAGATGGCAGAGGCCGTGATGCCGTGCTCGCTCGCAGCAACGTCCGCCGCCGTGAACGTGTACGTCGCCGCATCGCTGAACAGGTTCGTCTCACCGTTCACGAGCAGGCCGATGCAAGGACGCGTCCCGCTTGTCGCGACGGCCACCGACACCGAAAGCCCGTCAACCGCCGCATTCTCACCGAGCGTCCCTCCCGTGACCGTCACACCCGCCTTTCCGGCGGATATAAACACGCTCTTCTCGCCCGCCGTCGTATGCCAGCACCCAGGTAGCGGCTTGCCACCCGACACCGAGATCTTGTTGCCATCGACATCGCCCCAGACGTTCGCCGCGAAGTTCGTCGCCCACTGCCCGTATGCCGCCGTCCCCTTCTCCGGCAGCTGCACCTCGTACCGCGCGCGCGAGGTCTCGCGTAGTCGCCAGTCGCCGTTAGCGGGATCGGCGAAGTTCATGTCCGGGATCGTCATGTGACCGACGCTGGCGTTACTGATCGTGTTCGTGATTGCGCACCCCCACAGCTTGATCGCAGTCTTTGGGGCGAGCTTACCGCAGAGCGTGCTGAAGCACCAGTTGTCGTTCCACGTATCCACGTTCGGCGCGGTGCACATGAGCGCATACGTGCTGTTGCCGAAGATGCAGTTCGCGCTCACTCCTGACGGATGTCCACCAAGCGTGCAGCTCGGGTCGACGTAGCTTGAGATGATCCGCGTAGAGCGCATTACGCCACCGTAGCCGTGGCAGTCATATACCTTGCAGCGGAAAAGCCCCGCGTTGTACGAAACCGTGCAGCGCTCCGCCCAGCAGTTCGTCACGATGCAGTCGAGCAGCTGGCAATTCGCGGTGCTGGTGCCGATCACGCCCGCGCCCCTGTGGGAGTCGTTGTCGGCGGTGGTCTCGCAATGCGTGCGGCCATCGGTTATCGTGAACCCCTGCACCGCCGTGGGATACGTCTTCTTGGACACCGTGCGCGGCGAAATCTGGACGCAACGCACCGCGTTCGAGCCGCAGCCCTGATAGTAGGCGGCGTTCGGCTGCGAGGAGTCCTCGTCCACATGGCCCTTGATGATGGTGCTCTCCGCGCCTTCGATGCCCTTCACGAGCCAGTACCTCGTATTCGGCAGGACAAGGCGGGTAAACACCGTACCCAACCCATTTGCACCGCCTTCGTCATATGTGCCAGGCTTCGCGAGGATCATGATGTCCGCGCCTTCCGAAGTCTGCGATACCGCGTAGTCCACGGCGCCCTGCAGTGTCGGGATCGGATTGTCCACCGTTCCGTCCGCAGTCTCGGCGTCGCCCGTCGGCGCAGCATAGACGACCTTCCCCGCCGACTTTGCCGTCAGCGTGGTGGTCTGGTCGGGGAACGGCGGCGGCACGATGAGGTGCGTTCCGTCCATCAGCGGGAAGATGCGCATGAACGTATTTGCGTGGAATCCTTCAACCGCCGCAAACATGTACTTCGCGGGATCGATCGAGAGCTGGCGTAGGCAGATCGTCTCCGGCCATGTCTTCGGAGTATAGTAGCATGTCGCCCTCCCGAAGAGGTTCGACACGCCCTCCACCTCGTATGCGGTTGCGAACGCTATCCTGCCTCCGGCTGGTGTCACGCTTCCCTGGAAGCATCCCGCATCACATGTCTCACCCGTGGGATCGATCCGGTGCCCCGCCATGTCAATGTACGGGTCGATTCCAGCCGGCAACGAAACTTTCGTAAGAAACTCCGTAAGTCCGCCGCCAACCGCTGGTGTCCCCTCAGTAAGCCGGTAGTCCCCTGTCGCAGTCGAGAACAGCAGGTACGGCGCATTCGCCGACTTGTATGAGTTCGATACCACATTGTTGTCGCCGCCGCTGGTACTGCTTCCTACCGGCCCGATCTCGGTGCTCGCAACGTTGAAGGCTATAGAGTTGTACACATTGCCGCCAAAACCCATGCCGCCGCCGGTGCACGAGGCCACGGTGCAGTTGACGAACGTGCCGAAGGCAAGCGCGGAACGGCCTGAGGTGTTGTAGTTCTTGCTGTTCACTACAAGGCAGTTCACCAGGTTGCCATACCTCACCGAATTGCCTGGGCCGACCCCCCAGTTCCCCTTCAGCAGGCAGCGCACCGCCGTGCCGCTATGGAACGCGCCTCCCCAGCACGCCGCGCAATTCGATATCACGCAATCGACAAGATAAAAGCATGTACGGGTGCCCTTTTCGTACCCGCAAACGCCTCCGCCATAGCTTTTGAGCACATCGGTGCTGTTCTGCGCGGCACCATCGCGGATTGTGAGGTTCCTGATTATCGTTCCGGCGGCAGATGAACTATCGATACGGATGCAACGAATCGCCGCCGCACCCATCTTGCCCGCCTCGGTCGTCGCACCAGGCTGGTGGCGGCCCACGATGTGCGTCACGTCCTTCCCGTCAACCCCGACGAGTGTGAGCTTCTTGGTGATGAGCACGCGGTTAGTCTGCGAGCCGTCCCAGTATTCGCCCTGGTCGTACACGCCGGCGCGGATGTTGATCGTGTCGCCGGCAGAGGCGGCGTTCACGGCGCGCTGGATCGACTCGAACGGCGACGTCTCCGAGCCGGTGCCGTTCACGTCGTCGCCGCCGTTCCTGCTAACCCACCATGTGTTCGGCTCCGCCGCCCACGCAAACGCAACCGAACAAAGCACCGCCAAAGAGAACGCACGCTTCATCGCACGCCCTCCCCATGGTAGGGCGTGCTCGCCGAGCCGCGCCGAATTCGTCGCGCGCCGTGCGCCAGTTAAGAGGCTTAAATCGCCCCCCATCTGGAATGCTATTTCTGGAAGTTTCATGCGCTTCTCCTTTTATGCTCTCTCAAATGGCGTGAACTATACCACATACCACCCACCCTGTGTCAAGCCGTGGGCATGGCGTAAAATAACCGAGTGCGAACCGCGTACGCTTCATTTCGCGTACCTTTCCCTCAGGAATGAGCCGATCAGCTCGGCATTCTCGTCCATTGACGTCCATATCACGCGCTCGGATGGCGTATGCGCGCCCGAAGCATCGACGCCGGTGATGAGCATCGGAAGTTTCAACACCTGCAGGTGCCGCGCATCCGTCGCGCCGCCCGCATGGTACAGGCGGATCGTCCGCTCCGGCCACTTCGCCTGCATCCTCGCGCGGAATTCCGCAATCACCGGATCGTTCTCGTCGAGCGACACGGGATCAGACTTCTCCGTGCATACGACCGTGCCGCCGACCTTGTCACGGATGAGATTCTCGATCTCGACCCACGCGCCCTTGCGCGGCGAGCGGACGCGGATCGAGGCCGTCACTTTCTCACGATCGCCAGATATCTCGGCAAGCGTCATCATGTCGCAGTAGCTGCCGTCGTCCGATTCGGGGATCACCTCGCTCAGTCGCCGATAGCCCTCCATCAGCTCGCAGATCGCGTTCTTGAGCTTCTTCCTGCCGCCCGTGTGACCCGCCTCGGCCGTCCGCGTGACGACGAAGTTCGCGATACCCTTTGCCCGCGTCGTGAGCGCATACTGCATCGCGTCCAGCACGATGACGAGCCTTTTCGCGCCATAGCCCTTTCGGAGCATGAACGCAGTCGATTCGCCGCCTATCTCCTCGTCCGAGCCGAACAGGCACCCTACCGAGACCTTGCCCTTCAGCTCGCGCATGAGACGCGCGGCAAGGACGCAGTGCTCCTTGCAGTCGGACGCGCCGCGTCCGTAGAGCACGCCATTCTCCCAGCGGGGTATGAAAAGATCCGGCGTCTGCGCGGGAACGACGTCCAAGTGCGCGGAGAGGAGGACGTCCGGGGACTGCGTATCCTCGTTCGCCGCGTAGAGGACTTGCAGCCCGCCCGGCATCGTCTCCGTCCGGCAGAAGAGCCCCTGCAACTCAAGCTGGCGGCGCAGGAAATGGACGCATTCCATAACCTTCGTCCGGTTCGTGGATACGGACGGAATGCGTATCATCTCCTCGAGAAGCTTGTCGTCGGCAAGAACCGTCTTCTCGGCGGAACACCGCGTTTCGCCGACCACTCCCGTGGCGGCAAAAAGCGCCGCAGCCATAATTCCAATCATTTCTTGTCCTTCTCCGTTAGGGCATCCAGCAGCCGCACAGGCATCGCACGTACTTTCATATTGGCTGAACTGCTCCTTCCTGTTTGTCTGCAAGATAAAACTGTGGTGAATTATACCATAAAGTGCAATGGATTGGTGAATTCCGAGAATGGCCAAGAGACCGAAGCGACATACTGCACGGCGACGACGGAAACGCCGTCCGTCGACGCTTCGCCGCCATCCGGTCCCGCATCGCTCTCCGGCACCATCCGGCAGGCGGGAAGGAATGTCAGCAACACAAAGAAGCGAAACAATCGCAAACCTTTCATCCAATCTCCTTCCTGCTTAAATCAGCACCACATCCCCTGATTCAACCTCACTATGAATGAGATGTAAAAACATACTCAACCTTACCATTCTCATCAATGTAAACATATATTCGCAATGAGGAAGGCTTGTCATAAATCAGCATTTTATTGGATATTGGTCGTTGGGGGATTTTCCAGCCCTGTCTCGGCAATGCATCACCCTTGCGATAAATGGCAACCATGCGACTCCCAAAATGCTCCACCACGTCCGCTTCTGTTTCAGCCTGAGTAAGAAACAGTAAATCTTTGTAGTCAGATATTCGTGACGGACAAAAAAGGAAGAACCATACCATGAATACAAACGAAAACAGAAGCATGCCCCACGCCATCAAACGTAAGGAAATCTCACTAGCCGCAAACAGATGCTTTACTACCTTAACCATTCTTGCCCCCGTGTTTAAAGTGGATTATTATGTTCGTTTTCACAACCACATGCATCATTGCAATCATTTCCGTTCCCGGCGGCATTGCCAACCGAAGCGACATACTGCACGGCGACGACGGAAACGCCGCCCGTCGTTTCGCACTTCGCCGCCGCATCGCTCTCCGGCACCGTCCAGCAGGCGGAAATGAATGTCAGCAACGCAAAAAAGAAAAATGCTCTGTTCATCAAAAGAAATCAATCTCCGTTCAAACAACTTTTGTCTTCTGCCATCATGCTTCTTTCCAAGTTGGCCAATATATACAAGTAACCCCTTTCACCAAATCTCCTTGATCAATAAAAATTGTACACTGCACTGAATAATCAAGATTAACAGATTTAAAAAGTCGCCACAAGCAACGAAATCTAACAACCAGTATACTATCCTCTAATCGACTAACTTGTGCCGAATGCTTCCTCAATCTATCCTCAATGTCTTTCGGCAAGAACTTTCCCTTGTAACTCTTTATCAAGCATACCATGTTGTGTTCTTCTTGAATATCATGTAAGACAACCACCATCAATGAGAATGATAGAACAAGAACAGTCAAAAGCGATCTACGTATGATTGTCATCTTCATTTTTTCCTTCTGCAATGCATCATAGTCTAAATGCCTTAAATCCTGGATAATAAACACTTGCAACAATGGATAAACGATTCTCCGTTATGCTTAAAACTATTAGCACCGAAGAACTCATCCCCACTACCCTTATATATCTTCCTAAAACACGTGTTCGCACCACACTTAAAGTATTGGCATCTTCGTGAACCTTAGCATGGTAACTATTGGAAAGAATGATCTTTAGATCATTAGGAATCGGTTTTTGCCGGCATGATCGAAGGTAATGAAACATTTGATGTTCTTCATAAATATCAAATGAAACTAAAACAACCAATGAGCCAAGAAACCCTATAATGATGCTGCCACATATTATCATGCTTCTAATTTTCATAAAAATCCCTTAATACATTGGGAGCAACTGTATGAAAGTGCCTTTGGCGTGGAGCCAGCCTGTTTCAGCAGCAACCGCACAAGAAGATTGCGTTGGAGTCGCCGAAAGTATTTCAATGCCACCATCTATTGATGGTTTTGCAAGAACAACGCAACATTTTGGACATTCCCCAGAGATTCGCGCGTCATTGCATTGTGCATATGCTTCGCGTGCACTTGTCATCCGCGGATCTTCTTCTCTTTGATCCAATCCATTTTCGAGAAAAGATTTCCAATTGTCCCAGAAGTCTGGATCTCTGTTTCTTAAAATATTCCCAACAACCTTTTTCCCTACTTGAAACAAACTTTTAAATGGAACACCAAAGCTACCATGAACTTCAATATTCATCAATGGCATATTCCCAACAAAACCAAACTGATTTAACCCACCAATTTCACCCATTAAGTCCCTTGACTGCCACCTCCCAAGCCACGGCATATAATCTCGCATCTGATACTCAACCAGCCCTGAGCGCCGACATGTCGGCTTGGTGCTGAAGCGGTGGGAATAATTGTTATCGCCACAGGTCAGTCGCTCCCGTCCAAACGAAGAATAGTCGCTATGCGAGACGATCGCCCCATCATCGCTGATGTATTCCGTGATGTTCCCGTTCCCGTCGTAGGAGGGAAGCGACAGGGTATTTGCTTTTTCCGTTGCCAGCAGCCCTCCGACGCCGCCAAGTCCCTGCATCGTGCCGTCAAGGTCAAGGCCCCATGTGTTGTAAGTTACATTCTCCGCCTCCGCGTTCTCTACTATTATGTTGTAGTCATCCCAGATGTATCTTGCTCCATCCTTCATCACGTTCCGCCCGACATGGTCGTAGGCGTAGGTAACTTTACGTACGGACTGCTTGGCATACCGTCTATGCACACCATGCACAACCCTACGCGGACGGGCGC
>JAEEGG010025185.1_pt1 | contig 11474 bp, 9 predicted proteins | sample 9134161 | NCBI WGS metagenome assembly JAEEGG01 (sample SAMN16246543, study PRJNA631951) | gut metagenome | biome: gut microbiome; feature: rumen; material: CR-attached | host: Bos | place: Iran: Karaj | collected 2018-10 | reverse complement strand
TTGCGGCCATAGGACTCGTCGCCCAGGAACATGGTGGACCACTGCACGTCGGTCATGGCGGTGGTGCCGGAGTCGGAGAGCATGTCCACCGTCAGCATGCCGGCGGGGAAGGCAAACTCATTGTAGTGGGTGGCCTTCAATGCGCGTTCGCGCTGCTCCACGGTCACCTCGGGGATGTTGCGGGTCACGTAAGTGAGAGAGCGGGGGGTCTTGACGTTCAGCGGGTATTCCTTTGCCATGATACATTTTACCTCCAGTTAATGATATAGAGGATACCCCGGTCATCGATTACCGGGCCCGGAGGCCCGGTTTTCTCGACTGGCGGACAGTATCAGTTTTGCGGACGATGCCGCAGGGTTCACAGGTTGTTACAGGCCGTAGCTCTTGGCCAGCTTGTGGAAAGCGGGCAGGCTGCGCAGGATCATGTCGTAGCTGACGCAGGTGCACAGGCGGACGAAGCCGGGGCAGCCGAAGCCGTCGGCGGGGACCATCAGGATATTGAACTCCTTGCCCCGCTCGGAGAAGCCCAGAGAGTCGCCGTCGGGGGCCTCCATCAGCATGTAGAAGGCGCCGCGGGGCTTGACGCACCGGAAGCCCAGCTCGGTGAGCTCCATGTACAGGCGCAGGCGGTTGCGGTCGTAGGCGGCCATGTCCGGGCGCAGGGAGGTGTCGTAGGAGACCACCCGCTGCATCAGGGACGGGGCGCACACATGGCCCAGGGTCCGGGCCGCGCCGGCCACGGCGGCGTAGAGATCGGCGCTGTCTGCGGCGCAGTTGGGGACGCAGACGTAGCCGATCCGCTCGCCGGGCATGGACAGGGACTTGGAGTAGGAGTAGCAGATGACGGTGTTGGGGTAGATGGCCGGCACATAGGCGGCGTCCAGTCCGTCATAAACCAGCTCCCGGTAGGGCTCGTCGGACAGGATGTAGATGGGGTGGCCGATCTCCTCGCTCTTGCGCGTCAGCACCTCGGCCAGGGCCTTCAGGGTCTCCACACTGTAGACAACGCCGGAGGGGTTGTTGGGGGAGTTGACGATGACGGCCTGGGTGTTGGGCGTGATATAGGGCTCCACCTGGTCGGCGTGGAGCTGGAAATCCCGGGTATCCGCCGGCACCACCACGGGCTTGAGGCCGTTGGCGGAGGTGTAGACGGGGTATTCGGCGAAGTAGGGGGCCAGCAGGATGACCTCCGCGTTCTCCACGGCCAGGGCCCGGCACACGGCGATGATGGCCGGGGCGGCGCCGCAGGTGAAGAAGATGTTCTCCGGGCGGATATGATCGCCGGTGCGCTTGCAGAGGTCGGCGGCGATGGCCTCACGGGCCTCGGCGCAGCCGCCGGCGGGGGTGTAGCCGTGGAGGGCGATGGGATCCATCTTCAGCAGCTCACGGACGGTGTCTGCCACAGCCTCGGGGGTGGGGACGGAGGGGTTGCCGATGGAGAAATCATACACGTTCTCCTTGCCGACGATGGCGGCCTGGGCCATGCCGTACTCAAACTGCTCACGGATGCGGCTCCTGGCGGTACCCATCTTTAAAAAACGCTGAACGACCATTACAGTTCCTTCCTTTCGGGTTTATGATAGACGTTTGCCTGCTCCTGGCCGGTGAGAATGCGCAGACCGCCCTGTGCCAGGGCTTCCATCTCATTTTCGCCGGGCAGAACGCATACGGGGGCGATGAATTGGACGTAATCGGTGATCCGATCCGTCAGCATTTTGGAGTGGGCCAGACCGCCGGTGAGGATGATGGCGTCGCACTGACCCTTCAGCACGATGGACAGCAGGCCGATGGTCTTGGCGATCTGGTAGGCCTGGGCCCGGAAGATGAGGTCGGCGTGCTTGTCGCCCTCCGCGATCCGCTGCTCGATGAGGCGGCAGTCGCTGGTGCCCAGGTGGGCGTACATGCCGCCCTTGCCCCGAATCTTCTTCTTCATCTCGGCCTTGGTGTACTTGCCGGAATAGCACAGGTCCACCATACCCAGCATGGGCACGGTGCCGGACCGCTCCGGGGAGAACTGGCCGTCGTCGTCGCCCACGGAGTCCACGATTTTGCCGTGCTGGTGGACGCTGGCGGACACGCCGCCGCCCAGATGGGCCACGATCAGGTTCAGGTCCTCATAGCGCCTGCCGTGTTCCCGGGCGTAGCGGATGGCCATGGCCCGGCTGTTGAGCACGTGGCAGAAGCTGCTGCGGGGCACCTCGGGGATGCCGGTGATCCGGGCCACGGGGGACAGCTCGCCGGAGGTGACGGCGTCGTAGATGTAGGCGGGGATGCCGTACTCGTCGGCAATGGCCCGGGCCAGGAGACCGCCCAGGTTGGAGGCGTGGGGCTGGCTCAGCTCGTCGCTGACCAGGGCCGCGCACAGGGCGTCGTCCACCCGGTAGCCGCCGGTATGCAGGCCGAAGACCAGGCCGCCCCGGCCCATGACGGCGGAGAGCTCCTCCCCGCGGATGTGGTTGCGGGCCATGAAGTCCCGGATGAGGCTCAGGCGGTAGGGGACCTGATCGGCGATGTGCTCGTACTGCTGCAGGTCTTCATTCTTGTGCTGCACGCTCTCCTGCAGGAGCTTCTCCTCGTCCCGGTACAAGGCCAGCTTGGTGCTGGTGGAGCCGGGATTGATAATCAGCTGTAAGTAGGACATGGGACCTCCTTGCCTCAGCGGCAGATGGCCGCGCAGGCCATCAGGGAGTAATACTTCTCCTCAAAGCTGGCGCTGCGGGAGTTCAGGGCGATGGGGCACCTGGCGCCGGTGACCACGCCCACCATCCGGGCCCCGCCGTAGAGCAGCAGGCCCTTGACGAAGATGTTGCCCACGGCCATGTAGGGGACCAGCAGGATATCGGTGTCGCCGCTGACGGGACTGTCGTAGCGCTTGATCTCGCAGGAGGCCTTGTCCATGGCCAGATCCAGGGAGATGGGGCCCTCCACGTAGCACGCGCCGAACTCGCCGGCCAGAGCGGCCTCCTTCAGGGCGGCGGCATCCACGGTCTCCTGGATCTTGGGGCTCACCGTCTCGGCGGCGCACACGGCGGCCACCAGGGGCCTGTCGTAGCCCAGGCCCCGGAAGGCCTCCACTGCGTTGCGCAGGATGCCCTTCTTCTGCTCCAGGTCCGGGTGGGGGATCATGCCGCCGTCGGCCACGCCCAGCAGCTTGTGGTAGCCGGGGATCTCGATGAAGGCGGTGTGGGAAATGATGCCGCCGGTGCCGATGCCGGTCTGCTTGTTGACCACGGCCTTGAGGATGGTGGAGGTCTGCATATAGCCCTTCTGGAGGAAGTCGGCCTTGTCCTCCCGGATCAGCTCCACGGCGATCCGGGCGGCGTCCTCGTCGGTGTCGGCGTCCACGATGGTCTCGGGGGCGATCTCATGCCCCAACTCCCGGCCGATCCGCAGGATCTCCTCCCGGTGGCCCACCAGGATATATTTGAGGATGCCCTCGGAGGCCGCGTGCAGCACGGCCTCCAGGGTATGGGCGTCATGGGCGCAGGCGACAGCCACGGTGCGGGGCTCCCCTGCCCCAACCAGCTCCCGCAGCGCGTTAAAATCTTTCAGCATAGCTTTCCCTCTCAGGCCTTGACGGCGTCGTGGCCGGCGCGGTAAGCGTTCAGGTTCAGCTCCTTGAACTTGGCGGGAACGGTGGACGCAATCACGTCCTCCCAATCCACCACGTCGTCCATGCCCAGGGCCTTGACCATGGAGCCGAACAGGACGATGTTCATGCACTTGGCGCTGCCGATGGACTCGGCGATCTCACCGGCCTTGAGGATGTGGCAGGTGAAGTGCTTCTGCATGGCCTCGATGCAGCCCTCGGGGTACTCAGCGAGACCCGCGGCAATGCTGGAGGAGGCCATCTCGTAGTCGTTGATAACGGCAATGCCGTCGGGCTTCAGATAGTCGGCGTAGCGAACGGCTTCCATCTTCTCGAAGGCGACAATGATATCCGCAGCGCCCTTGCCGATCACGGGGGAGTTGACCTTCTCGCCCCAGTGGACCTGGGTGGAGACGGAGCCGCCGCGCTGGCTCATGCCGTGGACCTCGGACATCTTGACGTCATAGCCGGCCCGCATAAGACCGTTGACCAATACCTTTGCGGTGAGGATAGCGCCCTGGCCGCCAACGCCGACCAGCAGCGCGCTTTTCGTTTTCGTCATGGCTGATTACTCCTCTCTGGTGATGGCGCCCATCGGGCAAACCTGCGCGCAGACGGTGCAGCCCACGCACTGGTTGTGGTCGATCCGGGCCTTCTTGTTTTCCACGAGCACGGCGGGGCAGCCCACGCTGAGGCAGCGCTTGCAGCCGACGCACTTTTCGGTGTTGACGGTGCACTTGCCGATGTTGTGCTTAATCCGCTTGATCAGCAGGCAGGGACGGCGGGCAATGATGGCCGCGGGGACCTGGGAGGCCAGGGCATCCTGGACGGCCTGCTCCATGGCCTTCAGATCCTGGGGATCCACGATGATGACGTTCTGGTAGCCGTAGGCCTTGAGAATGTCTTCGATCTTGAGGGCCTCGGCGATCTCACCCTGGAGGTTGAAGCCGGTGCCGGGGTTGTCCTGGTGGCCGGTCATGCCGGTGATGGAGTTATCCAGCACCACGGGGATCAGATTGCCCTTGTTGTAGATGATCTCGGCGGCGCCGGTCATGCCGCTGTGGAAGAAGGTGGAGTCGCCCAGGACGCCGAAGACCTTCTTGTCGGTGACGCCGGCAGCCTCAAAGGCCTTGGCCATGCCCATGGCAACGGAGAAGCCGCCGCCCATGCAGACCACGCTGTCCAGCGCGTTCAGGGGGGCGGAGCCGCCCAGGGTGTAGCAGCCGATGTCGCCGGCGATGACGAAGTCCTTGTGCTTGGACATGGTGTAGAAGAAGCCTCTGTGGGGGCAGCCGGGGCAGAGTGCGGGGGGACGGGACACGGCCTGCACGCCCACGTCGGTGACGGCAGCGGCCTCGCCGAAGACCCGCTCCTTGACGATCTGGGGATTGAGCTCATACATATTGCCGATGAGCTCCTTGCCCACGCAGGGGATGCCGGCGGCCTTGATCTGGTCTTCCATGAAGCCGTCCAGCTCCTCGATGACGTAGAGCTTCTCCACCTTGGAGGCGAACTCCCGGATCAGATCCATGGGCAGGGGGTTCGTCAGACCCAGCTTGAGGAAGGAGGTGCCCTCGGGGAAGGCGTCCTTGGCGTAGTAGTAGGCAATAGAGGCGGTGACGACGCCGATCTTGCCGTCGCCCAGCTCCATCTTGTTCAGCTTGGAGGTCTTGCCGTATTCGGCCAGCTTTCTGAGGTTCTCCTCCAGCTTGGGGTGGTTGCGGTAGGCGTTGGCGGGGGCGGAGATGTACTTGCGGGTGTTACGGACGTAGGCGGGGACCTCCCGCTCCACACGCTCGCCGAAGCTGACGATGCTCTTGGAGTGGGCAACGCGGGTGGTGGTGCGGAACAGGACGGGCATATCAAACTGCTCGGAGATCTCGTAGGCGGCCTTCATGAAATCCAGACATTCCTGGGAATCGGAGGGCTCCACCATGGCGATCTTGGCAGACTTGGCGTAGTAGCGGTTGTCCTGCTCATTCTGAGAGGAGTGCATACTGGGGTCATCGGCAGAGACAATCACGAAGCCGCCGCTGACGCCGTTGTAGGCCGCGGTGAAGATGGGGTCGGCCGCCACGTTGACACCCACGTGCTTCATGGCGCACAGGCTGCGAACACCGGCGATGCTGGCGCCGTAGGCAACTTCTGTGGCGACCTTCTCGTTGGGCGCCCATTCGCAGTAAAGCGCGTCCTTGTACTTGGGAAGGTTCTCGAAAATCTCGGTGCTGGGCGTTCCGGGGTAGGCGGAGCAGACCTTAACGCCGGCTTCGTAGGCGCCTCTGGCAATGGCCTCATTGCCGGAAAGCAGTTGTCGATCCAATGAAATGACCACCTTTCTGATTTTTAATGCAGAATTTACTGTATACTATCCACGTATTGTAGATTACGAACAAAAATATTATAAAATAATACTTGCAAACTGTAAAGATTAAACTTATAATAGCAGTATTAGATTTACTTATTTTTCTGGACAAATCCCACCGATTAGAGGTTTTACTTATGACGATTCAACAAGTGCTTTATGTTTTGGAGATCGCCTCCCGATCCAGCGTGTCCCAGGCCGCCCAGAAGCTGTATCTTTCTCAGTCGGCTCTGTCGCAGCAGCTTCGCCGTCTGGAGGAGGAGCTGGGCTATTCCCTGTTCGCCCGCACCGCCAACGGCCTGCAGCTCACCCCGGAGGGGCAGCGCTTCTGCGAGCAGGCAGGCCCTGTGGCGGAGCGCTGGAACGAATTCTGCAAATCCGTCCAGAAGCGGCACAAAAACGAGCAGCTCCGGCTCAAGCTGGGGATCGGCTCCCGGGTCTATTCCAACGATCTGTTTTCCAACATCATCGAATACTTTGACGCCCGGCCGGAGATCGAGGTCACCTTCTTCACCGAGGCGGGCGTGGACGTGGTGGAGGCCCTGCGTAAAGGCGAGCTGGATCTGGCCCTGGATCGTCTGCCCATGGAGGAGGCCGTGCCGGAAAGCGGCGACCTCTACGCCGTGCCTCTGATCCGGGAGCGGCAATGCGTCCTGGTCAGCGCGGCTGATCCGCTTGCCAGGCGCAGCTCCATGTCCATCAAGGATCTGCAGGGCTGCACCATGATCTCCGGCCTGGAGGACTCCGCCGAGGATCGCTCCATGCGAAACGCCATCCGGAAGCATCACATCACCGTCAACCGCATCTACCGCTCCGACGGCATCGAGACCAGTATGCGTCTGGTGCGGGAGGGAAAGGGTCTGGCGCTGGGCCCCTCGTCCTTCGCCTCCCACTTCCAGCTGGCCGCCATCCCGCTGGAGCCGGAGACCTGGGTCAGCCTGCAGTTCATCTGCCTGCAGACGAACCTCAAGCGGAACGAGATCCGGCGCTTCCGGGACTATCTTGCCGAGCTCTGCAAGGAGCGGGAAGAAAAGTAACGCCCAGGAGGTGAACCGCTTTGAACTATCCGATCATCACGGTCAAGGAGCAGCTCCTGGCCGATAACGACGCCGTCGCGGCCAAGACCCGCAGCCTGCTGCAGGCGCAGGGGGTGGTGCTTGTGAATCTGATGGGCTCCCCGGGGGCCGGGAAGACCTCCTCCCTGCTGCGGCTGATCCGGCTGCTGGACGGGCTGCGGATCGGCGTCATGGAGGCGGACGTGGACTCCGACGTGGACGCGAAGACCGTCTCCGCAGCGGGCACGAAGGTCGTCCAGCTGCACACCGGCGGCCTGTGCCACATGGACGCGGCCATGACTGCCCAGGGTCTGGAAGCCCTGGGGCCGGAGGGCCTGGATCTGGTGTTCCTGGAAAACGTAGGCAATCTGGTCTGCCCCGCCGAATTTGACGTGGGCGCAGACCTGCGTATGATGATCCTCTCCGTGCCGGAAGGGGACGACAAGCCGCTGAAATATCCCCTGATGTTCCAGGTCAGCGACGTGATGCTGGTGAATAAAATGGACGCCGCCCCGGTGTTTGATTTCGACCTGGAGGCAGCTTCCCAACGGGCAAAGGCGCTGAATCCGGGCATTCAGATCTTCCCCGTCTCAGCCGAGACGGGTGAGGGTTTCCAGAAAGTCGCCGCCCTGCTGCGGGGGCTTTGCGCGGAAAGGAGGCAGAACGGATGAAGACGATCAAGCTGAACGCCACCGTGACTGCCTCCAACGAAAAGGACGCCCAGGCCCTGCGGGCCCGGATGCGGCAGGCCGGAACCCTGCTGATCAACGTCATGAGCAGTCCCGGCGCAGGCAAGACCACCCTGCTGTCCCGGCTGATCCGGGATCTGCCGGAGCTGAAGATCGCCGTGATGGAGGCGGACATCGAATCGGACGTGGACGCGAAGCGGATCGAGACCCTGGGGGCGCGCTCCATCCAGGTGCACACCTCCGGTATGTGCCACATGGACGCGGGCATGACGGCTGCAGCCTGGGAATCCCTGGGCGCTGCAGACGCGGATCTGATCTTTTTGGAGAACGTGGGAAATCTGATCTGCCCTGCGGAATACGACACCGGCGCGGGGAAAAGCCTGATGCTGCTCTCCGTCCCGGAGGGGGACGACAAGCCGCTGAAATACCCTCTGATGTTCCGGAAAAGCGACGCGCTGGCCATCACAAAAACCGACGCACTGCCCTACTTCAATTTTGACCTGTCCAAATGCCGGGAACGGGCCCGCAAGCTGAATCCGGAGATCGAGATCTTCCCCGTCAGCGCCAAAACCGGCGACGGCATGGAAGCGCTGGAGGCTTGGATCCGAAGCTGTGTGAAGGAATGGAAAACAAACTGCGAATATAAGGAGAATCATTAACATGAAAGATCAAAAAAACCGTATGGTCAACCAGCGGGATTTCCGGGCGGATCCCAACTACAAGCCCGCTGACCCGGAAAAGGCCAAGCTGATCCTGAAGCTGGGCACCATGATCACAGACCGCTATCTGGTCAAGTACACCAAGACCATGAAGTATGACGACCCGGAATACTGGGCCCTGGACGAGGTGCTGACCAAGGAGGAAGCCCAGTTCCTGCTGAACTTCAAAAAGACCCGGGTGCCCTACGACGTGGAGACCCTGGCCCAGATGAACAATATGACCGTGGAGGCCTGCCAGAAGATGATCGACCATCTCTGCTGGATCGGCCTGGTGGAGATGACCCGGGAGGGCAAGGAGAAGAAAAAGCACTACAACGTGCCCATCTTCGTCCCCGGCTCCGCCGAGTTCATGATGATGAACGACGAGCTCACCGCCCAGCACCCCAACCTGGCCACCTTCTTTAATCTGATGACCCAGATGCCCCTGGAGAACGTGACCCCCATGATCCCCCTGGGCGGCGCGGGCGTTGGTATGCACGTCATCCCCGTGGAGAAGGCCATCGAGCACGAGAGCAAGTCCGTGTCCGTGGAGCATATCTCCCACTGGCTGAAAAAGTACGATAAATATTCCGTGGGCCAGTGCACCTGCCGCAAGCAGCAGACCATGCGGGGCGAGGGCTCCGGCGAGATCAACGGCGAGTTCTGCATGGGCGTGGGCGACATGGCCGAATACTGCGTGGATCGGGGCATGGGCCGCTATATCACTTACGAAGAAGCCCTGGAGATCCTGGAGCGGGCCGAGCGCCACGGCTTTGTCCACCAGATCACCAACATCGACGGCGAGGACAAGATCGTTGCCATCTGCAACTGCGCCCCCGGCGTCTGCAACGCCATCCGCACCTCCCAGCTCTACAACACCCCCAATATGTCCCGCTCTGCCTACCGGGCCCACGTGGACAAGGAAAAGTGCGTGGCCTGCGGAAAGTGTGTGGAGGTCTGCCCCGTGGGCGCGGCCAAGCTGGGCCAGAAGCTCTGCACCAAGGAAGGCGAGGTAAAATACCCCGTCACAGAGCTGCCCGACGCCAAAAAGTGGACGGCCGACAACTGGAACGTCCATTACCGGGAGGACGCCAAGATCAACTGCTACGACAGCGGCACGGCCCCCTGCAAGACCGCCTGCCCGGCCCATATCGCCGTCCAGGGCTACCTGAAAATGGCCAAGGAGGGCCGCTACATGGACGCCCTCAAGCTGATCAAGCAGGACAATCCCCTGCCCGCTGTGTGCGGCGCGGTGTGCAACCGCCGCTGTGAGGACGCCTGCACCCGGGGCACCGTGGACGAGCCCATCGCCATCGACGAGGTCAAGAAGTTCATCTCCGGCCTGGAGCTGAAGCAGGAGCATCGCTATATCCCCGTCTGCGAGAAGGACGACGGCGGTATGTGGGGCCCGGACTACAAAATGGCCATCATCGGCGCGGGCCCGGCGGGCCTGAGCTGCGCCTACTATCTTCGCACCAGGGGTTACGACGTCACCGTCTTTGACAAGAACCCCCAGCCCGGCGGTATGCTGCAGTACGGCATCCCCAGCTTCCGGCTGGAAAAGGACGTGCTGGCCGCCGAGATCGACGTGCTGCGGCAGATGGGCGTGGAGTTCCGCTGCGGCGTGGAGGTGGGCAAGGATCTGACCATCGCTCAGCTGAAGGAACAGGGCTACAAGGCCTTCTACCTGGCCATCGGCCTCCAGGGCGGCCGGAAGACCGGCGTCCCCGGGGAGGATGCTGCGGGCGTGGAATCCGGCATCGCCTTCCTGAACCGGGTCAACCGGGATCACAGCGTCCGCCTGGAGGGCGACGTGGTGGTAGTCGGCGGCGGCAACGTGGCCGTGGATGTGGCCCGGACAGCAGCCCGCACCACCGGCGGCAAGGTCACCATGCTCTGCCTGGAAAGCGAGGCGGAAATGCCCGCTGCCAAGGACGAGGTGGACGAGGCCAAGGAGGAGGGCATCCAGGTGATGAACGGCTGGGGCCCCAAGGAGATCCTGACGGAGAACGGCAAGGTCACCGGCATCGTCTTCAAGCGCTGCACCGCGGTCTTCGACGGGCAGCACCGCTTCGCCCCCCAGTACGACGAGAGCGAGACCGTCACCCTCCCCTGCACCACCGTCCTCCAGGCCATCGGCCAGAGCGCGGAGTGGGGCGAGCTGCTCCAAGGTACCAAGGTGGAGCTGAACCGCAACGGCACCGTGGCCCACGACCCGGTGACCTTTGAGACCGGCGAGCCCGGCATCTTCGTGGGCGGCGATATCGGCCACGGGGCCCGCTTCGCCATCGACGCCATTGCCGACGGCAAGAAGGCCTGCGAGTCCATGCACCGCTATGTGCATCCCGGTCAGTCCCAGACCATCGCCCGGGATCTGCGGGAGTACAAGGAGCTGGACAAGAGCAGCGTCCTGATCGACCCCCACGGCTTCGACACCGCCGGACGGAACGTCCCCGGCAGGAAGCCCGGCGATCCCAGGAACAGCTTCGGCGACGTGCGCCTGACCTTCACCGAGGAGCAGGCCAAGGCCGAAGCCAATCGCTGCCTGAGCTGCGGCGCGTCGGTGGTGGATCTGAATCGCTGCATCGGCTGCGGCCTGTGCACCACCCGCTGCGAGTACGACGCCATCCACCTGTCCCGAGACCTGCCCGACGCCTCCAGGATGATCCGCTGCGAGGACAAGATGGGCGTAGTCGCCAAATACGCCGCCAAGCGGGAAATGAAGATTTTGTTGGGGAAGAAGTCGTAATAACGCAGCGCAGCCCGCGCTCCCGCACGCGCAAGTCGGTAGCGCGGGCTATTAGCCCGCCAATTCCCCGCACGAACGAGTCACCAGTCACCAGTCACCAGGGATCAGGCACCAGGCACCAGGCATCAGGGGACGATGGATGCGTAGGGGCGCACATTGTGCGCCCGCCGTCCCCCGTCTTCCGTCCCCCGTAGGGAGCGATGCCCACATCGCTCCGGCGTTCGGCACGAACGCAATTTGTCGGAGGCAAATCCAACCGGGTTCCGACGACGACGCCGGGTTAATACAGCGCACCGGGTCGGATCGCCTGCCGGGCGATTGTTTGCTTCGCA
>JAEEGG010025184.1_pt1 | contig 11474 bp, 4 predicted proteins | sample 9134161 | NCBI WGS metagenome assembly JAEEGG01 (sample SAMN16246543, study PRJNA631951) | gut metagenome | biome: gut microbiome; feature: rumen; material: CR-attached | host: Bos | place: Iran: Karaj | collected 2018-10 | reverse complement strand
GAGCGTGGCCACAGCCTCGGTTCCAATGGCATCGGTCACGACGACATTGAACTCGTTGGTGCCGATGTCGGCCGATGTCGGCCAGCCATACAGCTCGCCATCGTTGTCAAGCACGAGATCTCCCGGCAACTCCGCCCCCTCGGCCAGACTCCAGGAATACGGCGCCACGCCACCGCTGGCGGACAAATAGGTGTTCCACCAGTCACCGCCCACGCCTTCGACTGGAGCCGTTACGCAGGTGGTGTCAACTGCAAGCGCATCAAGCGTTCCAACGACAACGATCCAGCTGCAGTACGTCGTTCTCGCACCGTCTCCCACGACTACTTCAAGGCCATATTGGCCGTCCGCTAATTCCAGGTTTTCCGGAGAGAACCGGATCGTCTCGTCAGCCTGCGGCCAAGGGTCGGCAATCCATGTCCAGTCATAATACCCTTTCTCTTCGTCGTACACGACCTGGTACAGCGACCATTCGTATGTCATGGCGTCCCCATCCGGATCATGCGCCTCTACGGAAAAGTCAGCGGTTTCACCGGAGGGGACTACAACGGCTTCAGCGTCAGGACGGCATGTGTCGATTACCGGCCTGTGGTTCTGGTCCTCGGATACCGTCAATGTTATTGTCTCGGCGGCATTGGTTCCAAGGGCATCGGTAACGACGACGACGAAAGAATAGGTGCCAATATCGGCCGATGTCGGCCAGCCATACAGCTCGCCATCTGGTTCCAGCGACAGGCCACATGGCAGTTCAGAACCTTCGGCCAGACTCCAGGAATACGGCGCCACGCCACCGCTGGCGGACAAATAGGCGCTCCACCAGTCACCATTGTCGCCTTCGACCAAGGCCGTGACGCCGGGTGTCTTGACTAAAAGTGCTTCGGGGTCGCCCACGATAACGGTCCAACTGTTGTACGTGGTTCTTGCACCATCTCCCACGGCAACCTCGATCCCATATCGGCCGTCCGCAAGATTCAGGCTTTCGGGAGAGAACAGAATCGTCCCGTCCGCCTGCTGTTCAAGGTTGGTAATCGTCTGCCAGTCGTAATAGTCGTCCTCCTCATTGTACTCGACTTCGTACAGCGACCACACGTTTGTCAATGCGTCGCCGTCCGGGTCGTGCGCCTCTACGGAGAAGCGCGCGTTCTCCCCCGGGCGAACAACTATGGCATCCGCCCCGGGACTACAGGAGTCAATTACCGGACGGTGGTTCGGGTCATCGGAAATTGTCAGCGCAATCGTTGCGGTGGCATTGGTTCCAAATGCATCGGTGACGACGACGCCTAACGAATGCCCCCCAAAGTCGTCGGTGCTCAAATTGCCCCAAAGCCACCCGTTGGCGTAAAGCCATAGCCCACCAGGGAGTTCCGCCCTGTCAGCCAGGCTCCACGAATAGTTCCCGGCGCCGCCGCTTGCGGAAAGCCTGTATTCCCAGTGTTCGCCATCGTCTTCAATAAGGGCGGTGACGTTTGTCGTATCCATGGCAAGAGGCGCGGGGACGAAGTACTTCCAGTTGAGAACAACGTTGCCGCTTCCCGAATACCCGGCCACGGCAATGCTATAGGCCGTTCCCCCTGCGGCCTCAAAGACACATCTTGAGGATTTGCCCACGCTTGCTTCGTAATCGTCATTGGAATGCAATTCCACGAGGGACTCGAGCGACGCGCCGGAATACACCGCCATGACTGTGTCAAAATCGCTGCCGTCGGTGTTGAAGGCGACACAGCCGTCAGCGGGGGCCGTCCAGCGCCACCACACCGATCCTGTTGTGCTGTCGGCATGCTCGGGCTCGCCATTCTCCCGCGTAGCGACAATGGTTGAGCTGTTTGTCGTCCCCGATTCCCCGGAAATGAGACAGGCATCGGCGAAGTCGTCGTTGGAGGGCGAAGAGGGGTCCCTGGCCTCGGCAATGTTGAATGAGAAAAATGCGCATAGCGCAACGATTGGCAGTTGCCTCATGGCTGTTGGCCTTTCAAAGTATGGTTATTCTGGCGTCCACGTTATCCCATAGATCCAGGCGCAATCCCTCCCTCTGGAATAGGAGACGTCCTTGGCGTATTCCCACATTAACGTGTGGGTCCCTCCTTCGAAATCCCGTTCCCCGCTGTCGCCTTTGTTTCCGCTGATCTCGTCAATTTTCTCTCTATCCAGATACACGGTTAACTTGTCATAGCCATTTTCAGAAGAGACATTGTATGAGAATCTTAAACGGCCTTTTCCGCTGAAGGTCGCCTTTATCCATGATTTCTGGAGATCTCTTATTGTTCCGCTTCGCGCAACAGTTCTCCCGTCAATTTTGGCTTTCTTCCATTTGGCGTTCCCGCCCGTGGAAAAAGTGACGGAGCCATCTGGCGAAAGGAATGACAAGCTATTTCCCCAGACGGCATAGAGCTTAACGGTTTTGCCGTTGGCGACGAGGTTCTTGACGGCCTGCTTGTTCTTGTAGGCGACCTTGCCCTTCTTTGCCAAGGCTTTGCTAGTTGCCCAGCCCCTGAAGACGCAGCCGCTACGTTTGAACTTGTTGGCCGACAACTTCTTCGCCTTGCCGTAAGTAAAGGTCTGGACGGACATCTTCCCTTTGCCGCCGTTGGCGTAGAACTTGACCTTGTAGGTCTTCTTGGCCCAGACGGCGTAGAGTGTGATGCGTCCACCTGGAGAGGTCAGATTTTTCGCGGAGGCGCCATTGGCATAAACGGCTGGACCTCCGTTGCTCGTCGCCCATCCAACAAACACATGGCCATCGCATGTGAAGGCATTGGCGGGAAGTGTGACATTGGCCCCATAGGCGAAGGATCTGGCGGCCATTGTCCCATAGCCACCACTGGCGTTGAAGACAACTGTATATGCGCTGGGCGTCCATTGCGCATAAAGGGTGGTGTTTGACGCCTTGTCCCAAGAGCGCATGCTGGAACCTGAGGAAGAGTAATACTGAGTTCCCGCCCCATTGGGACTGCTGAAATAGCCGCCAAACGAATAGCCCGAACGCGTGGGACGCGACACGGCGGGCATGGCGGCTCCATAGGTCGCGGCAACCGCAGTCGTGCCACCAGTTCCACTACGCTTGTCAAAGGAGACGGTGTACTTGTTGGCAGTCCACTGGGCGTGTAGCGTTGTCGCCGCTGAGACGACATCGCCTACCTCAACCTTGGTTCCGCCCGAAGAGGATGTATACCATCCCTTGAATGTGTAACCGGGCTTAACCGGGGCGCTTGGAAAAGCGCCATAGGCAAAGCCTTGGTAATGCGTTTGCGTTGCAGAAGATGGGAATCCCCCTTCGGCATTGTACGTGACCGTCACGGCCGGTCGGACGAGGAATCTCACGGAACGGTTACTTGCGGTTGTGTGTACCAGCGTGTAATAACCCGAAGCCGTAGGCGTCCACCCAAATTGTCCTTCCTGGGTTCCAGACTTGGAAAGAACCGTTTTAGTTGTTCCAGACGGGGATGTTTCGGTAATGCGTACGCTAGACGCTTCCGGCGAGTCCCACTTGGTGCTGTATGCAATGGACTGCGTCTTACCTGTTTCCACTACGATAGGCGATGTATTTTTCGTGCGAAGATGGAACGACGGACTGCTAACCGAAAAGGTCGAGGCGCTGGAATCCTTCGGCGAAGACAAAAGAAAGACTCCAACTACGGTAATGCAAAAAAGACGCTTGGAAAGACACTGGACGACATGAAGCTGGTACATGGTTTTTCCTCCTTTACTTCTTCGGATAGGCTTTGTAGAATGCGGAGTTCTTGAATGCGCTTTCGTTCAAGTGGTCGGCAAGATTCCATTTTACCCAATCGCCGACACCTTCCGAGTTGGCCGCGCGCACATAGACACGTTCCTGATAGCGATACGCAAATGCCCATCCAATAGTGGCTTTTCTAGGACTGGCAGAGGCCGAAATGGAGAAGATGTCGTAACTGCCTGTTCCATTGACAACCGCATCCATACTTTTCCATCTACCGGAATGATCTCCGGACATATAATCATAACGAGTGGCCCCTGAAACAGACCCGTCAATAACAAGATCTATATGTGGTCGATCCTTGTGCCCAGGTCGCCAATTCTCGAAGTGGAACGATGGGGTTCCCAGTTTATTCCTCCATCCGCTCACGGCTGATGAATTTAGTTTTCCGACGTAGGAGACCGAAGATATTTCAGCTATCGGCTCCACCCAGTAATAGTAATACTTCTTCAACTTGACAGCTGATGTGTCAACATACGATTGCGACGTTGTGGTCGCGAGAAGCGACTTCGTGGACACGGACGAGGAGGTCGAACGGTAGATTTTGTATTTTGTCGCCCCTGCCGGCCCCGTCCACGAAAGATGAACGCCGTCATAGTGGGTTCCGGACGAAGCGGAAAGGCCAGAAACGGCACCAAGTGATTTTTTCCATCCGCCTCCTGAAACGGATAACTCGCCTTCGAACTTAACCGTTCCCGCAGATGTTCTGGCAATCGGCCGAATCCAGTAGTAATAGTATTTCTTATCGGCCACCGCAGAGGAATCGACATAGCTTCTGCCCGTTGTCGTGGTCAACAGCGATTTCGCGGAAGTCGAAGAAGATGAATCGGATCGATACACGCGGTAGTGGGTTGCGTACGACACGGCGTTCCACGAGACGTGGACTCCATCCAAATAGGTGCCGGCCGAGGCAGACACCCCTGTGACGTTGGCCAGCGCCTTAGCGGTCGTCACGTTGAATCGAATGGAGAAGTTTTCGATGTCCGCGTTGGGCACATCCTTCGCCGCGTTCCACGTAATCCGGTGTTTCCCGGGACTCACGCGGGCTAGGGTTTCGTCGCTAGTGAGAGATTGGGCGACATACGTGTCGCTTGATTCTGCATCAACGCCGGAAAGACCGATGGACAGGACTGTGTTCTTGTCAATGACGGCGGCTTCGAAATCGATGTCCACCTTGCCTTCCCAAGGCCAGCGGGGAAGGACGGACACTCTGCGAATTGCCCCATCGCCAACCTTCGACATGTTCAAGAATCGGGCACGAGAAAAACTTTCCGTCAAGGAAGAAACCCGCAACGGGGTGATGGCGGCTCCGGTCGCGTCCGTTGCCACGATTGTCGCCGTCCCCGCCGTTGCCTCGGCGGAAACGACGAGTCCCTCCTGGAAATCCCCGCAGGCCAGAAGATCGAGATAATAGACCCCAGGTGCCTCCTCGGTCATGGATACGTCGCGGTATTGTCCATCGACACGGCAACGGGCGGAGACCCGCGCCCCGCGTACAAGTCCGCCCTTCTTCAATGTGGCGCGGATGGCATTCTCACCCGAATAGACGGCCAAGGACAATGACGGGGCGCTTTCCGCAGCCGCCGCCGGCGTGGTGACCATGATGGAAATCCGTCCATCGGCGGAAGCGGTAGATGTTTTTACGAAATCCAAAGACCATGTGCCAGAAGTCGGATTTTCGACATCGAACGTGTATGTGCTTCCCGTTCCGTCTTCCCGAACTGTTCCTGTACATGGCTCCCCGGTCGTCTGGTTACGAAGGGTTACGGTATATCCTTTGGCAACTGAGGACACAATATGAATTGGCTTCGCCGAGGAATCGACCTTGAAAGTCTTGCTAGCTAGGACGCCCTGCCCGGTCGTCGTCGGATTGGGAAGCGCTGAGAACGTCCCTTCCCAATCCAGGATCTCCGCCTTGTTGAGGATGTCGGCTACAGTCCGCTCAAAAGCCTGGTCCAAGTCGGCGGCGGAGTCTCCGCTTTCAAAGTGGCTTCCCCTCGTCCCCTTCGCGACATCGGCCAGGGTCTTCGCGTCCGCAGCTTTACCATAGGCAATGGCGTTGAATGATACGCCAGCCTCGTTGCAAGCCTGAATGAAGGAGTCCTTGTTATTTTTGAAATTGTCATCCTCCCCGTCCGTTAGCAGAATCATGCTGCGGACAGCGGTTTTCCCGGAATCTGCGGACAGGATGTGGGACAACATCTTGTTGCCGGCGGCCAAGATATCCGTTCCGCCCGATGCAAAAAGCGTTCCGATCAACTCCTTGATGTCCCTACGGTTGCTCGTTCCATTCGAGTTGTCTTTTATTTCGACAAAAGGCTGAACTAACTTCGGCGAACTTTCGAACCTCATGATTTCAACAATGGTCCCGGCCGGAAGTGTGTCTATCGTCCGTTGGGCGCTGGCAATAGCATTCTCGATACGACCATAATTGCTCATGGAACCAGAACAATCGATGCAGATGCCAACCATGAGACGGGTCGGAGGCGTGATTCGCAAAAGCGTCGTCCGATTCCAAAGAACTTCCACCCCGCGGTATGTAAATCCTGCATTTGAATTAGCCGGAGCAAGGAACTCAATGTCGTAAAAACCGCGGTCAAACCCCTTGAAAGTCGAGGATGCGTCGGTTTGGGTTGTCAGCAATGCGATTCCCTTCTGCATTGAGGTTCCACCCCCGCTGAATACATTTCCGATGGTGTGCCACATTTCGCCGTGATGCTCGTAAAAGTCAACATCCTCTCCGGAAGACTTCTTGACGGAGGCGATCATCCTTCCCGGCCATGAAATTGGATTGCCATTGGAATCGACGACCTGCAGGAAGATCGCTCCGCCCTCGGATGGTACGCTTGCCCCGCATTCCGACTGGGAAAGGACGCTTCCGTCCTCAAGGAATTTTTTTGTGATTTTCCAAACTGGATCATTTGCGTTCGGGCAGTTATGGATGTTGGTATGGGTTTTGTTGACGAACAGCGGGGACATCGTCCATTCCAATCCGAGAACGGCTGACCATTGGTTCACGAGGTTGTCGTGCTTTCCGGAAGATGCTGTTCCTTCACCTACTCCGGCAACGCAAAGGAGGTTTGGGATTCGGCGTGAACTGTCCGCATGCCATGCCCAGTTCAGGTTCCATAGGAATTCGGAACCGTACTTCATGTCTTCCGCCGACCTTCCAGCATCCTGCCATTGCCCAAAATGGGGAGTCGCCAAATCCACAACTCTACCGACCCGGCTAGCAGGCAGTTTGCCAGAGGCTACCAAATGTCGTAATATGAGTCCGCCCATGCTGTGAACAACAAAATCTATTTTTCCAGAAGGGAACTTGCTAAGACATGTTTTGAAGTCCTTATTTGTAAAAACAGCATCGGCAATGACAGGAATCGACAGATCGCTTGAGCCATATCCCAACGTCTCTATCTTCCACCAGGACGTGTCAAGGTAGGATGGTGCAAACAATTGATCGCTTTTCCATCCATTTGCAAGCATCAAATCAATCATGTTGTTCCAGATGGAACCATCGCTGTTCCATCCGTGCAGCAAAATGACGGGGTTGTGTTCCGCGGCCACAGCCTGGCCGGCGAAGAGGAACAATGCCGCGAAGAGTGCGGCGAATTTCCCGATTGCCGAGCGTTTCGATCGATTAGTCATACTTCTGTCCTTTGGGTTCTCGCCGCTCACGTTCCAAGCGACGACCGCTTTGCAGCGTCGCAAAAATATCATGCCGTCAGAACTTCCCTGACAGCGATATAATTATGACACAGATCGCCCGTGTACGTCAATTTTATTTATATCCTATTGAATAAATGGGCCAATGAAGCGCCGGCAGTCGCAATGCGGGATGTCGGGCACCATGGCGGTAGTGCCAGGCGTGGTGTCTGGTCGTGTCTGCGTTGATAAGTCAAGGGAATGTTACAAGTCTAATTTCGGACGGCATGAAGTTTGCTACAATGGAAGTTTGCTACAATGGAAATGGTTAACCAAGAGGTGACAATCATGGCAAAAGCTGATCTTCTTTTTCTAAACAACAAGGCGATGGAGGCCTGTGGCGTCCTCGACATGCGCGAGGCCATCAAGGACGTCGAGGCGACATACGTGCTGACCGAGAAAGGCGACGTCATCCTTCCCGGCAAACTTGTGACCCGCTGGGGCACGACGCCGGAGGACGAGAACCGCCTCGGGCGAATCAACGCCATGCCCGGCTACATCGGCGGCGACTACAACATGGCCGGCATCAAGTGGATTGGAAGCGGCCCGCAGAACTACAAGCGCGGCCTGCCAAGGGCCAGCGTCACCGTCATCCTGAACGACCCCGACACCAAGCTGCCCGTCTGCATCGCTGACGGCACGGCAGTGAGCGCCAAGCGCACGGGCGCATCCGGCGGAATCGCGGCGAGGGAGCTCTCCGTCCGCGACGCGGCCGTCATGCTGGTTTGCGGAGCGGGGGCGCAGGCCAGAACGCAGCTTGAGGCCATCAAGCTGACGAAGCCAACACTTCGCAAGGTCTTCGTCTACGACATCCGCCCCGCAAGTACCGCCGCGTTCATCAAGGAGATGGAGCCGATGTACCCCGACATCGAATTCGTCGCCACGGACACCCCCGAAACGGGCGCAAGGGAGGCCGACATCATCGACTGCGTGACGCTTGCCGACTCGCCGATCATCGAGGCCGGCTGGATCAAGCCCGGCGCACTGCTCATGAACATGGCCGACTTCGAGATGACGTACGACTGCGTCAGGAAGTCGAGCAAGATCGTGGTGGACAACTGGGAGAACGTCAAGCACCGCATGATCAGCACCGTCGCCTTGATGGCGCGTGACGGCCTCATCAAGGACGAGGACATCCATGCGGAAATGGGCCAGATCCTGCTCGGCAAGAAGGCCCCCCGCGAGACGGACGACGAAATCATCTACTTCAACGCCGTCGGCTCCGGCCTCATGGACATCGCCGTCGTGACCCGATGCTACCGCAAGGCGCAAAAGGAAGGGCTGGGCGTCCTGCTCCCGTACTGGGAGTGACCTCGGCCATTTTTGAAAACAAGACAAGAAAGGGCAAGCCATGAAGAAGTGCATTTGCACATCCGCCGTCGTATCATTGGCGCTCGCGCTGGGAATAGCCGGGTGCGCCACGATGGAATCCGAAACACCCGATGCCGCGAGTTCGGCCCCGCGCCTGAAGTTCGGCGCGGACGGCACGTTCGCCGTGCTGCACATTACCGACATCCAGGACTTCGCCAAGTTTCCGCCACGTCCGGCCGCCGTGCTTCGCGCCTCAATCGCCGCGACCAGACCGCAGCTTGTCATCTTCACTGGCGACAACGTTGACAGCGGGGGGAACGGCACCAACGACTTCCCCAAGGCGATGGAACCGGTTCTCGACATCTTCCGCGAGTTCAACGTCCCGTTCTGCGTGACCTTCGGCAACCACGACTCCGAGAGGGGTGGCGCCGGCTTGCTGACGCGGCAGGCGCAGTACGACTGGTTCAAGGAACATGGCGGAGACCTCTTCGTGGACCATGACGTGCCGGAACTCACGGGCGTCGGCAGCGGGGCGGTCGATCTCGTCGTCCGCCGCGCGCGAAAGCCTTCCTTCAGGCTCTTCGTCATGGACTCCGGTTCATACGCGAAGGGCGGGGGCTACGACGGCTGCCACGCCGACCAGATCGCATGGTACGAGCGCTTCGCGGCGGACGGCGTCCCGCACCTCTGGTTCCAGCACATCATCGTTCCCGACGCCAACGACACCGGCATCTTCCGCGCCGTGGTGGCTGGCGAAAAGGGCGGGATTGAAATGCCCGTTCGCGGCGCGAAGGTCCGCGCCGTCCCGGCCGACGGCGTCCGCGGCGCGCTCAAGGAACACACATGTCCGCCGCGCTGGGGCGCCTACCGCGACGCGGATCATACGAACGAGGGCCGCACACTCTACGACGCATGGCGCGCCAACGGACACATGGTCGGAGCATACTTCGGCCACGACCACATGAACACGTTCGACGGCATCGACGAGAACGGCATCCGCATGGGATCCACAAAGGCTCTGACGTTGCGCTCCTACAATGACAACAATCCGGGCCTGCGTCTCTTCGTCATACACCCCGACGGAACGTTCGAAACCGAGATTGGCTCCGAGAAGCAGCCGTTCCCAACGGCCGAAGACGGCACCCCGTACCGGCCGGCGCCGCAGCCCCTCCCGCGCGCCGCGGCAGACGCACGATAATTCAGCAGCCAACAGCCAGTATTCAGCCGCCAGCAACCAGTAACCGACAGTCGTTTTTTAGCGCATGCGCGCGCGATGGCGCGATTTATGCTACGGAGTGTAGCATAATGAAGAAAATCCTTATTTTACTGCTTTTTACCGTATGCGGCGCGGTTCTTGCCGCGGACGCGTGGGTCGACCGCATCGCGGGCATTTCGCCCGACACCTATGTCGACTTTCCCGTCCGCGCCGGCGGCGCCGTGGAAGTCGTCGTCTCCAACGACTGCGCCGACGCCTCCGCCCGTCTAAAGCCGTTGCGCCTCAAGGCCCCCGAAAACGGGGAGGGCACCGTCCTCCTTGGATTCCGCCGCTACCGCGGCCGTCTCTCGCTCTATCTCGACGGCCGTCTCGTGCATTCCGACTCCGATCTTCCGGGCCTCATTCACCTCCTGGTCTCCGCCGAGTCGCTGCCCGAAGACCGGGGCGACGCATACGTCCAGAGCCTCGCCCCATTCGCCTTCGCCGACGCCTTCATGGTCGCCGAAGGAGACAAGACCGGCCTCCAGAGCTGGGAGAAGCTCGCCGGCGACTGGACGCTCCATGCCGTTACGGGACGCACGGTCCGCGCAGACGACAAGGGCAAGCTCTCGCGTTTCCCGACGCAGGCGCGCAGCCCGAACTTCTACTGTCTCAACGGCTTCGGCGCCCACGCCCTCATAACGGCTGGCGAAGCCTTCCACAGCCACTACTCAATCCGTGCCTCGCTCCATGAGAACGGAGGTACGAACGGCATAGCCTTCCTCGTCTCCGAGGAGGGATCCGGCTACACCTTCACGGCCCAGCCGAATCCGCGCACGGGACGCCTTGACTTCGTCCTCCGCTCCGGATGTGTCGCCGGCGAATCGGCCGGCGATTTCGTGGCAGGGGCCGAAACGGAACTTACGCCCGGCCAGTGGTACATGCTCGAGGCGAAGCTCACCGAAGACGAGGTCATCTGCTACGTCGACGACGTCGCAGTCGTACGCAAGGCGCTCGCCTTGCCCGCCGGCGGCCGTTTCGGCCTTTACTGCAACACCCTCGAGGCGCATCCCGCCCGTTTCGACGACGTCGTGGCGGAGACTTGGAGCGGCGTGGACTTCGCCCTCGCCGACGACAAACCCAACCGAGGCGCCGAGGCCGCGTTCGGCGCCACCAACGACCCGCCCGCCTCAATATCCCTCCGCGCCTCAATCCCGACCGGCCGCTACGCAGAAATCCAGCTTGGCGACGACGGACAGGGAACCGGTCCCGCCTGGCGCCTTCTGTGCGAAAGCGTAGTCGAAGAGGGCCCGCGTCTTCGCGTGGACCTGATCGGGCGAACGACCGAAGGTCTGTCCGTAACAAACGACACTTGGCTCTCAGACGTTCTTCCCGCCCAAACCGGGACCGAATCCGAAGCGCGCGAGTTCACCTTGGACGCGACTACACCTGGCATTGTAGCGGGACGCGTCGACAACGTCACCGTCGTACTTGCGCATGTGACTCGGCCGCCGGTGGGGCGCGCCGGATACGTCA